>Ga0056115_1000524_pt1 | contig 17203 bp, 16 predicted proteins | sample WorMetOlspDAHAB1_FD_77007 | JGI IMG/M metagenome (GOLD analysis project Ga0056115, IMG submission 77007) | Marine gutless worms symbiont microbial communities from Max Planck institute for Marine Microbiology, Germany - Olavius sp. DAHAB.1 ...
CCCTTTTATCTACTGTGATCTTTTTCTTTTACTCCTGCACACAATTAATGATTAATTCATTAATTAATTTCTGTTCAGCCGAAATTCGGCTTAAAAACCGTTCGGGTTATCAGACAAACTCACCAATTACAATTAACCCCTAATTGAGCGTTTTTCGCTCAATTAGGGCAGAGCCTCTCCCGGGGACTTCAAGGATCAAACCGATGCAAGAATTTATTATTCGCAGAATCCTGTATACCCTTTTGACACTTTTCGGTGTGGCCACTATTCTTTTTTTCATGTTTCGAATTGCACCGGGAGACCCCACGGCCCAAGTCATATCGCCGGCCCTGGACGAAGTCGCCCAGGCCAGATTGAAGGAGGCCTACGGGTTGGACAAACCCCTCCTGGTGCAATATGTACTGTACCTGAAAAATCTGGTCGTACTGGAATGGGGCCGTTCTTTTACCAGCTCCAGAAAGGTCTTCGACATCCTGACCTATCGTTTCTGGAACACCATCTTTTTGATGGGGGCTGCCATGGGCTTCGTCCTGGTCATCGGTACCTTTCTAGGTATGGTGATGGCCTGGCGGCGCCAAGGTCCACTGGATGTCGGGGGTACGGTGGTGGCGCTCATTTTTCAATCGGCCCCGCCGTTTGTTTCCGGTCTCCTGCTGCTGATGTTATTGAGCTATAGACTGGACCTGTTTCCCACCGGCGGGATGTTTACGCCCGGTGCTGCAAGGATATTTTTCTCCGGCGATTTTCTGCACCACCTCGTTTTGCCGACGATTACGGTGGCGCTTTTTTATCTGGCAACCCCCATGCTGATCATGCGCGATTCCATGCTGGAAGTGATGGGCAGTGATTTTATCGAACTGGCCAAAGCCAAAGGCCTGGCACCGCATGTCGTGATGATCAAACATGCCGCTCGCAACGCCTTGCTGGCGGTGGTAACGGTATCATCGCTCATGATCGGTTTTGCCATCGGCGGCCAGGTGCTGGTCGAATCGGTATTTTCCTGGCCGGGCATGGGACAACTTATGGTTGAAGCGGCATCGTCCCACGATTATCCGGTCGCCCAGGCCACTTTCGTGGTGCTGGCTGCGATCGTTATTTTTCTGAATCTGGTTTCCGATATTTCCTATTGCTACCTTGATCCACGGATCAAAATAGGTAAATCCTCGGACGGTTAAGGAGCCTTTGAATGAAGATTACCGGACTGGAGCTGTTTCTGATTTCGATTCCGTTTGCCGAACCATATCACTTGTCCAAAATTTACGGTACTCAATATGATGCCAAATCCGTTATTCTAAAGATTCACACAGATGAAGGGGTCATCGGCTTGGGGGAGGCCGATCCCATGAATCCGTTTACGGAAGAAACGTGTGCATCAGTAATAGTTGTAACCCGCGATATGATTGCTCCGCAAATTATCGATCGGGATCCCCGGGATCTGGCGGGGCTGGAGCACACGCTGGATCAGGCCGTGAATGGGAATATGGTGGCCCGCAGCGCTGTAAATATGGCCCTGTTTGATATCGTCGGCAAAGCCAATGACATACCGGCTCACTTGATGCTGGGGGGCAGGTTTCACAATAAGCTACCGATATTTAGAGGGATCAGCAGCGGCAGCCCCGAAGAGGATATTGTCGCCATCGAAAAAGAACTGGATCGCGGCATCAATTGCATCATGGTTAAAATGGGATCATTGCCCGTACAAGATGAGATCAAACGCGTGATTGCAATCAAAAAGAAATATGGCGATCGCGTACCCTTTATTGTCGATGCCAACCAGGGCTGGACGGTGTTCGAGGCCCTGGCGTTTGTTGATGGTATCAAGGACTACCGCCCAGACCTGATTGAACAGCCCATTTATCGTAAGGATATCGAAGGTCTCAGGCGGATAAGGGAGAAGGCGCCATGCCCGTTGTCTGCTGATGAAAGCATGCAAAACCTGCATGATGCCGCTACCCTGATCCAGGAAAAGGCGGTGGATGTTTTCAGCCTCAAAGTGTCTAAAAATGGTGGTCTGTCCAAAACCAAGAAAATCGCTGATGTTGCCGAAACTTTTGGAATCAGGTGTCTGATGAACAGTATGTTTGAGTTTGGAATATCCCAGGCTGCATCCCTGCAAGTTGGCTGTACCCTGACCAATCTGCTGGATTTCGGTCATGCTTACGGTTCGGTGACCAGAATGTCCGATGACATCACGGATTTTGATCAGTACATCTCCCCCGGATTCGTAACCGTTCCATCCGGACCCGGGCTCGGGATCAACCTCAAAGAAGATAAACTCAAAAAATATACCAAAGATTACCTGAAGATAGATTAACCAACGGAGTTGCTGAATGACTACAGTTTCAAAAAAACCAAAATTTGCAGTACTGGGAACCGGTAATTCGGGTCAAGCCTTTGCTGCTGATATTACCCTCAAGGGATATTCCGTCAATCTGGCTGAGGTGCCTGAGTTCGAGGAAAACCTGCGCGTTATAGAAAAAAAGGGCGGCATCGAAATATCCGGCGAGGCGGGCAATGGCTTTGCCCGGCTTAATATGCTGACAACCGACCTTAAAGAAGCCATCAAAGGAGTGGATATAATCATTGTCGGTGGATCGGCATACGCCCATGAACCGTTTAGTAAAGCCCTGGCCCATGATTTTGAAGACGGCCAGTTTATCTTATTTACTTCCAATTTCGGTGCCCTTCGGTTTCGAAACTGGATGAAAGAGGCCGGTGTCCCCACCCGGGTGACGCCCGTCGAGAGTGTGTCACTGCTATATGCCACCCGGGCAATTGAGCCGGGGTTGGTTGCCTGTATCGGGCTGAAAAGCAACGTGCCGGTTGCCGCTTTGCCGGCCGATCGGACCGCAGAATTTTTAAGTTTGATTCAACCTGTATTTCCTGAGTTTGTTGCCGCTGAGAATGTGTGGACGACCAGTGTCAACAATGTCAATCCTATTGTTCACCCGCCGATGGTGCTGTTTAATTCCGGCCGCATCGAGGCCACGTGCGGTGAAGGTTGGAACTTATATGCCGACGGTGCGACGGAATGTGTCACCCAGATCATGATGGCGATGGACGCAGAGAGGATGGCGCTGCTTGGACTCGTCAGCAATGACGGGGTTGCATTTAAAGACACATTTGAAAACTTTTACGCAAAATATTCGCTGGGCAAACAAACGCTTTCCGAAACCCTCAGGCAAAGCCCCATTCACGGTAATCCGGCGTTTCCGGCTCCGTCATGCATTGATACACGTTACGTCAACGAGGATTTGCCGTATGGTCTGGCTCCCTGGTCGTCGATCGGCCGACAGTGGGGGGTACCCACACCCCATATTGACGCCGTTATCCGGCTGGTCTCCACCATGCTTGGCAAAGATTATTTTGTTGATGGGCTGAGCGTTGAAAAATTAGGACTGCAGGGAATGACATCGGAGGAATTAAAGTCAATGATTGAATAGTCATTGGAACGGAGACTAATACCATGAAATTGATTAGGGTTAAAGAGTTTTTCATGACTCAAATCCGGATCATCATTAGCCACAAATTCGGTATTTTTGGTGCTTTGATTATTCTGTTTTTTTGTCTGGTAGGGTTGCTGGCACCGCTCATCGCGCCCCATCAACCCTGGGAAACGATCCGGGATGCTAACGGCAAACTGGCCATTATGCGGGCACCTTCGGCGGAATTTCCGATGGGCACGACCGCCATGGGACGTGATATTTTCAGCCAGATGCTCTATGCCACCCGCACGACCGTTCTGATCGGTCTTGTCTCGGGACTGATTTCAATATTGATCGGTGCCAACCTGGGGCTGCTGTCCGGCTATTACGGCGGCAAAATGGACGAGCTTTTAATGCGATTCACCGACATTATTTACGGGATGCCCTTTCTGCCTTTTCTAATCGTTCTCATTTCGCTATTTGGCCGCAGCCTGTGGTTCGTGATTATTGCCATCTGCTGCATTGTCTGGCGCACTTCGGCGCGCGTGATTCGGGCTCAGACGCTGGCGATCAAACAGCGCCAATTTATTCTGGCCGGCAAGGCCAGGGGGTGCAGTGATTTCAGAATTATCTATGGACATATTATGCCGAACATTATGCCCCTGCTGCTGCTGTACACGGCGTTTAATATCGCCTGGTCCGTCTTGGCAGAAGCCGGCGCAAGCTTTCTGGGTTTTGGAGACCCCGATAACCTGAGCTGGGGCGGTATGCTCTATAATCTCTGGATTTCCGGCAAGATCAGAAGCGCCTGGTGGTGGTTTGCCCCGCCGGCCATATGCATTGTACTTCTGGTCAGCGCGTTGGTCTTTGTCAGCCGGGCATATGAAGAAGAGGCCAATCCACGTCTAAAACAACGGTAAGGAACTTGCAAATGCTACTGCAAATCAAAAATCTGAAAACGCATTACCGCATCAAGGATGGCATCGTAAAAGCTGTGGACGGGGTATCGATCTCCGTCAAGGAAGATGAGGTCTTCGGGCTGGCCGGCGAATCAGGCTGCGGGAAGTCGACCCTGATTCGGACCTTGATGCGGCTGATTCCCGATACTGCCATTGTCGAGGCGGATGAGCTTCGCTACAAGGACCAGAATTTGCAGGACCTGTCGGACAGAGAATATCGTGACCAGATCCTTTGGAAAGAGATATCGCTCGTACCCCAGAGTGCAATGAACTCCCTGAACCCGGTATATCGGGTGGGCAGCCAGATTATGGAGGCCATTCAAACCCACGTCAATATCGACAACCGGGCAGCTATGGAAAAGGCCGAGAACCTTTTTAAAGGTGTGGGACTGCAGCCGGCATTGACCCGCAACTATCCCCATGAGTTCAGCGGGGGAATGCGACAACGGGCCATGATTGCCATGTCTCTGGCGCTGGACCCGGGACTGATTATCATGGATGAACCGACCACCGGATTGGATGTCCTGGTTCAGGAGCGTATTTTGCGGGAATTAAAGGAGATCCGGCAAAAATCCAAGGCTTCGATTTTTTTAATCACGCACGACATATCCGTCATTGCGGAAATGAGCGATCGCATCGGCATCATGTATGCCGGCCGGATAATGGAGCAGGCTGATGCCATGGAACTCTTTAATGAGCCCTTCCATCCGTACTCCCTCGGTCTGAAAAATGCATTTCCAAGCATCAAGGCCCTTGATCGCGAACTGATTTCGATCCCCGGATCACCGCCCAACTTACTCGGGGATATTCCCGGATGCGCCTTCGCTTTCCGATGCCCCTTTTCGATCCCGGAATGCGAAAAGGAGCGACCACCGGATCTTGAAATAAAGCCGAATCACTTTGTGCATTGTATTCGCACCGAACATATAGAGGAATTTCGCAACCTCGCAGGAGACAAAAAAACATGGCAATCCTCGAAGTCAGTGATTTAAAACAGCACTTCTATATTCGCCCGGGGCTTCTCGCCAAAATAGTGAGCAAGAAAAAGCCCAGCGTGATAAAGGCGGTCGATGGGATGACATTCAGCCTCGAACCGGGTGAAATCATGGGGCTGGCCGGCGAGTCCGGCTGTGGAAAATCGACGGCCTGCCTGGCCATCGCCAAGCTGCGCGAGCCGACCAGCGGCACCATTTACTACGATGGAAACGACATTTCGCAGATGTCTGCTGCTGAGCTGAAAAAATACCGCCAACAGGTCCAGCTGATTTTTCAGGACCCGTATGAATCCCTTAATCCCCGGTTGAAGGTTTTCGATACGGTTGCCGAACCGTTGCGGGCACTCGATATTGGAAATAAGGAGCAACGACGCCAGCGGGTGCTGGAGACATTGCGCCTGGTGGGTCTGAAACCCGACGAGTACCAGGAAAGGTATCCGCATCAGATGTCCGGCGGCGAAAGACAGCGGGTCGGTATCGCCGCGGCCCTGGTTCTGGAACCGAAACTCGTCATCGCCGATGAACCGTTGTCCATGCTGGATGTATCGATCCGGGCCGGGATACTGGACCTTATTCGAGATCTATCCGAACGGATGAATTTTACCTGTATCTATGTCTCCCATGACCTGTCGATCCTGTCCAATATTTCCGAACGTCTGATGATCATGTACCTGGGCCGGATGATGGAGCTGGCACCAACCAAGGAAGTGATAACGGATCCCCTCCATCCATATGCCAAGGCGTTGATTTCAGCGGTCGCGATTCCCGACCCCGCTTATAAAAGGCCCGTGCCGGATATTCGCGGCGAGGTCTCTCAGCCAATCGATCCGCCCCCCGGCTGTCGGTTTCAAACGCGCTGTAAGCAGGTTATGGACGTGTGTCTGACAGTTGAACCGCCTCTGACTGAAGTAAAGCCGGAGCATTTTGTCGCCTGTCATCTGTACTAGAAAATGTTCGGAGGTTCAGGACTGTAGGTTCAGGTTCAGGGTTAAAGGTTTTAAAGGTTCAGAGGTTCAGCGTTCAGCGCCGCCGCTGGCCAAAAAACGGCCGGTCAAATCGAAAAAGAAACTGTATAGTTTTGTATCGGCTGTTTTAGGATTGTAGGAGCGGTTTTTAACCGCGATTTCCCGGGTAATCGTGGCCGGAGGCCACTCCCACCAGCCATTAACTTCTACCTGAATGAACTTTAATTTTATGTAGTTTCATACGCGGTATTCAGAAAGCAGATGAAAGAGGTCAGAGGACAGAAGGCAGATGACTACAAAAAATGACTTGATTATATGCCGCTGCGAAAGCGTCACGTTCGGACAGATTCAAGCGTCCATCCATCGTTCCGGGACTCAAACCGTAAATCAAATTAAAAAACTGACCCGGGCCGGGATGGGGCTTTGCCAGGGACGGACCTGTGCCAAAGTGGTCGAGTTCATCCTCACTTCAGAGGGCATAGCGCCTGTCGGTGCCGAACCTTATCAAGTGCGGCCCCCTGTTCGCAGCATACCGGTAACAGCTTTGGCCGATACGGCAGATTATTTCGATGAACCTGCCGGACCGGTCAGCGTGGCGATGACCCGCGGTGCTGACGATGATGCATCTCGATAAACTGTAGTCCTATAACTAACCTAAGCTAAGCGATGTTCCGGCGGCAATCATCGCCTGTGCTGAACCCAGAACCTTGAATCTGTAACCCTGAACCCAGACCCCCCCCAATATGAAAACAACAGATGTTATTGTAATCGGAGCCGGGATCGTGGGGGCCTCCACCGCCTACTATCTGGCCAAAACCGGATTGAGGGTAACCCTGATTGACCGGCATAAACCTATTGCCGGCGGCTGCGCGACCCAGGCCTGTGCCGGTGGGGTGCGCCAGCAGGGCCGGGTGCCGGTTGAGATACCGCTGGCCAAATACTCCATCAATCTTTGGACCAACCTGGAAGCTGAACTCGACGATGATCTTGAATATCGTCAGGATGGAATGACGGTAGTTACCGACGATGAAAAGCAGATCCCCTTGCTTTCGGATCGGGTCAAACGGGAACAGGCACTCGGGTTGGACATCAGGCTGGTGCAAAAGGCAGACCTGCAGAGCCTGATTCATGGATTGTCGCCCCACATGCTGGCCGGAAGTTATTGTCCCACCGATGGGCACGCCAATCCGATGCGCACCGTTAATGCATTTGTTGTGGCGGCTCAACACCAGGGCACCCGGATTAAATGGGATTGTGCGGCCGAGGGGTTTGTCGTTGAAAAGAAACGGCTTATCGCCGTCAGGACCACCCGGGGTGACCTTGTCTGTCGCCATGCCATATTGGCTGCCGGTTACTGGAGCCGCGCCCTTGCTGCCACGGCCGGCATAATTTTGCCTTTCCAGGCCTACCCCCTTCAAATGATGGTCTCAGCCCGTCGTCCCCATGAACTGGACCAGGTATTGGCTGGGTTGGCAACGGAATCAGTCTGAAACAGATGCCTTCCGGTGGATTCGTGATCGGCGGAGGTTGGCCGGGCATTGGAAATCCGCAATCCTATCATACGCGGCTGATGCCGGGTGCTATGGCGAAAAGTGCCCGCACGACCGTCGGTTTATTTCCCTCACTGGCCGGCATACCCATTTTACGCGCCTGGGCCGGTATCGAAGCTTTTTGCCAGGATGAAATGCAGGTTATCGGACCGGTGCCCGGTGTGGATGGTCTTATCTTGGCGACTGGATTTTCCGGACATGGATTTGCAATTGGACCGGGTGTTGGAGCACTACTGACCGATTATCTGACGACCGGCAATTTTTCGGATATGTTGGCGCCGTTTTCCATCGAACGTTTTAATAAAAATGAACAAGATAGTGATGTAAACGAAAAGATTTGATTATGGCACATGATTTGCGCCTGACGACCCATCCCGTATTGGATGTATCAGTTGATGGTCTGAGAAAGGTAAGCATTGTTGTTGATGGCAAGCCGTTGAATGTGCCGGAGGGAGAAATTCTGGCGGCTGCATTGTGGGCCAATGGTTTCATCTCCCTGGGGCACAACCCGAGTAACGGATCCCATCGCGGAATGTATTGCGGAATCGGCCATTGTTACGAATGTCGCGTGACGGTGGACGGTGTGGAAGATGTCCGCTCGTGTTTGATCCGGGTGCGCGATGGCATGCAGGTTTTTCTTCAAAGATTCGAAACCTGACCCGGACAAGCCGGAATTGAAGATTGAAAATATTCAATTGTTACAAAATAAGCATAAACCAGAATAATTGCAAAACAGAGCGTCTATACAGGAAGTGGTTATGGCGATAGAAAAGGTTGATCTGGTCATTGTTGGCGCAGGACCGGCCGGGTTGGCCGCAGCAGCAGAGGTGGCGCGACAAAACGGGACGGTAGTTGTCCTGGATGAATCGCCCCGGCCTGGCGGTCGCCTGCCAAGCCAGATTCACCGGGAGCCCCGATCTGCCGGGCATGGAAATGGATCCTGGTCTAATGGGGCTGCCAAGGCTGAACTTATGGCTAATAAGGCTCAAAATGCCGGTGCCAGAATCCTGTGCGGTGTTTCGGCATGGGGAATATTCCCCGGCTGGTATATTGGCATTGCACCCGCTGATTCCAGTCGGCCGATGAGTCATTGTCCCACCGGATTTGAAACCCGGACTGTCCTCATTGCGACCGGAGCCGGACAAAACCCCCTGATTCTGCCGGGCTGGACATTACCCGGCGTGATTACCGCCGGGGCGGCCCAGACAATGATCAATGTGCATCGGGTTTTACCCGGTCATCATGCGGTTATTATCGGTATTGATCCGCTTTGTCTTGCAGTGGCCCAATTGTTGGGAGCTGTCGGTTCCGAGGTTCTGGGTGTATTTCTGCCACCGGCCAACGGGCTTCAGCCTGGACCCACATCACCGAAAGCCGCGATTCAGGCATTAGCTGAATTTTCAGCTTATGCTCCCGGGATTTTAATGACTCTGGCAGCTAAGGCGGGGAAATATTTGAGCACTATAGCTGCAGCCTGTTTCCCGCAAGGTGGACTGAAGATCGAGGACTTCCCGTTAATGCTGCGTCAAGCGGCCTGGTCGATAAGCGGATTGAAAAGAGCTGAAACGGTTAAGACCATAGCATTAAGTACAGGTGGTCATTTAAAATCAGGCTCCGAAATTCAACTTCAGGCAGATATCGTCATTACCTCATCCGGTTTATCCCCATTGGTAGAATTGGCCCAGTTGGCCGGATGTCCGCTGCATTTTGTTTCTGAGATGGGAGGCTGGGTTCCGGTTCATAACGATCGCTTCGAAACCCCGCTGCCGGGGCTTTTTATTGCCGGCAGTATATCCGGCGTCGAAGGGGCCGGCGTGGCTGAGATACAGGGCCGCGTCGCCGGTCTTGCTGCAGCCGATTACCTGAAATTGGCCAACAGGAAAGTTTTGGAGCGGGATATCCAAAAGCATCAACAGAATGCAAATGCAGCCAGGCAAGCCGCTATTCCATTTTATCCTCAAATCGAAGAAGGCAGGGCACGGATGAATCGGATTTGGCATGGATGGCCAAAAACACCGATTAACTAATTAACCCGCCCTGATAAGTAGTACATCCGGCAGCACTCTCATTGTTTTGCGAGCGGGGATGAACCCGACGCTACGAGGAAAAGATATCATTTAACCAATGACATATTACCAATCGCCTGTGATTAAAGAATCGGAGCCAGCAGGCGTGCGGAGCGAACTGCCAGTTTGAAGAAAAATGATTTTCGGGTATAGTCTGCCATGGTGACCGGGCGACTGCGGGAAAAATCGTCAGCCAGCATGTCTTCGACGTCTTTGATGAATTCAGGATCATAATTGAGGACCGTGATTTCAAAATTAAGCCGGAAAGACCGGTTGTCCAGATTAGCAGTGCCCACCGCCGCGCAGGCGGAATCGATTAAAAATACTTTCTGGTGCATAAACCCGGCCGTATAGCGGTATATCTTGATGCCATTGGGCAGTGTATTCTGGTAGTAGGAAAATGACGCCAGATATACCGTACGATGATCGGCTTTTTCCGGCAGTAGAATCCGCACATCCACACCCCTTAGCACCGCCAGCTTCAAAGCACTGAGAATTTGCAAATCCGGGACGAAATAGGGGCTTGCGATCCAGACCCGTTGGCGGGCGTCATTGATTGCCTGGACAAACATCAGGCCGCAGGTCTCCAGATTGTCGGCCGGACCTGATGCGACCATCAGAATTTCTTCATGCCCGTCGTCAGCTTTTTGTGGGTGCCAATTCAACTCGGGAATCCTGCTAGTTGCCCAGTACCAGTCCTCGATAAAAGAAAACTGGATGGCCTGCACTACCGGACCCGCCAATTTAACATGGGTGTCGCGCCAGGCTCCGAATGTCGGGTTCTTGCCCAAATATTCGTCACCTACATTATGCCCGCCCACGTAGGCGAATTTGCCGTCTATTACCACGATTTTGCGATGGTTGCGAAAATTCAGCTGAAACCGGTTGGTTTTTCCTTTGGTCGTGTGAAAAGCCGAGGCCGCAACCCCGGCGACTTGCATGTCCCGTAAATAGCCTTCCGGCAGTTTGTGGCTGCCGATTTCATCATACAGAAAATAAACCTTGACGTTCTCCTGGGCCTTCTTCATCAGCTTTATCTGCAGTTTCCGTCCGATGTCATCGTCTTTGATGATAAAAAATTGAACCAGAACATAGTGTTCAGCGGAATCGATCCCTTCAAAAATGCTGCGAAAGGTGGCTTCCCCGTCTACCAGCAGCCGGCTCTTGTTAAAACGTGCGATGGGCATTTCGGCCAAGCGGGTGATCGATTTTTCTGACTGCGATAAATCTTCACGGATCAAATTTCCGACTACGGCTTCTCTTTGGACGGCATCCACGAAATGATGGATTTCTCGGTTCTTGGAACTGCGAAGCAAGACATATCCTTTGAACTTATTGCGCCCCAGAATTGCATATAATATCAACGCCAGCCACGGGAAGGTGACCAATGATATGGCCCAGGCGATCGCGCCCTGGGAGGTCCGGGCATTCATCACGGCGTGAACGGCTGTCAGAAATCCAAGCAGCTCAACCAGCGGGATCACGATTGCCAGGATTCCATATATTAGATCCGTATTGAGCATGTTCTTCTCCGCTAGATTCTCTTAGAACCGAAAGTATCCGGGTCAAGTCTGTTATTGACTCATAATTCAGTTGCTCTTATCACGCAATTATTTCCTGAACGCAGGCTAGGATATTATTAAATAAAAAAAAGTAATGATAGGGGGATTAAAAAGATCGTCTTTATATTGACTATTTTCCAATTATTTTCTCAATTCGGTGCAACAAAGCAAGTGAAAATTGAATAGTCATTTATGCAAATTACTACGACTCTTTCAATACCGCCTAAAGAAAATATGTAATAGCTGAACTTTATCCGAACATGGCTCGAAGTCAATATAAAGAATGCTACCAGATACCCTGTTATAAGGTCTACGGGTGGAATTCAGATATTATTTCTGATCGGCTTCCGCCACTTGCAGGAATGCCGCCGGCTCCTTCATGATACGATCCACCTGGCTGGTGGACAGCTCGAACGGGTAGTCACTGCCCGAGGATACCGCCGGGTAGTTGGGTTCATTTTCACCGGCTTTGGCAAATATTGACAGACTATAATCCTGCCCGCCTTTGAGCTCGATGGTAAACAGGGGGGATATGAAATCTTCTTTTTTACTATCGTCGATGAATTTTTCACATCGCAGGTTAGCAAGTGCGTTGAGCATCTGGTTTAAAGCGGATTCATTGACCGGCTGTCCGGTAGCGGCCTGCCAGACTTGTTTCGGTGCCGGTGGAGCTGAGTCAGGGTCTTTTTTTGCATCAGAAGTCTTTACATCCACCGGAACCTGTGTCCGGGTGAATACTAGAGAATGCTGCTCCTTGTTGATTTTGATTAACTGAATCTCGGCCGTTTTTAAGGATAGAACCGTCTTATCCCTCATCGAGTCCACGGTAACGTCAAAGGTGTTTTTGAGATTGCCCCGGGCATGAAAGACCCGCTCTTCACCGGACGGTCTGACAAAAGTGTGGCGAAAAGAGGAGGCGGATTTGCCCACATCAATGTCCAGCTTCAAGCTGTCGCCCTGAAAGGCCTTGACGTTTATTTTTTGTCCTTCATCGAGTTCGTAGCGGTTATAATTTTTGGACTCGGAAACCAGGGCCGTCAGGCTGAAATTTTTTATCGCATCCAACATTCCCTTGACTTTAATGGCGTCAGTCGGATATTCGGCCGGTGCAATAAACCACTGTTCGTCCTTTTTATTGAGAACCATGACGGTTTTATCCCGGGTGATCGCCAGCTTGGTGAGATCCTTTTCGTTGACCTGTGCGAGTTCCGGCAGTTCATAAAGCGTGCGGTCAGCGCTGCGCTTGTACAGATACACAGACAATACAATGATGATAAGAAGCAGGATAATGTATTCTTTTTTTATCTTCATTTTTTCCTTCCTTGGACCTCTGAACCCCGAACCGTTGAACCTGAAACTCCTTTATTTGCTGAACATCATCTGGATATGCTTTTTGCGCGAGTGTCGCCGGAACCAAACCCCCATACCAAAGATGATGACCAGTACCGGAAGACCGGCTATATTAAAAGCTTTAACAAACGTTTTGACACCCGGCTGAGTGTCCTCCAGCGGGTTAAACCGCTGCTCCTTGCCGCGCATTACGGCAATGCCCTCCCGCCCGTTCAGATAATCGAGAATATTCATAATAAGGGCGCTGTTGGCGCCTCTGCCGGTGGCATCCAGCACATTGTTTTTCATCATGTCGGCCGAGGCCATCACAAAAATTTTGCCGGGTTTGCCCCTGGGTTGAAACTGTCCTTTGCGTTCAATGCGGGACAGATCGATTTCCGATTGTTTTTCAGAAGCCTGCGGCTGGTCTTTCTGATCCGCGCTCTGCTGACCGGATTCTTTTTTGTCCTCAATTTCCCTGACCGGTATGGGTTTGTCGGCAAAATAACTGGGAAACTGCCCTTCGATCAGATATGCCAGGGGGTAGCTTTGCATATCTTCCGATGATTCAGGCGGATTAATAAACATCGGATTCAAATTGATGCGTCCGCGCATCTGCCAGGATTTTTCCGATGAAGCAAATAGACGGTGGGTTTTTAATTCGTTTTTGGTGATGCGCTCGTCGATCAGCTCCAAGGGAGATATTTTCAAGGCCACCAGGATTTTGATATTTTTCATAAAGTCCAGATCCTGGTTGATAAAGCGGTTTTTTATCAGGGGCGCATAATATATTTTGCGTTCACCGCCGCCAAATTGAGCCGGCATTTCCTGGCGATAACAGTTTTCGTCCAGCACATAAGATTGCTGAATGCGGATCCCGTAATGCGCCAGCAGTTTTTCAAGACCGGTATCGAGCGGCACGTAAATCGGCTGCTGTCCCATGCTCATTCCTTGCTGGCCGCCGGGGCTGACTTCGTTAAAACGATCCAGGATCAGGGCCAGACTCTTGCCCTGCATCAAAAATTGATCGATTTGAAACAGTTCGTATTCGGTAAATTTTTCTGTTGGGCGTGCGATGACCAGACTGTTTAAACTTTCAGGAATGCTTTCCTCTTTCAGTGAGATATTTTTGATCGTGTAATTTTGTGAAATAAGGGCACGAAAGTTGGTGGCTGAAGCCTGGCTTGGCGGCTGGCCGGGGGCATTTGGCGGTGCCCCGCTAAGACTCAGGGTGCCGTGGTCGGCCAGATACCCGATATCCTCATTGATGTCGATCAGCTGCTCAACATTATCGTTGATAATTTCTTCCATTTCCTGCATTTCGGTTAGCTTATACTGGGTTCCGATAATGGGCAGCCGAATCACCTGCAGCAAGGGAACGGTAACCGACTTAGCGGCATATTCCATAACCAGCCCGATGGCACCCTGGCCGGCTGGTATTTGGCCCTGACCGAGGGCCGGCCACGAAAGCGACATGATGCCGTATTTATTGGCAAGTGCCTGCAGGTCTTGATTCTGGGTGGGATTGAAAAATTCATAATGCAGCTTATTATAATTTTTTTGATTCAGCTTTTTAACAATGCTTTGGGTCTCAGCCGGAATACCGGCCAGATTGCGAATACCCATGTGCGGTGCCACGGCTTCCAGGGAAGATGATAAAAAGAGCTTGATATTTATGGGGTCGGACAGGTTCAACAGGGCGCTGATTTTGTTATTCATCTTTTGAATGGTGGTGGTCAGCTGATATTCCAGCCCTTCGCCGGTGGTAATCGTTGGTATGCGCTCGATCAAATCTCCATGAATCATCACCAGGCCCATATAGGCTTTTTGAAATTTGACTTCATCTTTATCAACGGCTTGAATCTGAATCGGGTGGATACCATAGTCGTTGGCCAGTTTTTGGTTTTCCTGGGTTTGATCTGTCGCTTCGCCCTCATCGGCATTGACGTTATAAAATCGGTAATTAAAGAATTTATTGGCGAAAATAGCATATTCCTGCAAAAGATCCTGCAGGTAGCGTTCGGTATTATTATAGGGTGCGGGAAGGTCTTTGGTAAAAAAGACCTTGATGGTCAACGGTTCGGAAAGGGTTTCGACCACCTGTCGGCTGGCCTGGGAAATGGAGTAAATTTTATTGGCCGTCAGATCAATTCTGAAAAACAGTGTAATCCCGGCCACATTAACCAGGACGACAACAGTCAGATAGATGAAAAACTTTAAATATCGGCCAGATCTTTTCTTATTGACCATGGTACCTTCCTCGTTGGGATATTAGAAAATATTGTCAATTTCTACCAAAATTTTATGTGATAACTACGACTCAGGGTTTCAGGTTTCAGAATCCGAAAGTGCGAAGTCAAATCCCTGTCACCTGAAACCCGACACCTGAAACGTTCTTCAGTGCTTTTCCCGCAATGCCAGAAAAGCCCCGTACAGGGCGATGAAGCTGACGCTTATAAAATATACGACATCCCGTGAGTCGATAATGCCTTTTGAAATGTTCTGAAAATGAAAGTCGGCTCCCAGATAGGACAAAACCCCCAGCCAGGATCGCGGCAGGAAAAATAGCATCTTGTCGACCAGCGTCAGGATAAAACAGATTGCCATGCCGATGATAAACGCGATGATCTGATTGCGTGTCAAGGCCGAAGCAAACAACCCGATCGCACAAAAAGCGGCACCCAGGAGGACGGAACCGATATAGCCCCCCATGACCGGTCCCCAGTCAAGCTGACCCAACGCAGTTACCGTAATCGGATAGGACATGGTCGGTATCAGCATAGCGACCACAAACGCCAGGGCCGCCATAAATTTGCCGACAACCACTCCGCTGAAAGTAACCGGCATGGTCAGCAGGATTTCATATGAGCCGATGTTTAATTCTTCGGACACCAGGCGCATGGTGATCGCCGGAATGACAAATGAAAAAATAATCGGCAGCAGGGAAAAAAAGTTTCTCAAATTGGCCTGGCCGAAAAGAAAGAACGTAGCGAAAAAGAACCAGCCGGTTACCAGTAAAAATATCGCAATCACAATGTAGGCGATGGGAGATACAAAATAGGATCTGAAGTCTTTTCGAAAGATTTGGATTGCCTGCCGCATTATTCAATCTCCAGTGTAAGCTCACGAAATATGGTTTCGAGGGTTTGGGATTCCTGGTGCAATTCCAGCATGATCCAATCGGTTTGTTTGACGATCTGGTAAATATCAGCTCGCGGGTCAGCGGATGACAGACAGTCGATTCGCACGTTCAGTTCGTTATCTGATTCTTCTATCCGTTGGACCCGCGTGATGCCGTCGATAGGCGCAAGAGCTGTATCCACAGATTTATAATCTGCCCCTTGCAGGCAAAGTTGAAGATATTTTTTATTCCCGGCCGATTCCTTCAAACTTTCGGTGCTGCCGTCGGCCACTATTTTACCACGATTAATGATCACGATTCGATCGCAGGTGGCTTCGGCTTCGCTCAAAATGTGAGTGGATAGAATGATGGTTTTTTCTTTACCGATTTGTTTGATTATCTGCCGAATTTCGACAATCTGGTTGGGATCCAAACCCGAGGTGGGCTCATCCAGGATTAAAATTTCCGGATCGTTCATCATGGCATGGGCCAGGCCGACCCGTTGTTTATAACCTTTGGAAAGCTCGCCGATAGGCTGGTGCATTACATTGTTAATGCCGCATAAATCGCCCAATTCTCGGATGCGGGCCGGTTTATGGTCTTTGCCGATCTGCCGAATGTCGGCGACATAATTTAAATAGTCATAGACCAGCATATCATGGTAAAGGGGGGCGGATTCCGGCAGGTAGCCCAAAACTCTTTTTATTTTCAGCGGGTGCTCATCGATACTGTAGTCTTTGACGTGGATGCTGCCGGCGGTGGGCTGCAAAAAACCCGTGAGCATGCGTAGGGTGGTGGTTTTGCCGGCGCCGTTTGGACCTAGCAACCCGAGGATCTCCCCTTTTTGGATTTCGATGCTGATCTGATCCACCGCACATAAATCATGATAGTATTTGGTAAGGTTTTCAACCTGGATCATACCTTGCTCCTGTCTAAATTGGGGTAGCAATGCTGAAAAATAGTCTTATTATTAAATTGTCGCTTTAACCCGGCGGATGTTTCGGATGCCCGGATGGTGTTGCGGACAAAATTTTTTTGAAAAATATTATGCATAAATTTTATCTTGTCAAGTGATGAATTTATGAGTAAATTTAGTTTCTTGTAGTTCTCCAGCTACGGCTGGAATCCGACCGGCACCTTACCGAGGCTTGCGTTTGATTTAATATCGAACGCTCGCGATACCGGTGGGCGACTCTCGATTATTATTCAATATCTGAAAGGAGATAAATAC
>Ga0056115_1000527_pt1 | contig 17128 bp, 6 predicted proteins | sample WorMetOlspDAHAB1_FD_77007 | JGI IMG/M metagenome (GOLD analysis project Ga0056115, IMG submission 77007) | Marine gutless worms symbiont microbial communities from Max Planck institute for Marine Microbiology, Germany - Olavius sp. DAHAB.1 ...
CTTTTTGACACTGCTTATAGCGATTGTAAACACTCGGCCTAGTTTCCGTCATCATGCGCCTCTGATTCGCTCGCGACATATGGCGCTATAGAAATGTGTTTTGATTGATTGATTGATTGAAGGCCTCAGCTCGTGGAGGCCACAACAGTGCCATGACTGGCAAAATGGCTAAAAAGCATTGCACGTGACAGCAGCAAACCATGGAAATGCTGCAGCAGGCACTAAACGTCGACCAGCGTCTTAGCTGAAATCTTATCGTGTTCGGCTGAGCTATTTAAAGCAATCACAGGAATCTGAATGCAGATGTACAGACAAACAATAAACTGGCAAGCATGTACAACACGCTGCCATTCTTGCACCATTAGACCAAACTCCACTGCGTCAGTGGGAGTCATTGACACATACCACCAATCAAACAATACTGAACAGTACTCACAGCCATGTAGAAGTAGTGCGCTTTCTCCATTAACTGGCGGTTTTCTGGTAGAGCCAGATGATCCTTCGAGAAATGATTTGCAGCACCGAGGTATGCTACCAACGACCTACAAATGATGTACATCCTGCATATTTAGTTATCTGCAACAGTTCTTTTTCCTGCTATAGGCCTCCAATGACACAGACACTGCTCTAAAATCAAACAGAATTGACTAATAAATGTTTACAAATTATGTACAACTGTCTTTAATTGTCCCGGCAATTCTGCACTTAAAACTCCATCTCTTATGATCCATCCTCGACGTCTGGCCAATTCCACCATCAAATAAAAACATTCCCGTTCCGTCAAGCCCATAGGACTGCACTATCATGACTGTTTGGACTGTTAAGACTTTCGAACTGACTGACCATTATTATTCAGATCGCAACAGGACTTGTTTACCGATTGGTGCCGGTGAGACAGACAGCGCACGTTCCTGTCGGTTCAGCGTCGTGGTACTTGTAGCGCGGATTGACGCCGGCTTCGATCACCTTCTTCTCAAGAATGCGACCGAACTCGTCGTGACCGATACATCCCATGAAAGTTGTCGCGTTCGGCACACCAATCAACCACTGCGACGAACAATGATTGGGATGTAACAACACAAATATCGTGCCGTTGAAAATTACGGTGTTATGGTTTTAAAAATTGATATTATTGAGTAAGCTGAAATACTGCTCTCGCTACACAACACAGAAAAAAAACCAGAAAAAACAACCCATAATTAGCCGCCTCTTGGCCACGAAACATGGTGAAACCACACGCGATCTACGAACATCACAAAGATTCAAATCTAAGAGGGAATAATCGGGTAAAACCTTTTACTGTGTAAGTGTGCCATTGGCAGAGGGAAGCATGCAGGCAATAGTATTACTCACTGCCACAACTGCAACAAATATTGTTGTGAGGTTAACGACCTGCGCAATTCGAATGGTGTTCTGTGTCGCACCGCCCGGGACATACGTGACGTTGAAGCTCTTTACCATCTCATCGCATCTGCAAAATAGTCAGTCTCTTCGTTAGCCAAGCAATCACAGTTAAATTGACTTACATATGGGCAATGTAAACACAGTTAAGTGGTCACCATTCTCCCTCTGTTCTACTGCCAGAAACTTTAATCTTCAAGTAATTAGATGCCAAAAAACCTAATGAAAAATGACAAACAGATCACAACTAGTATGGACTGCAAAACTGGTACCACTTCCTCAAATGTCTAACACGAAATGGAAGAATTTCTAACACTGTGCTTGTAATTTCTGTGGAAAAATTAAAAGGCATCTGCCTGATCTACAATCATTATCACTGCTTCCTATTATAAATGACAATATTAATATAAATGACATATCAATTAATCCATGTGACTGGTAGTGACCTGGATAAATTTATGTTAATCGACCAGCTTATGTGTAGGACAGATGGAGTATGGGCAATGCTAACATACAATGGTACTTTACGCTGAGCAGTTGACAATGTCAAACATGTGCACACATTTCAAAGTTCACTGCTTGTGAGCTCAGTGAGTGAGTTCATGGTTTAACATCCCACTTAATGTCACTCTGGAGACTAGTATAGACAGTAAATCAACAGCAGTGGCCATTACAGCCATGTCACAGCATATGGTGATGGTAACTAAAAACTAATTATCTTACTTTTTAATGCGTTTTTAATCCATTAAAAATTCCATTAAATTCGGCTGTCAATTAGGACAAAATTTGCAGTAAGATTTTACATTAGGTGATTATTGCACCACTTAATGAAAAAATTCTAACAATCATTCTAGTGTGGGTGCACTACTAAATACACAGAAGTATAGAATATGTAATTTGAATTTCCTCCAAAAATATTGCAAAAAGCATGTCAGAAACAGCACAAAACACACAGACAAAAACAAAAAACACGGACTACAACTTAGCATAAATGACATATTCAGTCACTCATAGTTATCAGCAATGACCTTGAATGACCTTTAAATTGATAAAAACCTACTGCAGAATAAGTCGTGAAAATAACAAAAATCCGCTGTCAATTAGGACAAAATCTGCAGCAAAACCACACCCAGATCTGAAGCTAACCAATGCACAATTTAGTACAAAAATATCCAGCAAATGGTCAACAAGATGAGACATTACTAAACTCTAGCAGAATCTGATCAATGTATGGTATGATTAAATGAAAAGTGTTATCGACGGGAAAAATTAGCAAATGGTCCACACGTGTGCAATCATGCTACGCAAAAACCTTACGCGTCTTTTCAATATACGACAACTTTGTACTTTTCTACTGTTTTAGTTTCCGTCTTTAAGGTCGAGCGGAGTAAAAGGTACCACTGATATACACTGACACACTGAAAAACATGAATGCTCTAATGAGTTCTTTTCTAATAAGTTTCACAATAATTCCAATAATCAGACAGATGCAATCTAATCCTAAGAATAAAAAGTCTACAATTAGTTAACCTAAAATTTACTGCACATTAGCTTTCCTAGTTGTTGTTTTCAGCCAGCCATAGTGCATTTACTCTGATTTCTGTAAAATGGAACGAAAATAAGTTTTTAATGAAAATTCTGTACCAAGACAAATGTGAAATTTTGAAATCTCGAGCGACTTAGGAACACTGTTTTGTGATTTGGTTTTTTAAATAACAGCATATCCACAAAATGTGAAAGCATTGAGGCCGACGTTTGATAGGAATTACGAAAAAAGGAACGGTCATGCAACTCTGCAAGACCATATTTCCAGTACAGCAACAAACTAATTGTGCAAAATTGAATGCAGTGCATTAATTAAGCATATTTATCTGCCATGAAATCTTCTGGCTTAACTAATGACTTGTAAGAAAAGAAAACACTAGCCAATTAACATGCAAACTAGCAATGAAACAAGTAACACATTCTAGTGACAGTGGCAGTGATGTTTCAACTAGACACAAGTGACCTCACCAAAACTAGAGCCCCGAGACATTTTTTCACAAATAGATGTCACCCTACAGCAACTTTGCCACTTTTACCCCCGATTCAATTGCGTTACCTCTACAGAACATGAGAACACTAGCCTGGCTTGTTAGTACAAAAACAAGATGACTCGTTTCATTTATGAAGACTGCATACTAGGTTTTGCTTTAACTTGGTTAACTAGACGATAAGGCCATTGTATTATTGTACCATTCTATTGTAGTAGGACTATTCCACATTGTAGTTTGGCAACTGAATTCATTTTCTCTGATAATGTCAAGTGATAATGCCACTGCATGTGCCACAGTCAATGACACATGGTCCAAGGCAGTGGTTTTCAACCAGGGATCCACGGAACCTAAGGGTTCGGCTGGCGGCCAGTAAATATCTAACAATTAATGACCAAAATTGTAGACAATAAACTGTGCTAACTGTAGACAATAAAGTAACTACTAATATTGGCTTTCTCACCTCATGAGTTTTTTTTTGATTTAGGCTAATTAGTGTTACACACATACACCTGTATCAGTCGGGTGTTTTTTCGTGCATAACTAAGTGAGCCTATATGAAAATGATGTTTCTGCAAATATGCATTTGTCCTCATGTTCCATGAGCAATCTAAAGGATGTTAGATTGCTTGAGGTTCCATTCCGATGAAAAGGTTGAAAATCACTGGTTCGTGGTATTGCCACACGTCCGTATTAACAACCAACAACACAAAACACATGCATGTGAAACGGAACGGAACACTTACAGCGTTACATGACTATGATCAGCAAGGATAGAATTGTTTGGTTCCAAGTGGTATCTGCAACCAGCATGCATCATAATTAGAGATGTGACACTCGACCAAACGCCAAGCCAACAACAGGCAGAAAACAGCATTCCAGCAGCTTCGGTAGAAATTAAACAAATGCGACTACTCTACCACGACTGCAATGCAATGATTTTTCCGAATGAAAACGGAACACGATAGTGCACTGTAACAACTAAAACTAACGCCGAAACAGCCTTCGTTTTAACAAGACGACAATTTAGGCGAAAAGAAACAAAAAACGGAATGTAAACGGAAATTTGCACGACGTCTGCCGACTGGCACGTTTCTGCCCGAAGCAAGCTTGGAAAACAACAAAACTAGAACTCACAACGACTGACAATTAACAAACGGCCGCGATCAACGCAAACAATCAGTCGTCTTGTCGTAGCGAGACTTACAGGCCTTCGTGTTCCGCACAGTACAATATACAATCTTCAGCCCTTAGACCAAATCTGCCAGACAATTTCACAGACAGCCTGAAGGATTTGCTTTCACAGTATGTATGTGCAAACAGTCAGAGGCAACTTTACATAAAGGATGTGTCACTCGTTACAGTGACTCAGTAAAACGTTCTTGCAACATTTTCCTGGAACAATGTTATTCATTTTCTGCAATAATAACAACAGTGATAATAACACTAATAATGAAAATTACAGAGAAAAATAACATTGCTCTCAGGGTGCTAGGTACAGGAGCTGCAAAGAAACGAAACCTATCAAGTACAAAAAAACTTGAAAGTTTAAGTTTGGGGTAAAGACACTGCACATACTACTGTATGAGAGGACAAACACACATACAAACTTCACAGACACAGTTTAACCAGGCCTTTACTCTGAGTCAGCAGGAACTAGAAACAGATACAAAATTCTACTGCCACAGTTGTATTGTTGCCATCATTGCATTAAGCTAACTAAGACGGCTGACATAACAAGCCTTTGTCCTCCACGCACTTTTTTACACGCCAGATGCCTGACACATATTTTGCTGTCAAACTAACAGGAGACGTGATTACGTGAAATCGTGTTAACGGCAACGTCGCATTCCTATGGAAATGGTCAAAATTCTACCTTTAATACAAAAATACTTGCAACTACTGACATGGGAATTCATGGAAAAAGTGAACGTGCTAAAAAAAAAACTAGCACACATCCCATTAAGAGCCACCTACGAGCTTTGGACAGACCACGATATTACGCCATCCACTTAACTCACATGAACCGGTGCCAAACACCTGTATAGTAAATGTTAATACGTGAGCTCATACATCTTCTAAGTGCAATGAAGATTCTATTTTGATGACAGCCATTAGAGCCTTTTTCACCTACTTGCAATCCGCGGCACAAAAACAGCTGTACATATTTTCAAGTCTCTTAACAGCATATTAATATTGATAATCTTAGTTATCTATATACAAACTCACAGTACTACCAGTAGATCCTAATCCTAACCCATTTATCAGGATGATATTTGCACACATATGCAAACAGTAAACGAGAAAGCAGCGCCTTCACCTCTTCAAGAACACTTCTGTAACTTCTGCGGATATGTCTAACAGTGGATTGCCGAGTGCGAACAGTATGCCTTCCCTGAAACAAATTGCAAAAAAACGCATAAAAAACACTGTTCACTACTTCAGATTGTTTAAAGTCAGTTACTGCAATGACACACAGTGTAACCGAGAACAGCTGAAATGTGTGAAAATGTAACCTTGAATTCTCTGAGCTAATCACAAGCAGCTGTTTTTTGAGACTGCACATCAAAAACACATTGTCCAATTCGAACCAGCGAGCTCGAAATTTAATGTTCTACGGCCAAACCAAATTATGCATGCAGGTTGACAACGACATTCTAAGCGTCAAATTTCACTGATTTCAGCAGAAACCATTTCAATGTCACCTGCACAAGGTGTTTCAACAACAACTGCATCAATTGTGAAATGCATGCAGTTACTGGCTGTACAATGAAAAACACAAATCCAAAAACGTTAACAGTCCATACCATGATAATACGTTAAACCAAAAAGTTTGCACGCAACAGCAATTTGAAAGCAAAATTTGTAAAATGCAAGAAAATTGGATACCAGCTTGTAAAACTGAGGCTTACTTTGTACTTCACTTGTGTGATACCGAAATTATAAATTTCAAAGTCGGTACTGAAGGTCAGTTAGGCAAAATTGACTTTTGACTCGAAATTACTCAATCTGTTCACAGCACTGTGTATTTATGTCAAAGTTGCTAGGTTTAGTTCAGCAAAAGATTTCCATCTACATTACCAGTAGGACTTAAGGACTTCGTAGGGTACTGTTACTTGTCAGAATGTTCTACATCAGGCCTGTTAATGTGGCTGCAAATATATTAACAAATCTATTCTATTCGGTACAAGCAAAAACCATTTCACTGTAACCCTGAAAGCTACATAATTTTTAATTGAAACTGTATGCGCGAATAATTGCATAAGCGAATAATGATTCTGTTGCTGAAAGATTAGCAGTCTATGTTGTAATCTATTGAACATGTTTTCATGATAAAAAAATTAAATTGTCGCATGCACCTACAACACTCATGGTCATTTTCTCTCATGTGGTCAACACAAACAATTGTAGTTCTTGCATGACAAGTGTCCCATTAAAATTTCAATCATATTTTTTCTTGTCCACAATTACCAGAAGATCTGCTTAGAAACTCAATTTGCAGACGGTAACTGGACAATCTGGCAATGTGCGGTCAATCAAGTCGTAAACTAGACAATTTGCAAACTGGTTAACTCGCCAAAATTTTTGACAATAAAATGACTAAATAATTCACTGTTGGCGAGTTGACTAGTCCACAAATTATCCAGTTCGTCAGTTGTCATGCAGTAGTAGTAGAAGTAGTAGTGTAGATCGCTGGACGCAGGTCATGAACCTCTATGTCCAATCCGTTGTATATCACTCCAAATATCGTACAATCAGAATACAGTAATCAGAACATCAACTCGACATTACTACGACTTCCGGTGTACAATATATCGGCTTTCCAGTTATAACGAACCTCTTGGTTTTCCCTAAATCTATCCAGACGTGCTTTAAATGTATTGAGAGTAGGGGATGAAACTACATAGTCCGGTAAACTATTCCACGATGGGATAATCCAATTGGGAAAACTATATTTACGCATATCATACTGTATATGTGACCGCTGCTGTGCAAATCTATGATTTATCGTATCATATTGTCTCTGCATCAGTTCCCTATAGTCTTTAATGTTATATCACTACCATATTTCCCCATAAATATCTTATACAATTCGATCATGTCGCCTCTTATTCTCCTATATTTCAAAGTAGGCAATTTTAACCGTCGTAACCTGTCTTCATAGTGTAATTTCTTAATGGTTATAACCAATTTCTAGTCCGTGAGTGACGGTGAGTCGACCAGTCTGCGACTTTGTTGACCACGACTGGTTTGTCCGGGGATTGTCCATCCAGTATGCTTTTCAGACTGGTGATGGTAAACCTGCGTGGACTGGTCACTTCATGGGGAAGATATTGCAGGGTGCCAAACTGTGCATTAGATGCATTAGACAAGTTAGCCAGTCACTCTAGAATTATGCTAACGAAATTACAAGCCAGGAACTGCAATACCTTGAATGACTAAACAACTATCTTAGACTACTGCAATTCCAAGTTCAGAAAAGTTGCATTTTGAGAGAAATCGTGACAAGTGTCACAAAGGGGCAATGCCGTACCCCGGGAAAAATTTTTAACACTGCACTGTAGCATTTCGACCGAGTGGCAACCGGTCAAAGTCCACTTTGGACGCACGACTCACATGGCATCGGCACAAAATGCAATAGCCAACGGGACATTTTCGCAAAATGGCACGCAAATACACACACATCGTTTACACTGTTGACGTGCAAACACGCATCGAGTGCACAAACATGTAAACATATCGAACATGAACACGGGTAAATCACAACAGCAGAAATAAAACGGGATTACATCGGCAGCAGATTGTCTGCGGTTATACGATTACGCTACAGACGACATAACACCGGAAGTCTTACACGTGGCCGCCCATGACGTGCTGGTCTTCGCCGCCGACGCTGTTGTGTCGCTTGCGACTCGCCATGTTTTTGCTCCTCGCTGCAGAAATCGCCGCTGAATTCGTCCTGCAACACGACCACCAGCGCAACCACCGCCACTGACCGGCGACCGCTGGCCACGCCCTTTGATATAGCGTGCACGTGGTCGCCGTCGTGCCGCAGCCGGCCGCCCGCCACCGCAAACTCGGTGCGCAGTTGCTCGATGATCCCCCTCTCCGAGTCCGAGCAAATTCGACCCCGGCAAAAGTACTTCAGACCGCCACGCGCATCTCGTGAAATTCCGCTGTTACTGAGGCACCGCTGCAGCGAGACTGCGAGCTCTGGGGCGCGCGGTGTCTGTGGAAAACACTACTGCCTTTTCGCCGTGCCTGCCCTACTGCCCTTGACTGCTTAGGCCTCTAGATGCGAACCATGCGATGATATCGAGTTTCAACTCATTTGGTTTCGCCGGTCGTCGCTCACTGTCGATTAAACTTTTACAAAACAATGTGTTACGGTTACACTACAGTCACAGCGTACATAGGCCTACTGAGAGACTGAGTTTATGCACTAGACATATGTCTCCAACGTAGCCAGAAAAATAACCTAAAACACAAAAGCTAGTCTCTACATAGCGGCTAAAACCGACGAATTTCCAAAAGTCCGTTCATTATAGTGCGTAACTCACTCACAATTATGCACTATGCAGCCGAGCCGAGTACAGCGCAGCTGTCGTTACGCCGTTAGCAATGACTACCAATGAGCTATGACATCCGTTTCAGCAAGCAGGCCTGTTACAGTCACGCCACGCGGTCAGCACTCATCAGCGTCACTACGCGCAGTACTTTTAAACGCACTGGTATGCCGTAACTGGTAGCAAATGTGCAGTTGATATCCCAGCAATTCTACCAGCTTAATTGTTGCGAATTGTGTTGAGGCTTCCCAACACTGTTTTTAATAATAAGTTCAGCGGAATTTTTTTACCTTGCTTCACAAACAGCTGTCACTGTCAATGTCAGTTCATACCCCAAAAATGGCCAAAATGTTATATAGCATATACATGTAACGTCTTTGCTTGTTACACCATAACCACTTCCAGTTTCTGGCGGTGGCATGGTTCTTTGCTTCTTCCAAACTCTACAGTATAAAGAGTTGACACGTGGTTCTTCGGTGGTAGGCCTACTGTGCGTAGTTCAGTAGAATTTTTTTCTGTGTTTGCTTATTTTTTTAGTTTGACTTTAGGATCCGGGTACTAATTTGTCCACTTCCGCAAAGAAGTAGTTTGTGTTTATCGTATTTAAATTTTGTTAGGGTATATTATTTCCTTGTTCCTGTGCGCAGTCATGATTGTCGACAATGGAAGTAAAGTACTGTCTGACGTAGAAGTGATCTTGCCACGTGAAGTTATGGAAACATGTCGTGATTTGCAACAAGGCGGCACGTCGTGTTTTTTGTCCGTTAACAAATCGGACTGCACCACCAGTCAACTTATCATTCACAAACTTCACGATGACTCCATCAAAATACGCATCACTGGTACTTTTTTGACTGTTGTACTGACACATTGCCCGTGTGGCTGTTTGCAAGACGAAGCCTCCAGTAAAATGCGTACAGCGGGTAAAATTGGATTAGGGTTCGAGTTAGGCCGAAGTGATTAAGATCACCATCGGTGACTGAAATTTAGAAGGTTAAAGTCACCGATCGGTGAATTTAACCTTCCCGATTACGATCACCGATCCCGCTAGGTATTTCAGTCTGCAGTCGCGCGAGTATAATGCAGGCGTAGTTGTGGAGACCACCAATCCTGCCAGCGTCTTCAGTTGATCGAATCCATGGATGGAGAACAAGTTCTCTTAGCCAATAGACTGTTAATTATTTCACCTTGCAGTCATTTTTTGTATTATTTGTGCTTTTCTGCTTAAGTTTAGTAGATGTCATTCTTTTTGTGCTGCAGTTTTGGTTTTTACTTATTAATCTGTGCTTTGACATTGTTGGTTGGGCTATGTAGCCTGTAACATGTAACATGCCTGCAACGAAATTACCCATTATGTGCTGGGTATAGAACGATAAACCTTAGGCCTACTTACTCGCGCGAAATCAGCGTACGTGTGGCTTTATTGCTGCATCATGTTTGAACACGAACACAATCAGTGTCAGGCACCTGCAGTTTGCCATTACAATCGGTGACTTTAACCTTCTAAATTTCAGTCACCAATCGGTGATCGTAATTGGCCCCGAGTTAGGCTAGGATTAGGGTTATTGTTTTGGGGTCTAGTCTAGAAGTGCACATAACTAGACAGAAAAATCACCGTCATAGAATATGTAACATAATAATTAATAATTTATAGGTTGCTATTCACCAAATCCCAGCCTAACCCTAACCCTTTTACTACCAGTAGCTGTTCTATGGAGCACTTGCGTGCACTTCTAGACTAGACCCATTGTTTTGTTCGCATCAGCACCGGCATTTTAACCCATTGCAAGATGCACAGTCTGCATTTTGCCCATGGCCGCAAGACTATTCGCCAGCAAAAAGAATTTGCAGTCAGTTCTTGGCCTTGTCAACCAGCAGACTGAACAAATTGCTCAAATATGACGGACAATTGGGATTAGAAAATCGCTGTGGTTGTGATAGTAAAAAGTGTTCATTGCAAAAAGTTGATCGGTCTGCAAATTGTCTAATCCATAATTTGTCTTACAAAAATGTGGTTACTGAAATTACAGTTACGGTTTGAGGCTTGGACCTTTCGTTGAATATAAGTGTGAATGCATTTATTATTTGACTTTGTTCCAAACGTGATTGCTTCTGTACTTTCTGCAGTGAGCATCAATAGCTTTCTTTATCAGATGGCAGTGGGTATATCAGCAACCCATTGCAGTAACTGGACAACTCACCGATAAACCAGCTCAAAGCAAAGCAAAGCAAAAGTTGCAAAAATACGGGTGAAGTCCGAGGCCTCTAGTCTATTACCCATCAAATGTAGTATGAAATAATGAAACTAAAAATCGATAATATAAGAAATGTCATTGAAACTCCTGTTCCCGTTTCCAGTTAAAGTGCTCTGTAATCAGAAATCAATTCTTGGTTGGCCCAGAACTTATCTAATCTGTTTTTAAATGTATTAACATTATTTGCACTGATCACAGAATCTGGCAAACTGTTCCACATATTAACTACTCTGACTGTGAAGGAATATTTTCTTAAATCATAGTGGCATTACGAGTTAACCAGCTCGTGGTTAGTCAAGTCGTGAACTGGTCAAAACTCGTGCACTAGTCAACGTTCGCTTTGAAATTTGCAGTAAATGGTGTAAATGAGATGTGCATTAAAGTACACATTGAACAATTTCGATAGTCGATAGGGTTAAAGTTAGTGTTAGGTTTTTGTTTAGTCTTTCCGTAATTTAAAAAATATTGCTGCCGGCGAGTCGACCAGTCCATGGCCTGACTGACTGCGAGTTGATTTGTTGGAAAATTGTCCAATAAGCCCCATTTCCACGTCCATGAAATTGAAAGTAATATATATAGCAGTAATTTTACCAAAATCGATCAGGCTTTTCTCTTGTGTACTCAGTTACGTTTGACTGCAATTTACAGTCTTGATGACAGTTGGGGGAAAAGCCACATGAATACTTTGCTACTTCCATTCGTATTGAGCGGTCACTACTTTTTTCCATGTTTGCTGTTTTCAGTTATGGTACTTGGATCTACTGTCGATGGAACAAAAGAAGTCAATCAAGATCGTGAAACAATGAGTGACGGTCAGCGTGAAGATGGTGGCGTCACTGTTGATGAAGACCCATCAGTGGAGGTTTCAGATCATGCGGAGTCGCCAGGCAGCAGACGACGCTCAGTAAGAGGCAAGCCACGTGTACCGACAGCAGTTGACACTTCGCGTCTCAATAAACATCTCACAAACATCTGGAGTTCAAAGCGCAAGAAAACGCCCAAGAAGAACGTGTCGTCCACACCGTCACTGGGCTTGGATGATCAACAGATGGAAAGTTCGGGCGAAATGTTTGACGGTGTAGATACGGCTACTGCAGCACTGGATGAATCGGCTGCTTTAAATTCGCAGGCTTCCACAGTTATCATTGTGAAGACGCTGCCGCAGAAGCAGGCCGAAAGTTACCATTCGCCGCCAGAGGCGGAAAAATTGCCGGAAGATACAAGTCGGTTGGAGGTCGTAAAGGGTAGTCGCGACATAGCCGAACGTCTGAAGGCAAGAAAGCAACGCCTGGCAGCGTCCGTGGGTGGTAGTAGCATCGATGCCAGTGTCAATCGTAGCGGGCAAGTAACTTGCGAGCTGTGTGCCGAAACTGTCGCCGACTACGTACAGCTGGTTCGGCATGTCTGCCAACAGCATGAAGATTGCACCTATGTACGTAACTACCTGGACGAGATTCAGCCAATAGCCGATGCACTGTCTGCAGTGTCCCTGCCGTGTACGGCTTGTGGACGCAGTTTTGCGGGACAGGCTGCACTGGCTTCGCACCGTCACGAGTGCAGTGCTGTAGTGCATGTATCCAAACTGGGCACTCACCGAAAACGCGTCAGTGCTAGTCTTTTGTCTCCAGCCGAGCATGCCGGAGATAGTGGCACGCCAGGACAGCGGAATGTGGCTACCAAAGTTCGCCGGAAATCTACCCCATTGGGAGACGGTCATGACTGTGCCCACTGCAAGAGGACGTTCACATCGCAAGACAGACTGAACAAACATGTTGAGCATGTGCATAAGCAGCCACGTGTGAAGCCGTCTGCCGGCGGCCGACGTGGAAAACCGTCTGTTGCCAAGTCAGCTGCAGCGTCTGCCGGTAAACCACAAATTCTAGTAAACTCTGTTCAACCACCAGTTTCTGGAAGCACTGGAAGCCAGTTTCAGCGTTGTGATCACTGTAATGCTGGCTTCAGCCGTACCTCACTTCTGATAACTCACATGAGGTATTGCCTGAAAGCAGGTGCCAGAAGCTAAAACAATTGCTGTTAAAATACTAGATAGCTGATGCCCATTAATAACTGATGTTCATCTGGCAGCATTGTGGTTGTGTGGTTCGCGTGCCAACATGCGTGACATATCCACTTCTCATTGCTGGAGATATTCATCTGCTTTACGTTCTTAATAATTAATCTTGTTCACAGTTTTCCGTTTTATATCGTTAGCATAGTATCTCTTAACAGAATAGTGTATTAACATTATTGTGCTCACGTAATGTATAGATTGTGTATTTTATCATTCAGTTTGATACAGTGCAGTCTATGTTGATAGCTGTACATAAGTCCGAGTTGGGGATTTTAACTTTTGTCTTAAGTACTGTTGATTGCAGCTATAATATAAAACTTCTGGTACACTTATCAACAGTGGCTGCAAATTCTATGCTAAGATTCTTATTTTCCAGAACTGTTCAATATTTATTTCGTTTTATTGCATCAACTCTGCCGATATGGTGAGAGTCAACAGTGGCTATAGTCGTCACACACTGTACATTTGGTATCTTATGCAGTTATAATTTAACGTTTTTTATGTTGTAATTTATTTGTTGCGGTTGAATCAAAACAACACGCTATGATTAGGTATCCGTACTGTTGTGTGTAACTTGTCAGTGACCTGACGTTAGCTGCCAATGTGGTTGATTTTTACACGGCCTTTTTACTGTTTTCTTTGACATCTTAATCCAAATTATGCATCCAGCAGATATAAAACGGAAGATGCAGTTGATCATGTAAATACTTGTACATTTACAGCTGTCACTTATTTGCCTAGATATGAGAATTATGTGTGTATGTCTTTGTCTGATCTACATTGATTGTATCCAGTGCTATGGATAACAGCAGTAGATAGGTCACTCATTGTCATATGTGATGTACACATTTCAGTCCCTTAGCAAATGCGTATCGCAAGACTAGATGCTGTATGTTGAAAAATAGTCACTCGTTTTGGGGACATTAGAAATGATGCAGAAGATGATGCTGAGTTTTTGCGATAAAGCAAGTAAATGTTCACAGCTTTTTATCATTCTGAGTGAGTGAGTGAGTAGAGTTTAACGCCCCACTCGACACAATATAGGTCATTTCGGAGGCGGAACATCGAGTGGATTGTTTCAGTAAGAACAGCCTCACCTACAATGTGCATGCCTGCCAATACACCTATGTTGTGTAGCGGAGTTACCTAAAAGGCCAGCATCTTGTCTGCACTCCCTAGTACCAACACGTAACGCTTATGACGTCTATTTTTTAATGTTAGTTCTCTACCAGCTATCTAAACATTCCACTAAGGTCAACAGTTTTCTGTACATCAGTCATTGTGTACAAGATCATGTTTGCTGCAATTATGTACCATTTCAAGGCATATGCATCTGATAAAAAACAACGACCAAAGTAAAATGTACTTTATCATTAAAACACTAAGTTGCCAATTAGTGTTAGGAAAGTGACACATAGACAATTAGTGAAGTCTTGCTACTTCATTTATGTGACTGTGTAAATAACGATTGTCTAACATGCACAATAGGACATTAATATTATCTGAATAACATGTAAAATCTACACCTATATGTGCTAATAGGGTACTGTTGCTTTGTTGCAGTGGCAGCTGGAGTAGCCTGCCTACATCCAACCATTTTGCAAAAAAATTAAAGACACGAAAGGGCTCGTGTTCATACTGTAAAGAGCCAAAATAATGCAATACATGGTATGTTATTGTCAAGTCACTTCAAAAAACCAGAATTCCCAAACCCTGAGATTACCTACGTAATTTAATTTAACCTGACATCAGATGGCTGCAGATAACAGATACAGATTGGGATTAGAACAGGTGACAATGCCTTTCCCTAGCCTTTACATTCCAGCACTTACTTCCAGTTCCAAGCCTCAAAACACCTTCAGGTACACGACTATATTCATGTTCCTGGACTCGTAATTGCACGATGTTCGCATTGCGTTGGGTTGGGTGTGTTAACTGGCATGCAGTGAATCAACTTTACGTCTTGTGAAAGGCAAAACCGCCTAAAATGCTCAACAGTGACAACCTATTACAATCACTAACAGCAGCATAATGTATGGACACGGAATTACAACACTGTTGAAATATAACGAAGTACACATACAAAATAATCTCAACACTGAAATTAGCGTCCGTGGCTATGTGGCAAATCAGCAGACAGATTAACTAAAATATGCCTTTGCAATAATTCGAAATAGGCTACTGCCAGCAGTGAACGTAACGCAAATGCAGCAAAACGGAATGTAAACCTGGAACGAAACGGCGAGATTTTGATATGATCGAATGTGGTATACACAGAAAGTTGGCCAGTTTCGTAGACTGCCGACTTCTTACGGCACAGACAGGAGATAACGTGCTGTTCAGGCCATATATACACTGGCGTTACAACATCTGTGCCACTTAATGTTTATTTTAACTTTTATCACTGGTGATAAAAATGTACGTAAATGACGTGTGTGATGATATAGCAATCAGCACCCTGAAAAGTAATTACACCAGCAAACCAGTCTGCATGCGGAAGAAAAAAAGTCGTCCCAAGGGTATTTGCGATCTGGTGGTGTATTTGCGAATGACGTGGCAGGCATATACTTTATTTCATTAACTGCGTTAAATTTTTTAACAGCATTAATTTTTTAATTACGATTAACTGTTTAATTTGCTAATTACATGCATTAATTCAAAAGCACTAATTTGATTTTAAAAACTTTGTGTTCATGTCTCTATTATTAACATTCTGCTTGTAATTATTGGAGATTTGGAAAAGTGACACCATGGAGTTTACATTAAAGGCTATGGGTAACGTAATAAAACCCAAACTGGCATTAAAGTTATCACTTTCTATGTCAAAAGGTCAAGGGTCAAGGTGGTCACAAAACCAAGTATCGATTAGGGCACAGTAAGGGTGCTGTGAAGTGTGAATTCAACGCGACAAGCCTAATAAACTCGATACTTGTTACAGGTTGCAGCAAAAAAAGTGGCAACATAACAGAAAAAAACACTACTAAAAGCACTGAAAAAGTACCGATTCGACAGCACTGTGAATGTGAATTGGTTAGTCACAGCTGCACAATTAGTTACACACATGATGAAATGTACGAAACGCGTCAGCAGGCAGCCTTGTCGTTGAAACCAAACGGCTTGGACTCAGAAGACTGCAGAGATCGAAGCTGCTCTTCCAGACTGCGAATTCTCAGCTCTTTGCTCGCCGACTCCTGTGTTAACGTCTTCACTTCGTCCTGCTGAGCCACGTACTTCTTCGTCAGCTGTGCACACAAACCATAAGTTGTGCTGGAATCAGTCTGCCACTCTGCACCGTCAAATGTTTTTTGCCAGCACCGAACAGAAAATTATTGGTTAACGTTCCCAGTATACAGATCATCATACGCATTCACACAACGGTAGTTACTTGCATAAAAGCTACGAAAGCTGAAGACGACGACAGGTTCAAGCACATTTTGCAGTTTTAATGTTTTCCCCATTTTTGTCGATTTACTTATCACAGCGGGAACGTTAGTTCCAGCAGTGTTAACGGCGAAATCGCATTCCTATGGGAATGGTCAAACTTTGACCACTCATAGAATCCGAACCCCTTAACCGATTACGATAAAACTTTGCACAATTGATTACATCCACGAGACGAACATGTAACCCAAAATTTGTGCCAATCGGCCGTAAGGGAGCGCCTGGCGAAATACGTGAAATATAAGGCCTCTCTTTTTTTTTCCCCGGACTCGCCTACTGAAGTAACCCGTGCATGTAATTTCACGCGAGATGTCTCAAAACACGCGTTGTGACGTAAGGAAGTGCCTTTTTGGGGTCCAC
>Ga0056115_1000528_pt1 | contig 17127 bp, 12 predicted proteins | sample WorMetOlspDAHAB1_FD_77007 | JGI IMG/M metagenome (GOLD analysis project Ga0056115, IMG submission 77007) | Marine gutless worms symbiont microbial communities from Max Planck institute for Marine Microbiology, Germany - Olavius sp. DAHAB.1 ...
CCTCCAGCGGTCGGTCGCTCGGCCGGTCGGTCGGTGGCATTATGGTCGCAGCCATTTATCAGGTGATCAGTGATGGGGCTCGGACACCGGCGCCCGCCAGCGCCCGCTCCGAGAGAGGCAGGTCTCCTCCGTCGCATTAATCACACGATCCATGCCATCGCCGGCGGCCTTCGACGGGACGCTGCCGCTGACAATGCGAGGACGGGAGACAGCGGACAACATCGGCGATTGGACTACGCATGGACGGCTGGTCCGTGTGATATACTTAATTTCGCCGTACCACGTGGTGGCAGAAAACGAAAAATCGAAGAAAAAACAACTGAAATTTAACCAAGCCTGATAAATAATTCGATGAGCCTGTGCAGTTGCTGCCGCTATAAGATCCGAAAACCACCGCCCGATAGTGTCCAACTTTTCTGTTCCTGCAATCTCTCTGTTGGCAGTACTGTACCGTATACCTTGCGGCAGTACTTATGACTTAGGCCACGCCACTATGAAAGTTACCGACTGATTGGTTCATAGTTGTTCCGTACGTATTAAACGAATAATACGTTTGCTGGGAAACGTTTTTCGCATGATTTTGGCGAGAACTTTTACATTGTCCAAAATAGTAATGTTAATGTTTACGTTGAACTGTAATTGTATCGGAAAATAAACGTTACTTTAGCTACTTTCAATTACTGGAACACTGGTACAATGAATGACTGAACAGTATGCCCTGTAAACGCGTAATGACGTCAGATGACGATGACAGCGAATTATAACGTAGGCCTATTTCAACCTATTTTATAATGGGTAATACTAACAACTCGACTTAGAACAGCTGGCGACCGTGGCTTCGGCGCTGCCTATGGAACAGCCTACCATCCGACGTTGTTACTTCACAGTCGCTGGCAACTTTCGAGGAACGGCTAAAACATTTCTGTTCAAACAGTCACACCGCTGACGACCATATAGACTTTGTCACTTGCCTCTGCATCCATCTAAAGGCTAAATATTGTCGAACTTACTCACTTACTTATGATTCATAGATTGAGCAGAGACGGGTGACTGGTGGCGTTGCAGGGCTGTCGAAGGGCGTCGGTTTCGTTCGGTTCGACCGGCGAGATGAGGCGGAGAGGGCGATTCAGCAGCTGAACGGTGTCGTCCCTTCCGACGCCGGCGGAACGCTCCTCGAACCCCTTTCCGTCAAGTTCGCCAACTCTCCCAGCTCGTCGCCGCTCGGCAGCGCCGCTTACGCTGCCCGCCACGGTCTGCTCGGAGCGCGCGGCGGCCCCGGCGGACCCGGCGGTCTGTCGGCCGCCGCCGCCGCGGCCTCCTTGGCCGCTGCCGCTTACCTCTCACCGTCCTGCCGTTCCCGTCTTCTACCAAACTCACAACATTCCGCCAACAGGTTCGGCAAACTATCTATTATCATCATCGTCATCATCATTTATTAGTATTTTTTGACCAGGTGAAACCCCCGGTGGCTCAAAAATTACAAAAGTTACAAAGATTTGTTTGGTAGTGCACCCTACTCTGGCCAGTCGTCGTCAATAAAACCATCGTGCAGCAAAACAGAATTAAATCGTTGCACCACAACGGAAATCCGTTGAAACCAAAACGAAGTTGCTCGAACATCCCCGGTCGTCTCCACCAATCACTTGCCCAGCTCGCTCAAGAATTGAAGAGCATCCCTGTTGATTGGGTCGTGGGACTCCACCGCAATCGGGACGAATTCACCCTGTGATAAGAGTCCAGCATACTTGGCCACCTTGTTAGATGCCGCCAACTCGGCTGCAGCGCGAGATGAAGCTTCCATTACGGTATTATTGTTATTGTTATTATTACTACTAAAGTACATACACTACTAAAGGCTGCTGAAGGCACCAAAGCATAGCAAAAGCAAAGCAACGCTGTAAAATTGAGACTTGATTTGTATGTTTGAGTGACTTGCCTGCCAGCTTTGTGATTAGTTAACCGTCTCTTTTATTTATTTATTTTTTTCTTGTATTTTGATACAAATATTTGGTGAATTAAAGATATTTAAAAAGGCGAAAGCCGAGGCCTCTGTACCACATATTCCTACTGACTGTAATTACAGGCATAGACCGTATACATTTAAGTAAAATACATGTCACGTGTATAATATGCATAATGTGCGTGATTGTCTTATAATGAAGTTGGACCTGTAACTTTATTTTATTTATGCACGACCGAGAATTTTCTCCTGGCCATATTCTTACCTTTTTAGCTGACGCATTGCGATCAATTTAGCCAGTGTCGGATTTATAAATGATAAAGTGACAACGGCCCCCGGGACAGCTGCCTCATGCTTGGCACGAACTTCGCTAATTGCTATTTTTCGCGATTCAGTTGATCTGTGTGATCACTGGTAATTTTAATCACTTTGGTCTATAATTTAAAAACGAAGTTGAAGTTTTGAAATCGTTTACTCTTACAGTTTTTTTCGCCTTCTCAGAATCTAACTTCTAGAACGAATGCGGTTTGTCATGATTGATCTGGTGGATTTCGTAACTTGAATGAAAGAAGGAGAGACAGTGGGCAGAGAAAGGAGACTCCCCTTCTGGCTGTGACAATTTGAATGCAGTAAATAAGTGAGTAAGAAAGTAATTTGATATTGCTAATAAAATTTATACATAGCCTAATGATAACGACAACATTTTAAATGAATGTAGTTATACTGTGTTACTTGGATGCATTGTGTGTTTATTATTAGTAGTTTTGTGGGTTTTTTCTGTAGTAGTAGTAGTAGTTGTTTTTTGTTGTTGTTGTATGTACTGTGTATACGATTATTGTAATACATAAATAAATAAAAAAGTAATAACACGACAATTTATCAGGCGCCGTAATGCGGCGAAAGTCACTGCAAGGGCGCCTAACAACGTTAAAACATGCTTCAGCAATCAGCCGGTATATGTTAGTTAGGCCCTATCAGTATTCAGTAAATGCAGGAAATTGGGAACGGGTGGGTCTTGAGGCGGCTGCCTGCTGAATGTTGCGATTTTGTCCATGCAGCGTTCGGATGTCTTAGACAGTGCTAGATCATCATCATCATCATAATGCCGTCTCGCACCCCGCTCTCAGGAGTCTTGGAGGACTTTCGTTTTACAGACGCTGTGCAATTCGGATGTTTGATGTGCGGTGGCGCGCAGAATGTCGTCGATGGACGGCGGAGGAGCAACAAGCCCGTTCGGCGGCGCTGGTCTCCCGGGACTGGTCGGGTGCAACGGGGCTGGCGGCGGCGCAGGCGCTGGGGCCATCGGTTGGTGCCTGTTTGTCTACAACCTGGCCGCCGAGACCGAGGAGAACGTTCTCTGGCAGCTGTTCGGGCCGTTCGGCGCCGTGCAGTCGGTCAAAGTGGTCCGCGACCCGGCGACCAACAAGTGCAAAGGTTTCGGCTTCGTCACGATGACCAACTACGACGAGGCGCTGATGGCGATCGCCGCCAACAACGGCTACCAGCTCGGCGGCAGAGTGCTCCAGGTCTCCTTCAAGAAGTCAAAATACCAGTCGTCGTCGGGCGGAGCGGCCGGTCACGGTGCTGGCGCTGCCGTCGACGGCGCACTAGCTGCCGCTATTGCCAGGTTGTAATGTGCGTGGTCCGTCCTGCCCCGGTGTCTGATCCACGCCACCTACTCGGAGCCGGGAGTCCGGCTAGTCCAGTCCACCGCGTCAAGAGTTCGATGGAATGTTTATCTTTTCCGCTCTTCTAACTGTATTTTATTAGATTATTTTTCGCATCTGACCGGGAGGAGTAAGCTCCACGACGGTTTTCTGGAACCCAGTAATGAAGTTGCGACCATACAAATCAAATATCGGTATAGTCGGTTATCAGTCTTAACGGCGGTTACAGGCACACGTTTCTCTGCCTTCTTCAAACCCAGTACTTTGAATGAGCGGTATAATGTTAGCCAAATTCGTCCGAGTTTTTTTTCCGCAATACACATTGAGGTGTTTCATTATTTAAACCATAAGATTTACGGAGTAATAACTTAAATGATTTGATATTATATTATATTGTATTGCATATGTCAACTCGTATGTCTCCTCGTGAAAGTGAAGTGCATTTGCGCGCTATTTCCATTCGTTTGAGCGACGACAAACGACGACCTCGCACTGTGCAGTGTTGGTTTTTGCGATTAGCAGCAAGATGGAGAAGAGGAGATGGTGTGGGAAGGAGGAGGGTGATCTTCGCGACGGGCACCTGTTACGTTGTCCACTTTCTGCGTTCGTTCGTTCGCTCGTTCGTTCTGTTCGTTGTTGTTTCGCGATCTTAATGCTTTCCTCGATTTTATCAGCCGCTTACAGGCGCTGCGGCGAGGCCAGCCAGCGCGTTTATTTGTCGCCGTCCGTTTGGTTTTTCGACGTTACGGACGACGCACGACGTTGGCCACGACGGCTGGGTCTGTCGAGCTCGTTCCGCAGCTCCCGTCATCATTTTCACGAGATATCGATCCAGACGCTATCGGCTTCCCCGTTTTCGTTGTCGTACGTCGCCATATCCGCGGCCGTACGTGTGCGCGCGCGCCGTCAACGTCGCGCCTCTCCTTCCTTCTCCGTGTTCCGGCCGCCCGCCCGGCCCCGTCCGGTCACCGCGGCGACCACTCCCAGGATTCCGTTGATCGGCCGCCTAACGAGATTCGTCTCGGAGGACGGCGACGGTCTGCCTGTCAGCATCTGCGCTGGCCGGCGATCGAGCGCGTGCGTGCGTGCGTGCGTCGGTGTGCGACTCAAATTCAATTGCGTCGCCGTCGATCGTCGATGCCGCCCAGCATGAATGACATCTCCGTCACCGTCGTATTCTTCCAGACACACACAGACGCACAAAAGATATTCTACTTTCATGCCTTCGATCGCAACCATTGCGGCAATCACTGTGAATACCGCGGAAGAGGACAAGGCAACCAGTATTTTAGTCCGTTCAAATGTGATCAGTGAGCTGACGGCGTCCCCATTTAACTTTTGTGACATCTTGTTTTCAAGTGTAGCCTATTTAGCAGACAGTTTTCATTTTGCGTAGTTAAAGTCGTCCGAAATTCTGTAATTCGGGCGTCGGATTTACCACCGTGTGCTCATTGGCCGGGTTTCGAATACAATGTGTCGACTTCATCCGGACTCGCTGTAGGCACAGTAGAAAGGACAGGTTCTCCCGAGCTTTTTTTCGCTGTACCATATTCATCGGTGCGGGACACAAGCGTGAAAGCAGTTTTTCTGCGGCGGCGCTTATAATACAGCGACTAATTTTTGACGGTCCGTTTACACAATTTGCAACGTATTTACACGAAATGTGTTTAGTTGGCTGCGGTCGAGTCCAATCGAGCTCATCCTGGGAAAGTTTGTGAAGCCGCGCTGCGGCCGGACGAGTGCGCGTCACTCAGATAGCGTTGATATGCAATTTACTCGTGCGCAGTTCATCTTCGCGATTTTATAACATAGCGTCACATTGGTTCACCTTTCTACATGCCGTCTGCGCTGTTTTTGATAGACGATGTATTGCTGAACGTGATCTGGCCTATGCACCACGACTGCACGTCGAAGCGACGCTATAGTCCTGCATAATAAATTCTTCATTCTGCGCATGCAGGTGCGTCCTGTATTCACGCACTGATTTCGCGGTATAAGTTTGCGCGCTCGTGTTGTCGACTTCTATCGCTATAGTGGAAGCTGTTGTATTCTTTTAACATCACGAAAGACCCTCGCAAAAGTCAATACCGTTTCCAGTCCATGACGCGGAGAGTGTCGCCCGATTATAATTGGCCGTTTCGGATGCTGTTCTTGAAGACGGGCGTCCTTATAGCTGTTATAAATGATACCTACAGTATTTTCTCGCTGCAAATCTATCTTTGTATTGCCTTTCATTTCACTGAATCATGCGTTTCTCTATCACAGTTTCCGTGTCCTAAGAGATCCGTTCGACGCGAACTGCAATGGATCATATTACCTGGTACCAGCAATAACGCTTTTGCGCGATGGCAGTGCACCGCGGCATGCACGTAGAACGGGCTGGTGCACCACTTCCGCGTTGTAGCATGTGACACAGCCTTACCGGGAGGCTGCAGTATATTAGTTGAGAAAGCAAAGCGCGAGTGGCAACACGTTGACTGTCACTCTACAGTATTCAAAGCTTAAATTTATCAATCAATCAGCTTAATTCAGCCCGTAACAGTTTAAAAGTATGAAACAGTTTAACGGTTTAATACAGTACGTAATCTTTTAAAATATTTTTTGGCCAAATTCGATGAAAAACGGGCGTTCATTTCGAAAAAAACTGCTAAATACTGTTCATTTTAAAGCGCATTATTGGTCTCTTTTGCGACTTTATTAGTAGTTGGTTGTTGAATCATGATGTTATGTTTACGGTCGCCGTCGACTACAGTAAACAGCGTTTTTGATGCTTGACATTTTTCAGATCTCGTTGGCCTAACCCCGACATTGAATTCCGTGAGTCCGGACTGTAAACGATATAAACGTTACGCAATTTGCTGGTGGAATGTCCGTTTATTTCACGCGTACGTATATTTGCATTTTACGAAGTACGCCACGACTCCTTTTTAACAAAAAAAAACGAAAAATACCGGGCTGTGCTAACCTCGAATTAACCCTTGCATTAACCACACTACTATCCACAGCAACTGCAGACATTGTGAATAACAGAATAAACATAGAACAGAATACTGTCATAAATACAATAAAACTTTATGCGCACACAAGTTTTGACGGCAGTGCATACGCAGAGTAATGTAGGACGGGGAGGGGTCACTCGTATCGCTGACTTTTCAGGTTGCCGGTCTTGCCGAATTGGGAACTGACTACCGGACAGTGTCGACTCCTCGTCACCTCTTGACTCACTGCAATACAGGGTGGCCCAAAAAGTGAGCCACCACCAAATTATGAAAAAATTCTTATATTTAATCGTATTAAAGCCGGCCAATGAGATTAGATTTTTTGGTCAAACTAAAGTATTTAAGTATCAATCAAGCGCATTAATATTATTTATTGGTATTAAATAGTATGTACGTGACCTACTTTGGGACGTCAGTAACTATGCTTGACCTACATATATAGCGATATGCGTACGGTAAATGATGTCAACGCTCCGTTTGGCATCAGCTCGCCTTAGCAAGCTGTAAATTCCATTCGTAAACCATGTAGTAGGCTATAGATGGCGATTTTTATGAAAATTTATGTTATTTCCGTGTTTTCTGTTTTTTTTTTCTGGTCTTCAACCACGATTTTGTCATATACATCAATTTCACCAATATCGCAGCTTCAGACACAGCAACTGATGACGTCACACGTATATTATTTAACACAAGCTTATATTGTTCACCTGCTTACTTTTTTTACTCAAAATTGATGAAAACTCTGGCCTCGTTGGCGGTGTTTAATACAATGTAATGACGATCATTGATAGCGGCTTAATTTTAGGGGGTCCATATCTGTATATGTTACCCGCGTTCCTCCTGTTAGTAGCGCCAATAAGTGGACCCCCATGTTGCTTAAGATCGGCTAATCCCCGGGCGTCAAAATTCACTGCCTTACTCGCACAATTAATACGTGTATAACTACGGGGATGTAGGTTACGTGCACGTGAAATACATGGACATGGTCAGCGCGCAACTTGTAGGCTATATGGCAGGAAAAGCTGGTTTTCGTGCTTCCGGTGTGTACATCACAGTGTGTGTTAACGTATTTTGATACGCGGCTTTTATCGACTACGACGTCGACGTTCTTCCAGATGCTCCGCAGATTGTTTGCAGATCGCCACGGAGCATATTTTACCGTAATTACTATGTCTACAAGCGCACGTTTGTCGAGCTGTTTGTTTGTCGGCAAATTTTCTTTGCTGCATGCCGCGTTTCGACTTTGCGTTGAGTATAATATACTGTCCATCGGCGTTATACACATTGTTTGACACGTACGTTTTTCGTTGTTCGATGATGGTCGTTTCACCGTTATTATCGTAATATATAGTTGCCGTTAATCCACTTACTTGTTGCGGCGTATACAGGGTGGACCAGAAAGTAAACCCCGCCATATTGTGAATAGGGCGTATCGAGTCGTATTAAAACCTGACATTTTCTAGACGAATTAAGTATCAAAGAAGCACTATAACGTTATGAGTTGGTATTAAATATTCTATGCGTGACCTAAATTTGTGACGTCACTTACTGTTCGCGACCCTCGAATGTGCAGTACAGGTCATTATACTGTTATTGACGTCAGCGACTCAGCATTCTCTTCTTTATTAGTTCGCCATATCAAGTTATGAAATCCACTCCAAGTCGTCATTTAGCAAAATATGTAAAAAATTTATTTGATCCCACCTTTTTCTTCTTTTCGGGTTTTAAATAAGAGTATCATATAATGCACCGTATTTTATCCAAGCACTATAACTGATGACGTGACAAAATTAGGTCACACACAGAATATCTGATATCAATTTATGTTTTTCCTGATTATTTTACGTGCAATTTTTACTCACAATCTGGCTTTATTGGCATATTTTGAAATACGATTTGTTGCTTATTCGGTTTAGCGGCTTATTTTTGGCCACCCCATACACGTAGATTTCTCGTACATCAGTTGTCCGAGTCATTCATGAAATAAATAAGTCTTAGGACAATGTTGTGTGACATATAGTTGCCGTGTGTCACTAGATTGCGATTCAAATTATCTGCAGATGCATTTGGGCTATACAAGAATTTGATTATTGTTAACGTCAGTTTTTGTCATTATCATTATTAGAATTATGCTGTTATATATAGTTGCGTTTGCGTTGGTTAGATATTCAGTGTTTTATTGTTGTGTACGACGATTTTGAAGTTATTACTTGTATTTAATTGTCGTGAAATGGTTTTACGATGTCGCGAGACTTCGGGGACCGGAAACATCTCGCCTTTCTTATCAGAACGTACCGTACCCCCGTACTCCTAAATTTAGCCGTCATACAGTAAACGCTTTCCCCTCAGTTACCAACGTCAGTTTTGTTTTCTGAACGAATGTCAAGAAAGAAAAATGCTGGAATGAGCGACACGAACGGCGAGTTTTGCATTAAATTGCTGCCGCTCTTCGGTTCGGTTTCCGGTTCCCGATTGTGTGGACGTCCTTCTGAGTTAATGTTGATCAGTGCATTTTATTGTCGCTGCCGTTACAACCTGTACGATTTTAGTCCGTTGCGTTAACTCGATCATTCGCTGCACGCGCTTCCTGTCGATGGCGAGACGCGATTTCGGGACGAAAGTAGTAGTCTACTCGCGGCCAGACTGACGAAACCTCTTCGGCACGACGACTCTCAAGACTGTATGACATCTTGGCTACTACTAGCAGTGGCGCCGGGACGAATTTGGAAGTGGCGCACATCCGGCGCCGTAAATGTTTTTGGTCGTGCACCTCCACTTTTTTGGCTCTACAAGTAGGCTACGATTAGTCGTTTTGTTGAGCGCTTTCGTGATATGGTCGGTACAGTTTGGTCAGTTTCTTGTTTGCTGTTCTTCGACTCACGGGACCCCCGTGCCCAGCCACGTGTAAAAGTGGGGGGGGGGGCGTCACGTGCCCTCCCGTGCCCTATGGAGTCGGCGCCACTGGCTGCTAGCAGGAAGTTTAGTAGACGTACATCTTGGGTACTTCCTTTGAAGTATCCGCTTCCAAGACGACGCTGCAGCCTGCCGGTCGAGCTAGTGATGGTACTTAGTAAACGTTAAAGCAAGGGAAACAGAGTCGGGAGTCCACCGTAGCCTATAGTCGTTTGCTGAGCCATACCCAGTCCATTTGCGCTTGTACCCAAGGTGTCCGGCTATACCACTGTCAACACAACAGTGCATCTCCGTATGTCTTCCATTGTCCTTCAGTAAATATCCAGCCACGGGTGTGCACTCGTCACTGCTGGAGTGTCATGGCTCAGTGCTGACTATACTGTTGATGCCAGATAGACGGTGTAGAGCAGTATTAACGGAGTTCATAGATGCTTTTCATCTGACTGAACTAGGAAGGGAGTTCCAGTCTGTGACAGTTCTTGGGAAAAAGAAAACTTGTAGGCACCAACACCGTACACGTGACTGCATAATGATAAATGTGTCCGGTCCACAGTACCGAGTACATCTCGACTGTCGTCATAATAGTTCGGTATATAGGCTATATACGACAGTTTAAAGTATTTTGAAAGTAATTTTTAGAAATTCCCTGCTTTCCTATATCGTTTCCACCGAACGCCCACTGGTGCATTTGGAGCTGAAAATCACGCGGTGTTCGTTGACAAACATCATCGTTTGAACTGCACAAATTTCATTTTACAACTGCGCAAATCCACCCAGAACTGCACATGTTGTGCGGAAAAGCCCGGGGACTTCGTGGACTGGAGTCGTCTGACGCGGTCGTCTGGAACGCTCCCGTTGCGACGTGTTTGCTGGAGTTAAACGAGTTGCGCCGTCCGAATAATCTTCATCATCATCCACGACAGACGGTAGCGCCGAAAACGCAGGATACGAAAATGACGGACGGTGCGGGAGAAAAAAAACTGGAAAATGACAACGGAATCTGATACAAACGGTGCGCTAACATTGTCCCGTACGAATATCTCAAATGACACGCGCCTGCAGTTAGTTAATTACCACTGCTTACTATTGCACGCTGTTTAGTAGGCTAGTAGGGTTACAGTAAGATTTAGTGTCTGGTTAGTTAGACTGAACGGAAACCGGTGACCCCGGACGAAGAAAATACAGCACGCCACCTGGAAATGAACCGACGAATATGGCTGCAAGTTGAGAAAAGCACTTGCTGGAACATTTACGTGATCGAATCGATGCATCTAAATGAGTTCCCGACGCGCAGCTGCAGCAGCTGCTATAGACACCGGCGGCATCGGCGTACCAATAAGGGGGTTTGCGGGTCTCAGAAATTCGGACACGGGGTTCCGTGTCAATTGCGGACCCTTGGACTCCGTAGCTCATGGACAGACGAAAAGCGGGAAAAGTCAGAACCGCGGGAAAAGGGCGGGAAAATGGAGGGAAAAGAGATTTGAAGAAGAGGGGTCGAGAAGGTAGGGTGAGACAAGGGACGGACCCCCTCCCCCTGAGATTTTTGAACACGGATACGCCTACACGGCAGTGTGTCGTGTGCGCAGAGTAATTGAAGCCGCTGCAGCGAAACGTTTTTACGAGCAGCGCGGCAGCGGTTGGACTTCGACGCGCTCAGCGCGGTCTCCGTTGACGTCATAACTCGCCGGTGGTCGCCCGTCACGTCGGTCGGTCTTGATGCGCTTGATGGCGAATTCAAATCGACATGCAAATCAGCGACGCATCGGTCCGACCGGCGGCCGCTGGCCCCGGCGATCGCCGGCCACCGCGCCGAGACACCGGGCCGAATCCATCGTAATTGCGGCCGACCGGCACGCGGCGGCGGGTCCGCGATGGGCGGACACCGACACGGCGTCAGTCGAACTGCACGCACTATCGACATGATGAGTTTGTACGGCGCGATCATCCAATTACCCCCGAAGTGAGGCGCGTCCATTATCCGAACGCCGCATTCGTCTCCCGGCTCCACCACCACCACTGCGCTATTTATCATCGACCGATAGACAACACGCTGCAGTCGTTTTATTCTCTTAACGAGCATTGCAATCACCGGAAAGCACGGCAACCATCCTCGGCGTAACGCTGCAGTCGCAGAGCGGCATAGAAACGGGAGTTTTCCCATTCAATTTCGCCCTGCACCGCCAGGGACATGATTTTATCGTCGGCTTTATAAAACGACTGGAGCTTTTCAATGCACGAAACGTGTACGTTTGGCTGATGAAAGTAGCAGCAATGAGCTGCGGTGGTGTCAAAGAACTTGCAGTAGGCCTATAGAAATAAAGGTCTGTTGGGAGATGCTGTTCAGAAAGCGCCATTTACGTTTCCTTATTTGGTGCACCGCGCAGCACAGCAGTTTTTTGCTATGGCGTATGTACACAAAAATTGGCAGTGTGGCAGTGATAACCGAACTAGTACTAATTACGTGTGCATAACCACTAACCAACCTGACACTAAATATAATTCTAACCCTGAACCTACTACTAAACAGCACGAAATAGTTTGCTTTTATTTTTTATGTCATTGTGTAATTTGTGTACGATCTGCATGTTAAATAAATTTTAATAGTGAACATTCAACTAAATATAGTCAAATGTCCTACGTATCCAGAGAAATTCATAAGACACATGTTGTTGCACCGTTTTCGGATGTCACTGTCACACTGCCGAAAAAATGTTGACGACGATTAGCAAGAAACTCGCACTGCAGAGTCCCCGGAAGCAGGTTGAACAGTCGCGGTGATTCCACTCCCAGGGCATTGGGCACTTCCATTGCAACTGTGACCGCATCTCATCAGCTCACGCCTTTTAAACACTGTGCACTTTCTGACCCAATAGCTTAGTGTGACGTTTCGTGCATCGGAGCAGTTTTTGCTCGAATCCTTCCCAATCCTGACATTAACAGTCACTGTTTCAGATGCCAAGGACATTTCAGTAAAAGAGTAGACCAGTTGGACATCTTCCGCTGGCAACAGTAGGCCTATACCATTGCGCCCTATTGAGCAGCGTCTATAAACAACTGTTGTTTTACTACGAGAGCCAGTTTAATCCATTCCAGCATGTTCAATTGCGTTGTAGGCTACTTGTGATCATCACTCAGTATCTGACGATTCATTTTGCCGTTGTGTTTGTGTTGATATCATTGTTGCGTATCTGATATCGTTTTCATCTTTAATGTTGACAATAAAAATTCATGCAAACGAACAACCGTGTTTGATCAATCAACCAATCAATCGAGGTAAATTTGCGTTGCGCCTCATACAGTGCGTGGACGGAGGGGCTTAACAGTAAAATGCCGTAAAAGATTAGCAAATTACTAAAATAATTAAAATAAAATAAAAACTGTAAAAGTGGGAACATCTAAATACAAGCATATGACTGATGAAACGCTGTTCAGTTTTGAGGTGTTTCTTGCAAGTTGAGACTTGTCACAGCTCTTAGCTAGGTTACGAGACTTTTCCAACCAGCAGGACCGGTTACAGCAAATGAACGGCGACCGAAACTAACAAACAGGATTCTGGATTCACCCTGTTTTCGTTTGAAATTCAGTAAAAATTTTGCCACACACCTATCGCTATTCTTTATTATTGCACATCGTTTTAGTCTGAATCGCACAAGTTTGCAGGCATTAACACGCCTTCACAAACGCATACAGTCCACAGTAAATAAGTCACCACGGCAGAAATTATCTCACGTAAAAGCAAGGGAGTTGCCCATTTATTTCAAAACCACACGATAAAACCGAAGCTATACCACGCCGTTCCGGAACGAGTCATTTCCCAGGACTTTCCGCGGTCCTGGAATTTGCCACTGTGAAACTGATTAATTTCGGGACGACGAGGAACCATGGAGGACATCTGTTCCTAGTTTCACATATCACTATTTTGTCACTATGGCCAGCGGCGGACTGACTCTTCAAACCGGCCCTGGCTAATAACTAGGCAGACTGGCCCCACGAGCAGTGGCGTAACTAGGAAGTCGGGTCCCCGAAAATCATTTACCGAGTGCAGCTCTCCCTCCCTAGCTGAGGGCCCTGGGCCCCATCCTCCGTTCCACACCCTGGCAAGTGCCAGGTTGCCTAGTCGGCCCCTGACTATGGCTGTACTTCAAACGAACACAGTAGACGACACACATGACTTGTTTACAAGCCCTAACGCAGGGCAACGCGATGAGCTCGAAAAAGGTATCAGAGATGAAACAATGGACTCAATAGACCTAGAGGAAAACAGCAGTATTATCTCAGCAGTGATGGACCCAGAAATTTTGAAGGGCGGGAGGAAGGCAATGTATCAGACTCGTCGCACTTTATCGCAACTTCACATAATGAACTACACGCGTTTTACACAGGCAAAGGCGACTTACTGAAAAACATTTCCGAGGCCAATAGAACAGACTGGGACCGTGCTACAGTTGGGTACAAGTACTTGGTGGAAGGTAGCTTGCAGTGCTGCAGTTTGCATCCAGGAGGGTCGACAGGGGAGTTCAAATCGACTCCCGCTGAACCTGTTTATGAATATCAGTATAGGGGTGTCGGGCATTTTATGACCCCTCCCCCGGCAGAAGCAAACTGGCTCTTCAAACCGGCCCTGGTTAATTAGGCAGACTGGCCCCATGAGCAGTGGTGTAACTAGGAACTTGGGCCCCCTGCAAAGAATTTATCCGAGGAAATCCCTCCCTCCCTAGCTAAGACCCCTGGGCCCTCTGTCCCATTCTACTCCCTTCTTCAACTTTCGACGTGGCAGCCCACCTGGCCAGCGGACCAACCGGCCCACATGACAAGTGCCAGGAAGCCTCTGCCACAGCCCTGGTTACGACTGCATTTAAGAACTGAAAGGCGCGTCACAGCATGCTACAAAACAGACTCGTTGTCCAAATCAGTTCCGTCAACGCCAGCCTCGACTGCAGCCACTTTATCGCGTTCAACCTCTCCACTTCGACGTCTGCTGTGCTTGTGTTTTTTGTGACTCCGCGATCGGCTTCTAGCGCCACAAACAACATCATGTTTTACGGTTAAACTCGGACGACCTGGTATCAGTGGTGCAGGAACGTTTCAAGAAAATTTTGGTTTTAGATTACCCGGTGAATTAATTGCCAGTCAAACCAAGAAATGAAAGTCATCCTACCCCCTTTTAGAGTATAAATTGTAAATAGTTCATTTTTGTGTTATTAGTTTAGTCAAGTTTCTTTGTTGTATTATTAATTGTATATGTTGCTACCATTGTATGGTGAAATATAATTTTCAAAATGTGGCACGGATCACAATCGAGACATCAAAAGAGTCGAGGGAAAGAGGGCGGGGTATGACTTTGATTATGACTTATTATTTGATTATGACTTTGGGAAGCATTGCCCATTGGGGTCCAAAATTAGCTTTGGTGCATTCTTAACCTCCTTAATCTCCTAATCTGGCTGCCAGTAAGAGTTTAGTTGGCCTCTTGGGTTTGAGAGGTGGTACAGCATTACACATTGAAAGCTGTACAACCTCAAAAAGTGGCACAGCTGTGGCCGTATATGCCGAATAGAATTCGGCGCTGGTGCCTGGTATCAGAAACAAATTTCGGTTTTAAACTGAAGCATAAGGAACACGGATACAGACAATGTGGGCACTTTATCCAAGCCCGACTAACAATCCAGCCGATAACGTGACCAAAAACAACCAATTCTCTGGGAGATGACCTTCCCATCACAGCCAGCAAAACATATCCAGTAGTGATATTGTGTCTGATTCCCCACAGTTTTTGACAGAGTAAGTAAAATTAAGTAAAGTAAGTTTAGCAAGACACACTGGCAGCTGAAACAGCCGGATAGCCAAATAACGGCATTAACATAGTAAACACAATATCAATATAATCTACGATAGAGAACACGTAGATACAATGCAATACCATAATAAACTGTGCATAACCATCGTAACAAAACCACATTGCAGATTCATGTGTTATAAATGCTGGTTTGACCGGAGACCAGCTATAAACAACAAGAAACGAAAAACAGCTTCAACCTCACACATGACGCTATAGAACTGTCATCCAACCACTCACCAACACGCATCAGTCACAGATTACTGGGGGTACATCAGGTGCCAATGAACCCCCTACCCCTCATTGGGGTAAACTAGAGCTACTGGGACACTGACTTGTTTCGACATTTTTGCTGTGAAAGTCAACCATTTTCACTTTCAGCGTGGTCTGTAACTAACTTCGTGCAGAAGTTTTAACGTAAGCATAACTTTAGCTAATGCAGACTTTTTGCACATATATGAAGTTTAAATTGAAACCACCGATACGAAGAGATTAACAGACTCGCCTGCTTCGGGCGCGCTTCCTTTTGTGTGACGAACCACGACGATGTTGACTTTTCTCCTCAGAGTCGTCATGACGTCGTCGCTGTTTGCCATGGTGCTCTTTCGATTCGGACCGATGCCGGTCTTGCGACTTGGATGCCGAGCGCCGTCTACTGACAAGCACAGGAGTGGTTACGGGAATCAACCCGTCGCCCTTATGACTCTTCATTTTTTGGGGGTGAGTGAGTAGAGTTTAACACCCCAAGCAACACAATACACAACATTCTTTCAAAAGCGTGTTTGTTCGAACTTGCTACGTAGTGATTTTGTTGAGGGTGGTAGTTCTGTGCAATTTCGACAGCGTTCAAACGACGACGCAAAAACTTCAATGCGTGAATTCGCAAATGTCCTTCAACTTTGAGGGGAGGGGGGACTTCTCCCCGAGGTCCCGTGATTTAACCCCCTCCATTCTGAAATCCTGGGTATGCCTATACCTCACATACAAGGACTCTGTGCATCATCATCATCATCATCATCATCATCCAGTGCATCTGTAGTGCACCTATTACATGCTGAACATAGGTGCATTCCAACAGTTACATACAAAAAACCAGAATGTCAGTGTACGTTAAAAGCTAGGTTAAAAAGAAGTGTCTTCAGACGTTTCCTAAAAACACCAATGTAAGGTTCAGCATGGATGTGTTCGGGCAATGAGTTCCATCCATCCCCATCAAGGAATGCTCAAACTCTCCGATGACGGGAAACAGCTCTCTGTGTTCTGCCACGACTAACGCACTTCATGTTCCCAAATCTAGCCTTCCAGGTGGCAGTTCCATCGTCTGTTTATTACAACTGTGAGCACCGCATATAACACTGTACATACTGTTGTTGTTCAGTGTCCAAATCCCTATTGGTCCGCTGTTCGCGCGACTCGCGTCTTTTCTTCAGTTCGGCCTCCCTGGCTTCGTCCGCCCACATGTTCGACAGAAGATCCATCTGGGTGCTCAGCACATCGCGCATAACCTGAACCAACCAATCAACAAAAATTCGCACAGTGCCTCCAACAGGGCGTGAACAGCGGCGCTTACAATATATAATACAATACAAAATATGGCCCCGAAAGAAACGAAACAAAAACATAAAAAAAATATAAACCAGTGGGATATTAAAACTGCAGTAAAACTACAAAAAATACTGTCCAATTGTCGACGCAACTAATGAGAAAAGAAACACAACGAACACAATATTGACATTGTACATTGTAGTATGC
>Ga0056115_1000529_pt1 | contig 17108 bp, 15 predicted proteins | sample WorMetOlspDAHAB1_FD_77007 | JGI IMG/M metagenome (GOLD analysis project Ga0056115, IMG submission 77007) | Marine gutless worms symbiont microbial communities from Max Planck institute for Marine Microbiology, Germany - Olavius sp. DAHAB.1 ...
ATGGTAAACTATGTCCAAGGGCCCACAATTGTTCTTTGACGCCACTGGTTCTGTGCAACACTTCGTAACTCCAGGAAAATTATGTAACAGGCTTGTATACACTACATAATGGACTGCTACCTTGTCACCGACGCTCACCGAAGAAGACTGCGCTCGGCTGAGATTAAAAACCGTTTGCACGTCGCGCACGAGTCGCCAACACCGTTTAGTCATTGTCACTTTAACGTGACCCGCGATGAGGGCGTTAAACTGGTCAGTCCACCGGTCTATCTGTCTGTTAATTGTTGCGCGTTGTTCAGTTTTGCGCGTAATTCGAAACAGTCGTCGAATGATGTGTCTGCGGTTATAAAGCTGGACTGTACGTGGCGTTGTACGGCCGACCGGCATCGTGCGGGGTGATCATTGTCGCTAGACGGTATCACGCCTGCCGGATGACGCGTCCGACTCGCTATGATATACGAGCAGCGGTCGTGACCGTTCAATGAAAGACCCGTATTCAGTTGAGGCGTTCGTCCCTGGCGCGCGAGTGAGCGGCCCGCCACTATCACCCATTGTCAGCGTGTGCGGCGGCGCCCGCGTCGATGCCGCGTTGGGCTGCCATGCATGGACCACCCGGTAGCAAGCAGCATGCGTCATCACGGCGCCGGACGTTTCATCGAAAATGCGGGAGAAAAGACAAGATGCACTTGTAGAATGTTATACGGAAATGTGTGAACGACACACAGCGTTGTGATTTGTGAAGCTGTGGGCACAACGTACACTCTTGGAAAACAAAACGACGCCAATAAACATAATAAATGACAGTCCAGTGCATTAACAATTCTCGGATTATTATCGAAACATCGCGGTAATTGTGTGCTGGTCACTTTTATACGAGCAATAGGCATTTACAATTAGGCTGCAGAACGTCACAGTAGTGCATGCACACAAATTGTTAAATGTGTTACGCGACAAAACAAAAAAGCACAAGCGAAATTACAAAGCAAAGTTTCATCATCTGCTAAGCTTCTCCAGGTCGCCAGCCGCCATTGACAGTTGGTGCCATTAACAGATGCTATAACGCTGTATAAGGTTGCTTACATCTATTTTCAGTATTTGTTGTCATAATTTCGGTTTCAGAACATTATTTCATTCCGCGCTTGCCATACTTTTACGCTCCCAGATTTTCCGCTTCCGCTTTTGTCTGACTCCCACTTCGAATTATCGCTGTCGTTGTTTGTGCCGTACTCGACGTGGCGTGGCTCGCCCGCGCTGCTATAGAATACCGATACGTAATTACTAGTTTAGATTCGTGTAGCTGGCGAAGCGTGTCCGCCACCCTGGCGATGGTGTGTCCATGCGTCACGCGGAAGTTTTCGTCTTTGCAGCAAATAACACAATCTGTCGCTCTGCGGCAGTTTCAATAAAACGCAACCATGTCACTTCTACATAAACACATTCTCTTCATTCGTTCGGCAGTTTTGTTTTTCGTTGTTTACTGCGCTTCTGTTTCGCGGTGAATTCACCATTGACGTTGGCATGACTGCAGCAGGAACACGTTACAGCATTCGAAAAATATGAAATAAAGCAACAATTGCTGAAAAAAGAGTACATGGTATGGCAGCGGATTTGTTGCGACTGATACATATACTGAACTGTCCTTCTGTTAACACAGCTTTCACCAGTATGGGCTACACTCGACATATTTCTGGCTAATATATTTCAGACAGTTCTGAATTGTGAAACGGTGGAGACTATTGAGGTCTGCATACACAGATTGTTATAGTTCTGCTTTCATTCAGACATAATATGTAATATGTGCTGTCTTGTTGTATGGTGACTGCTATACAGGACCAGTCTTCCAGTCAGTATACTCAGCTACGTCAGCAGAGATATTCGCATCATCTTCCTTATCAACAGCAGCAGCAGCAGCAGCCGTCGTCAAGGCAGAGCATAGCAGATGATGCTCGCTCTTGTAGTTCGGACGGTTCACAGAATCGTCGTTGTGCGACCACACGATCGCAGCAACTTATGTACTGCGGCAGTTCAACTGCTGACAGCGACGCAGGTCAATATTTCCGCTGTTTACCCCCCTCCCCCTTTTCTTTCGCACCCATGGCATTTACCAGCCCCCTTTTCATTCAGACCGACATTTTTTAGAAAAAAAAGAGGGCCCCTTGACAGCAAAATGTGTAAAACTGTATTCCTGTCCGTTGAGATGAATTTAGTTGTGAGATGGTATAGTTTATGCGTAAAAAAAGTCTATTAATTTAATAGTCTATGCGTGAAAATGTCAGCAAGTTTGGTAACTCGTCCTTTTAAAAATCACTAACTCATCTTGCGGTTTCAGTGTTTAGTTTGTGAATTGCAAAAATACTGAAATAAGGTATACAAAAAATGTTAATTTTGCTCAGTGCAAATTGGTTAACTGAAGTTGTTCTTAACCTATATGGTGGCCCAAAAATAAGCCACAATCAAGTATCATCATTAAATCGTATTAAAAACCGTCATTGAGGCTAAATTTTTCATAAAGTTTGACTATAAAATGAGCAAAAGAATGTAATAAGTCTGTATTAAATGTGTGACCTAATTTATGACGTCATCACTTGCTGTGTTTGAATCTGCGATGTGGGTAAAATCAACGCATATGATAAAATCATGTTTCAAAACCAGAAAAAAAGACAAATATGGAAATAAAACAAGATTTTACATAAATCTCCATATAAAAGATCGTTTAGACGTAGAATTCACAGCTTGCCAAGGCGAGCTGATGCCAGCGCTGACAGTACTTACCGTATCTGACGCATATCGCTAGATTGCGGGTCAGGCATAGTTATTGAGGTCAGAACATAGGTCACATGCACGAAAGCGCTCACCAAAACGACTAATTGTGCTTTTAGAGAAAAAAAGTAGAGGGGCACGACCAAAAAAATTTTTCCCGGCGGTGCCCCCACTTTCGCTCCGGACCGGTGCCCCCCACTTTCAATTTCGTTCCGGCGCCACTGATTTAGATGAAGATGATTCTATAGTACTTTGACATTCTTCTTATCATGTATACTTTTTTGGTTTGTTTATTTTGCGTGTATTACGTGTAAAGATGTGGTATTTAGGCGACAACAGTAACCAGTCGGCAGACGACTCTTGCGATGACGATGACTCCAGCAGCTCGTATCGCCGACGACTGAAAAGCAAACGCGGAATTTTTCCCAAATCAGCGACCAGCATTCTGAAGGCGTGGCTCTTCCAGAATCTTGCTGTGCGTGCGTGTATCCATACTATTCCATTACACTACAGTGATCCGTGGGGTGTATCTGAGCTCAGTGGTGAATCCACAAATTTGAAAGGGGGGTCGGAAGACACTTTATCAGCTCCGTCCTCATCTATCGCAAATGCGCACAACGAAATATATGCCATTTACACGCAAAAAAACGGATTTTTGAAAAAAAATATGAGCCAATAGGGGGCGGCCGCCCCCACGGCCCCCCTTTGAATCCGCCACTGCCATTTTCAATCAGAAGGCCTATGCTTGGCAGTCCGGTGTCTGCAGCTAAATTAATACACGTGTTGCAGTGACATCATTGAACTGGCCATGAAACTTCGCCGCCATATTTTAGGGATACTTCATTTAAACAAAGAGCGAGTTAAAATGCGAAAGTCGGAAAAATCTTACGCCAACATTATTTGCAGACCGTGTATTTCGACTGGTAATATTCCATGCACATTTATGTACTACTGACAGACATAGTTATGAGTTTCAGACGTAAACTGCTACAGCGTTACCCAACTATCCGTACAAGATGGCGACGACAACTATTGTAGAGAGAATGACGTCACTACCACCACACGTACAGACTTAATCAGCAACTTGACCTTTACTTTGAACTATATATGAACCATATACACAGTATTAATGAGCTGCGACCTACACAGCTGAGTACACTGTGTCTCGATAATGCTGCTGACATATTCATTAGTATTACACCTCGTTTGGTGCTCGGGGATCTACTGTAGAATTCGTCCAACTCGTTTCTGTTTGGAATGTCATTAAAGGCGACTACATCAGCTAGCTATAGCAAATGGGTTAATTATGTTGTAATAAGTATTTGTGTATTTTTCCTTTGGTCTTTTTGTGTTCTTTTCTAACTCTGACTTTCTCACTGTATTGTATTTGTGAAGCGTAATGTTTTTGAAAAAAAATATAATTTGGTTAAAAGGTTATGTTAGTGAGATTTTTTTAATATTACACTATTTCTCACTAATATTAGCCTGCTAACGAAACTATATTTTGCAAGGCGCTACCGGTATATAGCCTGTAATTGTGCTAAAATGCCGTTAAATCCCGACGAGCTAAATCAAATCAAATCAGAATTTTTAACGTGGCTAAAATAACAAGTGTCATTACAAGTCCACGAAAGCGAAGTTGATATATGAATAGTTGAAGCAGAATGTCTGGAAATGATTGATGGAACAGGTATGTCTTCAGACTGTGGTAGAAATCTGTCAAGAAGGAGGATGACTGAATATCAGAAAGCAAGCTGTTTCAAAGAATAGATGCAGCAACTGGAAATGAACGCCAGCCGACTGTAGCTATAGACGATATACTGGAATCTGCAGCCGGTATGATGAGTATGAGCGCAGACGATGACGACCAGGCAGATCAGCAACGCGAACTAGCTTATCTAGGTATGGCGAAGACAGACCATTCAGTGCTCAAAACGCCATGACTGCAACTTTGTAGTCGACCCATTGTGGTACACGCAGACAGTGGAGGCCTGCAAGGATGTCAGTGGTGTGGTCGTTCGTCGAAGCCGGAAACCAGACGAGCTGCAGCGTCGAGCACAGACTGGAGTTGTCTCTGAAGATAGACTGGTAGCCCAACCAATGTGAAGTTTACAAAGTCGAGTGGCGAGTGATAAACGACACCACTAGTCGACGGAAACAGTCATCAGTGACATAGTGACGAAGATGGCGCAGCTGATGAACACAACATGAGACGGTTTTCCGAACGTGTGTAGCCGCACCTAGATCACTGTCAATGAAAACGCCCAGATCTCGAAGAGAAATGACTGGGTGAACATCTACACCAGCAACTAGGACGGAAGAACTGGAAGTATTGCTGTATTGCAGACACTGCGGTTATTTCGTCACTGTTTTCAAGACACTATATGAATACGCTTCGCCAACGAGTGGCAGCAACGAGTGACATACAATTATTGTGTGTAGACACAAGACAGCACACACAAATAATACATATAAGACAGACAGTGGACAGAAATATTGAATATGGAATACGATTATTTCTTACTAGATGGATTCAAAGTTAATTAAGACCCAGGCTCTCGTTCAAAATGTTGAAACGAATTTATGTATTCGAATACAGTCATTGTTGTCATTTTTGCTACAGCATCCCTATCCGTCTGAAGAACACAAGAAACAGTTGGCCATGGAAAGCGGCTTAAACCTTTTGCAAGTAAATAACTGGTACGTCGTTCATTACAGTTTTCTATCATGTATTGTTTGTGTTCTCTGTGCGTATGACAGCCAAAATGTAGTTGACAGTTATAATAGAAATTTTATCATAGACATGTGTGATGAGAATTGCATAATTCTTTAGTGTTAAACTCCATTTAAGACACAAACAAGCAAACAAACAAACGGATGTGTCTCTGTCTGTCTGTTTGTTTGTTTGTGAAACTGAAACTCATAACTATGTCTGACACAGAGAAGTTGTTTGTGTTGGTGCGCAGGTTTATAAATGCAAGGAGGCGCATCGTTCAACCAATGATTGACCAGTCGAATCGAGCTGGTAAATATACTGACTTACAAATACAGGGTGTGGCAAAAAGTATCCCCTAAGATTTTTTTGCGCTTAAGAGATCTCAGCAGTCGCATGGAATTGCAAAGCGAAATTTTACCGACATGTTTATTCATCCTGTGCGCACATAAAGTCATCAGCACATAGGCTAATTAGCTTACAGTGTTGTAAAATGATCAACTCTATAGTGACTTTTACGTGCTCAAAAAACTTGTGCAGGAAAACCTGTGCCCGAAAACCGTGCAGATTTCATTGCCAAATACCATTTTCTCCAGATTCATCCGAATAAAACCGCTGGATTCTCATATCTGAGAGAAATTTCATAGGCAGCACAAAATGAAGCATCCAGAATGAAGAACTACCGGAACTACTGATCTTCCAAAGCCGAAGATTATCGCCAAACTCAAGAAAATTCTACAGGTGACAGTCTAACTCAGGGTCTGAAGAACAATGCTGTCAAAGAATTTTCAAAGCGACTTAAGGCTTCTGTTGTAGCTATAGGTCGACACTTTGAAGTTTCACAGTAACAACAATATTTTGTTATTTTCGTTTGAACAATGAAATTCTGCTGTGTGATTGCTCGAACATGGGCATGCACGCTAAATGGCTAGGTGACAACGTTGTAGAAACTTGTAGTGCCGATTACTTAAACACGCTGCAACATGCTGATAGGACTTCTATAGTATTACGTGCACACTACGCATATAGGATGACTAATTAAATATGTGGGTAAAATTTCGCTCGTGACATTCCAGTTGACGATTTCTGAGAAAACTGCAAAAGATCTTACGCAACTACTTTTCCCCACCCTGTAGATCAGTAGTTCCAGCATTTCTTCATTTTGCGTGCTGTTATTTTTAGTAGAGCTTCCATGCTTTGAAGCTGCTGACACCGGGAATTATCTACCCCGCCCACAAGGGGGTGTTTATCCCCCTAAAACTTTTTGACACCCCCAACACCGTCCCCACTGGAGGTGTTTAGACTTACACGTACCCTGATAGGGTCTATGCTATTCTCAGCTATATATAGGAGGCTACTGCAGTAGCCTAAATTACTAGTCGTGTGTACCGGTATTAAGAAACATTGGTTTTGAACACTCTGCAGCTTTCTCCATTCCCTTCCTAGGAATCCGCCACTGACAGTAATTAAAATTGTGCATATTACTATTACTTCATCTCATATAAATTTGTTACTAATTTCCGCCTCCGAAATGACCTGTATTGTGTCGAGTGGGGCGTTAAACTCTACTCACTCACTCACTCTTGTATGCTAATAAAAGTTATCTAATAGATGTTAACCCTGCACTCCTCTGAGACTCTGTTGACACCCCCAAATTCAAAATCCTAGAAAATACACTGGCTGACATACGTTTGTAGGCACTGGGCAGATGCATACATTTGAAAACATTCCACATTATTACAGGAATTGCTTAGTTTTTTTTATATTTAATGCTGACATAATAGTAGAGTCGACGATATTTAGCCTATCGTAAGCCGGGTGGCTGCAAAGACAGGTAATAATATATGCTAATTGTGTCACTATGTCACTTTGATACTGCAGTATTCGAAAACTATTTTTTCTGTTGTCTAGAAATAAGACTTGATCGAGTTTGGCTATCTTAGGATAAACTTTTTATTATGAGGTGTAGTTAAGAAATGAAATAGGTTGTAACTTTTTCATAATTGTTGACCAGCAAAATCGCGATATCACTTTTCGTAGAAAAACTGTCTGATGAAGTTGCATGCGTGTACTGTATATACATTTGTAGGTCCGCCTGAGCCAGCAATCGGTTTCTGTCCGGAAGGAAACGGCTACGTCGACAGCCAGTCGCTATCGATGAGAACTGGTAGGCCTATGCATCGACGTCCACGCCTATATACTTTACAGTGCTTTTCGTCATCTCATCATGCATAGACCTACTATGGACATTTTCGTTTCATTTTATTAACTATAAAATCGTACAAGAATAGCAACATAAGAACAGCGAACAAGAGACGGCAGGGCAAGATACAAGCAGTATCTGCATATATAGTTGTTCCAAATAAAGCACACAAAATACGGCGAATAAAAACACGACAACAGTATAAATGTAGACGATGATATGGTACGTACAATGTTAGTTTTAAATTGCTGAGAGGTCAGTACTTTTTAGTTAACGCTTGAATCTAGCCACCGACTCAAAGTCGACCTGGTCGACTGGCAAAGTATTCCATCCATTTACAGTATGGACAACATAATCATATGCCTTGATTTGGAAGGGCCATAATGTAGTGTGCTAATGCTAAACCTAGTTTATATTGGCAAACGAAACTGAAATCTGTTGGCACTCAAGACTCCGTTACAGTCACTTTGTGTTGCCGTGAATTGCCATGTAGTTGCGAGAGAAGTAAGAACCATCATCATGTTGGAAATAAAAATAAAAGTTTATGTTGCCTTAAAAGCGGTTGCAAGTACAATGTAGCGACCTCACATAACATTCTGGCAGGCTGCAGTGCAGGGTCCCGGGCCTGTCTTGCTGGCTACGACTGCAAGAGTGAATGTGTAACTAACCCTATACTCTAATTATAATATAAGTAAGTAAGAAAGTAAGTAAGTAGTTTCTATATTAAATGACTGACAATAAACAAACAATTCGTAGACACACGTAACTAGTACAAATCTGTGAATAGCATTCTATACAAGAAGTTCTTTCTAAGCGTGTTATTATCAGTTAGAAGGAGGGTAAGGTTGTGGGAACGTTCCCGCGGGTTATAACCAGTAGTCTTCTGGTGGTATTAGTTGGCAGAGAACATGGTGTGAAATAGACAAAATTGAACTGAATAGGTTAGTTATACCATGTATGCAAGCTCAATAATCTCCGATACATGAGTAGCTGGGCGGCAAAACATTGCAGTCACTGTATGCATAGTTACTGTTGTGCCGCAGGTCTGCTGGGTGGCGCTCGAGACGCTGAAATGCTGGCTGCAGCCACCGCCGCCAATGCCTATCTACTTCAGCATCAGCAGCAGCAGCAACAGAGTCCTTCAATAACGCCTCCAGGACCCTACTCGACGGCCGCCGCCGCCGCTGCTGCGGCTATGATGATGCTGCCGCCGCCATCTCCACTGCCCGTCCCTGTTGCACCTTCTCCGCTGTCGGCAGCGGCCAGCGACGCACCGCCACCACTGTCTCGCGTCAGTCCGGCATCGAGCGTCGACCTGGGTGGTCTCAACCCAACACGGGCACATCAGCACACAGGCAACGCGGGCCGATATGTTCAGACGTTGGCTGACGGATGACCACACAGACTATATCTTGTCCGGAAAAAGTGCCCCCCCCCCTACAACGTCGAGTTAAGCACTAGGCCGAGGAAGCTGCAGCCTAGGGCGACCTCCGATTTTTTTAGCCTTTATGGCCCTATTTAAAACGTTGACACGACAGTCTGTAAACGAAAAAGAAATAACGAATGGTGGAGTACGTGTGGGATAGGGTGATGTCGTGATGTGATGTCCCGTGCAACGTATATGGAATATGGGGCAGGCAGAAGGAACAGGACCCCAAATAAATTGTATAGCTTAGGCCGGCCCCCTCCAAATAATCCGACACCAATTCTTTAAACTGTATGACGATGTAAATTTTGGGTGAAGTCTGGGGCTTCTGTTTGTAGTCTGTAAATCTGTGTCTGTCTAAGATCACGCAGTATATCCTTCAGAGTTGCTTACTGATTTTTACGATTACGTCGACGTCATGTCAGTTTGTTCATAGGCTTACTCTGTAAGCAATCCAGACTCGTACGAAAGAGGGGAGTCCGGAAGGGGGGTGGGGTTCGACAACACAGCCACACAACCCAAACAGTACAAGTACAACTTGTAACTTTGATATGCTATTGGCAAGGTTACTCTTCCATTATTTGGATGGCAACATTTTTAAAACCTTTGATAGCACCAAAATGCATTTGGCAGCACTCGCTGGGGGAGCTAAAGCGCTCCATATAGACGCTGTAGCCGCTAGAAAGGAGAATGAGGGGAAGGTAACGATAGAAAAATGGGTGACATAAGAGGACCGGAGATATTGGAAGGTATGGGGGCGCACTGGGCGATGGTTCCCCTTTAGCATGACGCGATTTTTGGTCTTTATTGTTTAAACAACACGCAAATTAGTCAATTGATTCTCAGTAATATCGTTAAAATTGTTGCCACCATTTAAAGGCAAAAATACACCAAATTCGATTTCGGCTGGGGCTCTGCACAGACCCCGCTGGGAGAGCATACAGCACTCCTGCAGACTCCCTAGCTAGATTAAAGGGGCCTACTTTCAGGGGAAAGGGGGATGGGAACGAAGGAAAAGGAACGGGAGGGAAGAAGAGGGGGAAGGTATGGAAATTCTAAATATACCACTGAAGGAAGGTGCGTACGTAAGAGGAGGAGAGGAAAGAAGGAATTGTGACACCTCCACAAAAAACCCTGGCTACGGGCCTGCAATTGCAATCTCTTCGTTTCAGTCCTCTTTCCTGTTGCAATATGTTCTTCGTATTTTCACTTTCTTGTTTTTGGTTGACAAACAGATGTTATATCAACGAAGTGGTGCAGCTGTCACTGTCAGCAGGCAACTTTGACGACGGATGTGGTTTTCGATGCCAAAAACTGCCAGAATAAAACATAGCCCCGATTTCAGTGAAAATTTATAGTCACTGTGGATTGATGTGAGCTGATGCTGTTAAGCTATTGGCTGAGAATTGAAACAGTAACTGACAAAAGTATAGGAGGGAAGCACCGGAGACAGCGTTAATGTTTCAGTGCATCCTAGTGCGTTCACCAAGTAGGCTAGACGCTATAGACTACAAGTTATAGCTGCGGTCCTTGAACGAACACTGAATTTTTCAGCTATACGCGTCACCAGAGCTGCAGGGTTGTCAGCTACGAGGCGGTCAAGTCTGTTAAAAGTTAGGCCTAATTAAGACAGCCATAACTGATCTTTAACGAAATATCAGTGTGTACGTGTACATTGGCCATAGATAACAGGTCGGTCTCGAGTTACATTTTTTGTTCTGAAAAAACAGTTAACCGTCAGCGTGGTTTTAAGTTCCCTGTCGGTTGCTTCTGGTTGGGTATTTAATTACTGATAATTGATATTGGTTCAACTGCCTCGTGGCACATGGCTATGCTACAGTGATTTGTATACGCTCTGCTGGCTTGAGGTGGCTTTTTTATACAGGGCATAAGCCTATACACTGAACATATTTACTGAGAAACTGTTAAGGACCAGCGTAGGCCTACTGCTTCCATTATCGCATTACTATTTGTATGCGCATGTCCAAAGCAATCAGTGTACCTGCATTATTAGCAAAATATTGAAATATTTGTCGGCCTAATGTGCGCGTTTCCGTGCAAATACGAAAGCCAACAATGATAAATCGGTGCGTATAATATTATTCTGTCATGTGTGCGCGAGTGAAGTTAGTGCAACATTGAAAGGGTATGATTAGGCATATCACTACAGGGAGCGCCTGCTGCGTATGCGAGAGCGTCACAGCTGATCATCGCAGGCGTCTGACGCGAGTTTCGTGCTATGCTTTTTGTAGTCCGGCGCCGGATCAGACTTGTTGAAACGCAATGTTATGTTGCCTGCGTGCGCTGTTGTTCGAGTAAAAATCTCTGATAGTCGCTGGTACTGTAAAGTCTGTAATATAAGAAAGATCAGCCACAGCTGACTTGTTCTCAATATTTAACACTGCAAGTAACTAACCCAGCCAACGATGTGATTTCCGCTGAGCGTTAGAGCTTAACACTATTGTCTCCAACGCAACTGGTTACACATGCAAGTGCCTAATTAGCTGGCGCCTGAGTCTTCTAAACAACCAACGAATATGCAGTGATGTTAATAAGGCCATTAGTATCTACGGCCAAGGCCAAGGACTATCAGTTCGTCTCAAGGCCAGGCCAAGGCCGGGCCTGTCCAAGGCCAGGCCAAGGCCAAGACCAAGTTTTAGCTAGAGCAAGACAAATCACAACTACAAACGGAATTTTGCCACACTCGACAGTCTTGTACTTCGACGCCATGTTCGAATCTATTTCCGCTCACAAGTCACAACAACAGGAAAAGGGAACTGGAATAAGAAACTACTACCACTCGCATTTGAAATGGATCTGATTAATTACCAACTTCGCTGCAATCAAAGAAATAAAGACTAATAACAGTTTACTGTTCATTATATCATTTTTGCTTTTCAGACTCCAAGGACCAAACCAAGGACCGACTAGCCCCCAAAGCCAAGGCCTCAATATCTAAGGCCAAGGCCAAGGACTAACATCACTGCGAATATGTATAGCTAAAATTTGCGGCACGAACGATTCCAAAGGGTAACACAGGGTGACCGAAAAACTAACACACTAACGAATTTGGCCTATCATTAAATCGTATTTTTAAATTATAATTTTCCATAAAATTTGATTGCAAACGATGCATTAGATTTAGAATGTTTTATTTATATATTATATGCGTGACCTAATTTGTGACGCCATCAATTACTGGGGTATAGAAGATGTGAAGTAGGCATACTAAGCGTATGCCCTGTATGAGAATATTGTAATGGAAAACCTAAGAGAAAATATGGAAATTACAGAAATTTTTTTATATACATATAATACAGCAGGTTTGGGAGCGCAATTCATAGCTTGCCAGTGCGAAGTGATGCTGGCATCATTAACATGTTTCACACACATTGCAGCTTCGTGGATCACGCACAGGGAATGTCGCAACTTAGGTCACGAATAGACTATGATTTATTAATAATTTGGTAGTGGCTTTTTTGTGCCACCTTGTATTCAGGAGAATAGATCAATGCTGGATTCCAACGACAGACTCAGTGATGCATATCGGAAGTGGCGGTGATTTATTCAAAATTAAGATAAAAATGGTTGACCAAGAAAAACAAAATATAGAGAATGAGTGCAGCGAATCAGATGAAAAATTCCACGCAGGCATACATGCCAAATGTTTGTGGTAACTATGAACATGAGTAGCAGACGTTCATATTCAACACTTTCATTAAATGAAAGTACCGTACAAAATTTTTACCAAACTCTCATAGTACACATTGGTGACTAATGTTACTTCAAACTTGGTCGATTTCGCCTTGTAGACTGTCACTAAATGAGACCAACAACCTGAGTATCTATTGCATCCGACTTTCAAAAATAAGATACTTATGAGTCACAAAGACAAGACAAGTAGCACATTAATTTATTCCAATTTTTACCGTGCTTGGAGTGGCAAAAAAATTATTTAATTGGTGAGTCGGTTACACTTGGGGCTTTAAAGAGGCCTTCTTTCCCCTCCACTTTCCAAACAGCACCCTTGTACGTTGCAGTTCCATCTGAATCAATGCGTAAATCTGGCTGGATCTGCTCCCAAGTCTTCTTCTTAGGATTCAGCTGCTCGTCTGGCGCTCCTGAAAATATCACACACATTATTGCGCTAAAAAGACAGCACACAGAGTAGATTTCAATTTCGCGAGAAAACATCTGTAAACTAGTTGGAGACAGCAGAAAATGCAGGGCAACATGAAATTATACAAGAATGTGGATGGTATTATCCTCTGGTAGTGGCGCCGACTCCATAGGGCACGGGGGCACGCCCCCACTTTTACAAATGGCTGGGCACGGGGAGCACCATGAGTAGAACAGCAAACAAGAGACTGACCAAACTGTACTGACCATCATGAAGGCGCTCACCAAAAAGACCAGTTGTACTTGGTAGAGTCAAAAAGTGGAGGGGCACGACAAAGTTTTTTTCTGGCACTTTGCGCCCGACGCCGGACGTGTGCCCCCTCTTTCAAATTCGTTCCAGCGCCACTGCCCCCTGGTACCTGATGGACAGTCATTACAACTAGTGTCTAAAATGGTGAGCACCGAGCCTGTTCATTGTCGCAACTTAATAACCCACCTACTGTGCCAACAGCAGACGTGAACCATAGTTATCACTGTACCGAAAATGGTTAAATCATAGCAGCAATAGCTCTAATTAGTTTCAACAGAAAATTGTGATGATAAAATGCTGTAAACAAAGCTTCGATTTTAAACTATGAAAGCATTATGCAATTACTCTGCATTTTTTACACGAAATCAACCTGCCAGACTTCGCCACGTGAGCTCAACTATACAGGGTGGCCCAAAAAAGTAAGCCACCACCAAATTATCAAAAAATTGTGTCAAATTGTATTAAAGTCTGCCAATGAGATTAGATTTCTTCATCAAATTAAATAAATGATCAAACACTATAATATTATCCGTCGGTATTAAACATTCTCTGCGTGACCTACATTTTGACATCAATAACTATGCCTGACCTACAAAGTAGCAATATGCGGTAAATGATGTCAGCGATCCCTCTGGCATGAGCTCGTTTTAACAAACTGTGAATTCCATTCATAAACCATCTAATAGATGGATATTTATGTAAAAATTACTTTGGTTTCCATATTTTATCTTTTTTTTCTGGTTTTAAATCATGATTTTATCATATACATTGATTTTACCCATGTTACAGCTTCAAACACAGCAACTGATGACGTCACAAATTAGGTCACACATAGAATATTTAGTACACACACATTCTTGTGCTCATTTTCTACTCAAATTGATGAGAAATGTAGACGCACTGGTAATTTTTAATATGATTTAATGATGATTCGTGATAGTGGCTTACTTTTTTGGGGGCCACCCTGTATATTAATCTCAAAGTGGCCCAGTGGATAAGGCAACAGAATGTGACAGGCAGACCAGTTTTGGAGGATCATGTGAACTACTGTAGAGATAACGCCAGTGTAACAGGCCGGAGTATACCCCAACTAGGTCAGAATATACGCCTTACATGCTGGAGACCCATACAAAAATTATGCCTACTTAATGTCCATGTACCATAGGGTTAAGGTTAAGCTTAACCCTAAACCGAACACTTTATTGTGGTGTAGGCCAGTTTATACCCAGGGGCTTTAGCCTGGTCGAGGGTATACTCCAGACTGTTACATCGGGCAGGAAAGATGATACATCGTTGTCATCAAACTGTGAACGCTGATGGTATTGATGACAGCAGCGATGGATGCTAGCTGTTTGACGACTGCACTGTTAGGAATGAGACTTCACTGGTCTACTGTATGCGTTGTGAGAAGGGACGTCAATGTTGTGGATGGAAGCAGAGGATGACATGGTAAAATATTGTCCTCATCCCCACCCCATCACCACCATTTTATCCAATCCCCTCCTCATACTCACTACCATCATCCCCGTCCCCACCTGTCCCCACCAACACCATCCCCACTATATTGTCCCATCCGAATCCCCGCCTGTCTGTCTACATTTGTGTCCTTCCCGTCCCCATTCATTTCTTTTGGCTTTGCATTTTTTTCTGCATTTAGTATTTTGTATGATGTTTTTGTTCTGAGACAAGAGTACTGTAATAAAAACATGTGTTCAACAGAGTGACCACATCTTCAGCTACATACATTCTGACATACTGTGCATTGAACGTTACACAACGTAATTTTTCTGTAGAATTCGTTACTGCAAAACGTCATTACGGTTACCATGGTTACTGCATCATATTTACAGTCCCCACGGTAATACCGTGAAATTTTTCCTGTCCCCGCGGTAATTACCGTGGTATTACCGCTTTCCTCTAGATGGAAGGCTAAAAGAAACTGGACAAAGGCTGCTCGCCACACGAGAGCACCTTGACACACACACACATTGGGTGGGTTGATTGAAGGTCAGGTGGCTGAGCAGTCGGACACCCCCAGTAGCCAAGTACAAATTCGTCACACAAAGCACATACCTGGATAACCCTCAACCATAACACGGTCTCCAATCTCAACACCGTTTGGCGGAACAATGATTTCCACTCTGTCTGGTGAACTTGCACACATGATCATTCCCTCCGACATCACTCCGCGCATCTTGGCTGGCTTCAGATTCACAAGAAATACTGCGATCCGATTCTGCATCTGACAAAACACATAAAGCAACGTGCGTGTTGCTGAACAAACTCAAGCAGAATACACAGCAGATACCATCTTGGACCTGTCAATCAGCTTGGATATAAATTATGAATGAAAACTAGCAGACCTTTTTCTCGTGTCTGTGAGATCGGTTTCATCCTGGTATGTAACCATCTATATTTTGACACACGTAAACAAACAACATGGTAGATTCAGAAACTGCATACACCATCCTTGGCGACCTAACTCGCATTTTCAGTGAAGTGGCTGAAACCCATCTCTCTGCTCTGCACTCCACGTTTTGGTTTTGAAACGAATGCTGCTCCACCCTTGTCGGTGCGTTCTGAAGCACTGCTGCCTCAATTGCATAGCACCATCATACCATGCTGAGAAAATTGACACCAATCTTGCCGGACGATTCGCAGACTGGTTATTACCTACAATCTCGGTTTCATTTCCACAAAATGACCGTTGCCAACACTTGATTGCGCAATAACATGACAGCGATCGTTCCTTTGACAGAGAACAACTCTCAATCATCATGTAATTCTAGTTGCCACATCAATGGCATGAAACAAACTACCACCACAACTTTGGACTAACCCATACTACAACTAAAATCAACTTGGGCTTTTACTAATACAGCTCATCTTATTCCGGTGACTGGTCTCACTGTATAAGGTCCAACGTAGCTTTTTTGAGACATGTCACTTTGTATCAGTACATTTTGTAACAATTTAATAACTCTGCTGCTACTTCATCGCAAAAACTACTGAGGTGCCATTTTGCAAATAAATAAAGACTTAGTGGCATTTGAACAAACATTTGATGAAGAGAAGCTTTCTACGACGAACATTTTATAAATATTAATAAGGTCTGTGATCACTAGTAGATCATTTATTATCTCACATTTACCAAAAATAACAATTTTCCCTTTGCATTATCTAATCAGTCTAACGACTTCTTCATATATTTATTCAGGATCTCAAAAATATATAATAAAATATGCATTATAATTTTTATCTCATTGTGATGAGGAGTTACAACTTGTGTACACCCGGTGTTGTATGGTGCAGAAGTGAACTTCATTTTATGCTTGGCTTTATTGTTCTCAATAATGTATTTTGTTCGATTTTTCTCTTTTTCCATCATCTGTTGTTTATCTTGTATACAATATGCATCATTAAACAAAAATAAATAAGTAAACCTGCTCTAGTGGAACATGCTTGACAAGACCGCTGACAACGGTGCGATTCTTTCCCTCGCCGACATTCACTTGTTCCACGTACAACGAGTCGGCGTCTGGGTGCTTCTGAACGTCCACAATGCATCCAACGCGCA
>Ga0056115_1000530_pt1 | contig 17097 bp, 9 predicted proteins | sample WorMetOlspDAHAB1_FD_77007 | JGI IMG/M metagenome (GOLD analysis project Ga0056115, IMG submission 77007) | Marine gutless worms symbiont microbial communities from Max Planck institute for Marine Microbiology, Germany - Olavius sp. DAHAB.1 ...
GGACAAAGGACACATATCAGGAGCTGAAGGAGATGGCACAGTGTCGAGAAACATGGAGAAGATGGTGTCTGAAACCTGCCCTTGGGCAGAGAACCTAAAGAAGAAGATTTACAGGCTCACAATACATACTATTCTTAATTGGTTTTCCGCAATATTTAGTAAAATCAGTACGCGTACTCTGAGCCAAGTTATTATTGGTGTTTACCAAATTGTCAAGTAATTCCTGTCCAACTGTATTACAGTACTTATTTAATGTATTACATATATCACTAGTCTGAGTCAATTCAGTATTATTTATGCGTAATTTAGACATCGTAGTTCTGTTGTTTTATTTGGTTTTAAATGATGTAACCATATTGAGATTTTCCCAGAGTTTTTTAATGGAATGTGTTTTTGTATCAAATAATTCTTTACTATACAGATTTTCAGCCTCCAGTGCAACTTTTTTGAATATAGTATTATAACTTTTGTATCTATTCCAGTCTGAGGAATTTTTGGTTTGCATTTATTTTTGTATAGCGAATTTCTCATTCTACTACTTGTTTTCAGTGCAGTAGTTATCCACGGTTTATCTTCGGCTCTCTTTCGGGAGAGGGGTTTAAGTGGGAATGACTCATTAAATGCATTTGTCATTATAACGTTGAATTTGTTATAGGCTATATTAACATCATCTTGCACAAAAACTTGGTTCCAATTCACAGACTCTAACATACTCTGAAAGTTCAAAATATTTTTTTAGAAAAAATGCGTACTTTTGGACGTGCTTGTGTTGGTTTTTAGGGCCTTAATTAGAACAGTAAAATTTGGGAGATGGTTTGAAATATCAGTTAAGAAATTACCACTCCTTACTAGCATGTCTCTGGTTTTGCAGTCACCTACATAATAATACATATGATCTATCAAGGTTGCTGATGACTTTGTAATTCGGGTTTGCATCAAAACAGTAGGAATAAAATTATTAACCATCAAGTTATCAACATATTGTGCAGTATTGCTATGAGATCCACATTTTAAAAGATCAATATTCGTGTCATCTGCAATAATACATGGCAGTGACTGACTAGGCAATGTATCAAGAACAACTTCAAACTGATTTTTAAACTCAGTAATGTTCTGATCAGGATGACGATAAACACCACCAATAATCATTTTAGTATGACGTTTTGCATTCATGTCAGTTAATTCAATCCATAAATTTTCTATTCTTTTTTTTCAGTTGCTACAATATTAAATTGCTGGATTTCTTTTACATTATAACAATTTTTAATATACATTCCGACTCCACCAAACTTTAGAATCTAGCGGCAACCTGTAAATGAAGCGGTATCCTAATAGAATATTACTATAAAGCGTAATGCTATATGCACAGATTTCCGTTAACACAATAAATCAATAATATCAAATTTCAGTGTAATAAACTCCGGAAACTGACACAAACTTCTCGCATTAGAATTAAGACTTCGGATATTCAGATGAAATACAGAGAACAGACAATTATTTCCAGCATTATAAAATCTCTTATTGAAGTCGTTGTATAGAGTTCTACAGAACGGCAGACGCATTGAACACATGTTCAGTTGACGTGCAGAGTATGAAAATGTTGACAAGCATAGGTCATGTGATACTGCACATGTGCAGTGAACTCTGTAGCCTTCACAGTAGCGCCTTCAAAGTGACAAATGTACCAAGAGGTAAATTGGGGTAATGAATTTCAAAAATGTGGATTATTTTGCCCCCCCCCGGTGATAGGTCACGTGACATGGCGCATGCGCAGAGACCGTTCCATGTGTCGGAAATGCACTGACATAGATACATTAGATACATTTATTTTATCTATGTCAGTGTGGAAATGTGATCAGTTAGAGTCGTCCCTAATCCAGAACGGTTAACGGTTAGATTTTCAAAATTTGTACGTGTGTATTAGGTGTATAAAGATTGATATATGAGACACGTCAAGATCAAAATTCAAAGGTCAAGGTCAGAAGGTCAAATAAAATTTTAGCACAAAAACATCAAATGTATCCGCAAACATATCCGATAGTGGAACTATACCCGTCCTGTAGGAAATCGAGGTCGCCAGATCGAACCACGTGGTCAGATTTTTGACCGGAAGTTCCTAAATAGCCGTTTCTGCGCATGCGCAGTGAAAATGTGTTTAAACGTCTATTAACCGCTGACCATATCACCGAAATTTTGTTCCCTTCACAGGAAATTGGGAAATTGCGGTCGCTGAACACGATGCTAATGGCAATTTAGACCGGAAGCAGCATTAATGCTATTGTGCGCATGCTCACTAAAGAAATCGTCGAATCACGGGGGAAAATGTATGCCGATAGAAGACTTTTCCCTATTATCGGAAATCAAGGTCACCGGAGTGAACGAGACGGTCACAGTTTCGACCGGAAACTCCCAAATAACTGTTTCTCCGCATGTGCAATGAAAATTTTGCCTAAATGTCACATGCCAGTTTTCTTCTTAGTTGCTAACTAGCGTCTAAGTGATGTTTTTGCAACCATCCACTTCTCGTCAACTCATTGAAGGGGCAAACTTCAATAGTTACGTTTGTCTGAATTTTTTTGCCTCACAAAATTACAATACATGTTTAGGCTAACGTTGCGTCCGTCAACACGAGCCATTATGAGAAGACTGTACAATGTGGCCTAAGAAGTAAGGCACTATCAAGTGTCATCATAAAATCGTAGTATTAACCGTGATTAAGACTATTTTTTAATCAATTTTGACTATAAAATGAGCACAAGAATATAATAAATCTGTATTAAATGTTGTAATTTTGGCCTAATTTTAGACGTCATCACTTGTTGTGTTTGAAGCTGCGATATGGGTAAAATCGATGTATATGATAAAAATGTGATCGAAAATCAAAAAATAAAGAGGAAATATGGAAAGCAACGAAATATTTACATAAATCTCCATGTAAAAGGTCGTTACAGATGGAACTCACAGCTTGCTAAATCGAGCTGATGCCAGAGAGAGTAATGACATAATTTACCTTAGGCATATGACGCATATCGCTAGTTTGCGGGTCCGGCATAGTTATTGACGTCAAAAAGTAGCTATCGCACAGAATATTTAATACCAACAAATAATGTTTTAGTGTTTTGTTGTTTGGTTGATACTTTAATTTGACGAATAAATCTAATTGCATTAACAGGCGATTTTGCGACTTTCTACTATATTTCGATAATTTGGTAGTGGCTTACTTTTTGGCCACCCTGTATAGATTATTAATCACTCATGACAGCACATAAACAAGCACATAATGTCAACGCAACTCACTCTGCAGACCGTGTGTATTTCTGCGACTTCACTCCAAAAAACAACAGCTGGACTTCACTGCATTTTTACGTGTAGGTCTACTAGCGGTATGCAGTAATTAATGGCCGTGGTTGGCGTGTGTCCTAACTGATCGATTACTTGAGAAGCACTTTGGAGCACGTACGGATTTGTGGGCTACGGCAGCCTGCTATTGCTAGCATTTCATGTCATTGCAGCGTAACGTCGACAAAGCGTTCTGATCGCTGTTGCATATAGTTTAGCCTGACTAAGCTGCCGACTTGGACACAATGCTGCAGCACGTTCTTGAACCGAGGACACAACGACATCGACCAGCTCTAATTTTGTCGCGCCACCTTCACCTCATACAATAGTGTCATTAAGTTTTCGATCATAGCATATCGTTTTCCGTCATTAGTATAATGGTTGCGAAGTTTACCAGCTGTTGAATAAGATGGTCAGATCAGCTAACGTTGCCATGGAACAATCGTTCACGCAAGATTTTTGAATGTTTGCTGTATAGGTGAAAGTGTAGAATCGTTGTTATTCTATTGCTCTCATGTGTGCCACTGACTCAAATTGTCAATCAGCGTCGACTTCTCTTTCGGAAAAAGTTTTTTTTGTCCGATAATATTTTAACGACGTTAGTTAGACTTAGTTTCGAGTCTACTGATGCTATGTGTGACACAACTGTGCTGTAAAATATCTTGTCAGCGCGATGCGTATCAAGCTGTACAAGCATTTAATCTGCAGCGTAATTTTGATAACACTGATTATTTTAATTTCCGGTGTCTTTTGTGTGTTTTATACTTTTTTGTTTTTTATTGTTTTTACGTAGATTTTCATATATAGATTTTTAAAACTATGCACTGCGTAAGAAAAAGATGATGATGATCGTCGGATGCTCTGTGGTCCTTATGAATTAAATACACAAATAAATCATGAATAAAGACTTCGGGGTTGAGTTTAATCGTTAGACAGTTGTTACATCGAAATTGCACAATTGCGTGATTTTTACAGACCGTTGGTAATTGTTTTTATCTCTTATTTTGCTTTTTTATTTTCGGATATGTTATTGTTGTCATCTGTTTCGCAACGAGTGCAGTGTGAAATAAAAACAATACATAAACCGTACAGACAAAAAGACTATATACAAAAGAAAAACAATAGCTCTAAAGTTATGCCACTCTGGTTTTTTATAAAAGAATATGAATGACTTGATGATTGACAAAGGAAGCCGTAAATTCGTAATACAAAGTTTATTCGCGAAATCAATCACCATTGAAAATACGAGAAGAGACAAATCACGCAAGTAAGTCAGTAATTAGGTAAGTAAATGTCGATTTGTGTAGCGCGATTCCGTAAAACGTCGACACCATTAATACACTCATGTCTCTAATGTCCGGCAATGATATGCGTTTTCGAGTCCCGCCTTAAACGTCCATACTCGACGGACGGATCACGCAACGAATCAAGCAGTAAGCTCCATCTCGTCGGATCGGTGACTGAGAAAGCCCGGGTGCCAAATTTTCCGGGAAAACACAACACATAAGCATCGTAAAACACGCAGGCGTACAACCGACAGAGAACAAGAAAATAGATCATTAATAACACATAAAATCATTGCACCAGCTAGAACTAACTATGGAACAAAACTTTCCCAGCCTTTGCTGCCCGTGTCTGAAACGAACTTCCGCGCGCGCCGTCACATCTGCACCAGCCCTGCAGTTTTTTGCCGTCGTCTAAAAACTCATCATTCAACCATCTGCCCCTTCCCAACTTTCTGTACTAACTGGAATTGACCTATGGCATTATCACACACTGAAATCGCTGTTGTTACTTACTAATTTTGAAACATACTTACTTACTTTTCACTTACTTACTTAAGTTATTCGCCAGTGCTGCTGACAACTAGGGCTGCCGCTAACGAGTAGTTTTCTACTCGAGTACTCGTTAATACCGAACGTACTTATATGCAAGCTGCCAATGACGAAGAACCGGTGGTGGGTCACTGCACCTGGGGCCCGAAGAGTCAGGGCCTTGAACAAGCACCGTCTCTACGTGTATATATTCAGATCCATTTCCAGACTGGCAAGTCGTAAATGAAATCGCGAAGCCCCAGGTTTCCAAAAATTCCAACAATTCTTCAGTTGACTGCAAAAACTGCAACCGGAAATGGAAATTTGCAACCGGAAATAAAAAGTAACGAGTACTCGAGTAGTAAACAATTACTCGAGTAGTTTACTACTACAGTAGTAATAGACTACTCGAGTACTCGCGGCAGCCCTACTGACAACTGAAGACATGTCAAACTACTCAGCACTACACATGACAGCAGTTGTTTATTGTAACTCCACGCGAACATAAAGTATACTTTGACAATAGGAAAAAGAACTTCGCATTGTCGATAGGTCGCGCATGACAAAACATCAGTGAGGCTTAAAGCGACAGTGCAGTTAATCGGTTCTCAAGCCAGTCTTACGAACACTGTAAATGGTAACATATGATTCACCATAGACAGTTAATCTCATAGGCTAGGTTTATACAGGGTGTTCCACAAAAGTATGAGTTTGTATCACCATAACTTGCCCCGCAACTAACGTTTACTGGAAGTGTAAGACTTAACTGTACGGCATCCGAAAAATACAACACTGCAGATGGATCAGAGCAGTTAGAGTGTGTCGCAAGTTTCGATTTCGTTAGGACATTTTTCATATTTTCATTCTTACATCTCATATCCTCTATCAGGCAGGCTCAATGCTGCACGCCACTGAGCCGTCGGTGATCAGTAAAGCGGCGCTGATCTTCGTTGCTATACTGCCCTCAGCCAGGTACCAGCCAAAGCTGCGGGACCCAGGTCACGCACCGCTGGTACCTGTTTATACGGTAATGCTTGGTAACGGATGCGTTGTGTGTGAACGATTTGCCACGGTCGCTCTCGACGCTGCAGCGGTTGGGATTGAACCAGCGATCTCCTAATCCCGAGTCCAACGTCCTAACCACCACGCCACCGAGCGACAAGTAATACCACTTTCCCACTTATGCGGTTCAAGCCGCGGTTCTATAACCGCAGAGAACTGCAAGAAACCGTAAAAATGCCGCGAAGACCGTGAAGGAACTGTATTGCCCGCAATCACAACGCAAACCTTCCGCCACTACCGCTGCCTTCCGACACGAGTACGCGACAGAAAGTGTAAAAGTGGTGTTATCATCTATTTAGACAGAAAGTGCAACACAGTTTAATGTTTTCCACTTAAAATGTTTGCGTTCGTTACGTTACGTTTGAACAAGTTTTATTTTTTTTCCCAGCGATTGGCATACAAACAATCTTCCTGTATAGATGCTCTCACAATCTGACTGCAGCAAGTTTAAAAAGACTAGATACATATTTTTGGTATTTCTTTTAAGCTGCATTCATTCTGCTGTAACTGTTATGCTCGGATATGCCAATTCATTTCTGAGTTAATTTTGACATAACACCTATAGGCCTATTTCTATTCCGTGTAGCAAGCTGCGTAAAATCATAAATGTATGTTATCAACCAATGAATGAATGAATCAATCAATCAATCAATCAACAAATCAATCAATAAATGCAGAGAACCGCGGCATCGACCGCATAAGTGGAGAAAGCGATATTAGAGAAAATTATCACGCGTTTCGGAGGTACGAGCATGTGGTTTTGCGGCACCGCATTCGTTCTGCAACTATTCGCAACGACCGTGACTGTCAAAGCGTCCTGTTGTGTCATTGATGCACAATGGCTTTGACGAGGGCGACTGTTTGACAGACTGTCACTGTATAGTATCCATACTGCTCTAGCCTGTCACTTGGGAATATAATAATTTAGTTGCCGCATTCTCGCCGTCTCAAAAAAAATCACAGTCCCACGCCAAAGACGAGCTGAACTTGAAGGTGAGTGGCAATAGTTCACGCGTTCATTGGCGGCTGGCTGCCGACGCAACGATCAGAGTTATCGAGCCCTAAGTCCACCCGTTTGCTGCAAAACTACTGGAAGATTCCTGAAGCCGTTAGCAACCATTCAGACAGAAAGTGCAACAATGTTGAATTTTTGTTCCGCGTTATGTTACTCGTCGTTACGTTCTTTTTTGCTTCTGAATAAGTTTTATTCCCTCCCAGCGACTGACATACGAACAGTCTTCCAGGAAGTCTTAAAAGACTAGACACATTGCTTTTTCAGGTGCAGTCGCAAGATTTCTTTCATTATGCCATTAAAGCCACGTCGCGAAACAGTTGCATCCGAACTCAAAGCGTCAGTAGATCGGCGTCACGTCACATTTCGTGTAGAAAGTTGTATGCAACATATTTATTACTTATTTGTCGACTCACAAAGTGTAGTGTAGAAATTACAAAATAGGCAGAGGTACAGAAATGTGTACAAAACACAACAAAATTGCACGAAAGTTAAATCCATGCTAACATCAGTCCCCTAGGCCTATACGTTTTCAGAGCTGTCCATTTGTAACAAAATAGGTCTACTTTTGATATAAACAATCATTCTCATTAATAATCATGATAAAAACGTATATACTATGCACACTTTGTTAACGCAACTATTTTTTTTAAATCGACTATAAATGCGATAGGTGAAACAGTCGTCCACATTCGTATGTACAACACATTACTTACATCCCTACATGACTTTTTTGTAGACTCATTGTTTCCGACATTTTCTCCCGTACCGTACCTCAAGAATTGCAACATGTTTCTGTTTCTCATAATCATTACTCTACTAACACCCCCGCCTCCGCAGCAACTTATCTCACAAGAGTTGATTCCCTAACAGTTCTTAGTGTCACATTCAACTCAAAACTTCGTTTTGACCTGCATGTTTCAAATATTATTGATAAAGCTGCAAGAACTCTCTATGGCCTGAGAACTATCCGCGCTCATGATCTTATCGGAGAATCTTAACGTAATGTTACTCGGGCAACTCTGATTGCCCGGATCATATATGCCGCCACGGCTTGGTGGGGATTTCTCACCTTGGCTGAGAGGGTCCGGATCCATTCTATCTGCGTCGCAATTTACCTGATGTCTCTAGCCTTGTTGATGCTGTTGAAACCAACCTATTCAATTCCATATTGTGTAACCAAAACCATGTTTTCCACCCTTTAATGCACCAGAAAAGATTACTGGTTATAACCTGCGGGTACGTTCCCACTACTTTACTATTCCTCTAATAGACAATGACATGCTGAAAAAAAATTCCTGTACAGATTGCTGTTCAGATATATGTATTATAGTTGCGCGTGTCTACAAATTGTCTTTATTGCTTTTTTGAACATAGGCTAATTTATAACTCTTGTATGTTCTGCATTTGTCAGTCATTCAACAAAGAAGGTACTTACTCACTTACTTCCTTAAGGCGACTCCGCGTGTTGACTCTACTGGATTGTGACAATGTTAGCATTAGAGAGAGGGACTCAGAGTAAGATTGTCGTGCTACTAATAATGATGATGTTATGCTGACGGCTCAAGGCAAGACAGTGCAGCAGAGTTGTACAGGGTGTAGCCGCACGTTTTCGAATGTGCGCGTGAGAAGTTCATTGCCAGTTGAATGCGAGTTGTCAAAGACGACATTGAGTATTCCCATCTCGCTGCTTATTAGGCACAAGCTTTGACACCGGCAATTGCTATGCCGTGTTTAGTTGCGCGAGCTATTTATCTGGGGCTCTATCCATTCGTCAATCATTGTCGTCGCACTGCGCGAACAGCATGCCGCTATCTCAAAAACTGAAGGTCTAACCAAAGTTAATAAGTAAGTAAGTAAGGATATTTCTAGCCAGTGCCAGTCCACACTGTGTCTGCCTGAATCGGCTGTATGATAAGTTTTGCTCTCTGCATCCTGGCGACAGATTGTCCAATGTCCATCAGTCACGTTCCGTCTACGGCGTCTACACCAAAAGTTCAGTCTCCGAAAGCAGTGACTGCCTACGGAAGCGTACGAGTGTCACCGAGAGTAGTCTTCTGAGATGGGCGTTGGTGACAAGACAGCAGTCATCAGCCGTTCGGAGCGTGACTTGTCAGCTGTTTAAGGACATGGAGATGATGACGATGTATTAGGCCTTAATTACATATCACTCTGTCAGCTGTAACGATAATGTTGTTTTTAATGAACGACTATGACATACACTGTATCTAGTGTTATAAGAAACAGTTGCGTAGACCGTTTTTGTGCTGCATGTGTTTTTATGTATCAACTAAATAATAATATATATATTATTATTTATTCATTTAATGCGTATGATGTTTTGTATGATGATGTAGCCTTCATAGCTGCTTTCCATCAGCTGTACCAATAAAGAGTAATAAGAGAATGATGATAGACAGTGAGCGTGAAACCGCGAGTTATTGTGTGGCTCTATGTGCACTGTAGGTGGCCATCTCTTAATGTTTCAGACGAAGACGACCGATTGGATTTTAGGACATAGTCTGCATGCTCATTCTTAAATTACAGTGAAGCTGAACTGATATCTTTTCAGAACAGAAAGCAATTGAAAGCTGAAATTTAGTGAACGTATCGAATATTACAAGTGAGTAAGCACTGATGCACTTATGATACTCTAGGAACGTACTAAAATTTTCAACAAAACATATTACATTACTATACAGGGTGGCCCAAACACTTGCGCATTTTTGTACGCTCTAATTTCATGTGCCTTAAATTCATCAAATATTGACAGATTTTGAAACTTATTTCACTCTCTGAATCAGGAGAACATTTGTAATAATACTGTCACTAAACATCCATCACACATGAAGTGTGTCGCTACACTACCTTGTGAAATGTCAGTGTCTTAAAACGACAATTGAAAACAAGATGACTTCTGTAGCAACACATGTTGAAAATTAACAACAAGAAGCAACGTGTATATTGTCTCGGTGATTACCTATAGTAACTGTCGCACCCTGCAGTCTTTACATCGTGTTAATTTTGTCTGCTTTGCGGCTGCACGACGCACTCTTAAATGTTTGTTACAGAAGTCGTCTTCTTTTCAATTTTTGCTTTTAAGACACTGACATCTCACTTGACGTGTGGTGCGATCTTTATGATAGCTGGTATTATTACAATTGTTCCCCTGATTCTAACAGTGAAATAAGTTTGAAAATCGTTTCAATGTTTATTGAAGTTGATGTGTACAAAACAGTGTGCCAGTTTTTTGGGGCCACCCTGTATTATCACTGAACTAATGCTACACCGCTATTAGACTATTAGTGTCGAAATTCTCTTACTGCCAAACAGGTCTACAAGATTTGGCTCTGGAAGATCATCCAACAGTTACTGATATTACATATTGTATTAGAAAAATAGCTTTTTTTCTGTTCAGTTATGAAGAGCATTTGCTGAAGCTTTTGGACATATGCGCCGTGCACTATGTCTCCGCAACACATTTTTTTCAGAGGATTAAGTTCCGATGAGTTAGGAGGCCATTCTTTTTTCAGCGAGGCGAGGGCGCCGTTTTCAGGCAGCAATGTTATATTGTTCGTTGTATGGGGCTTCGTTTAATGCGAAATCATTAGAGGCTAGAGCGATTTTGGCCTTACTTTGACTTAACGCCTTATTCGTTACCAACTATACCTGGTTAAGGCTGTGAATGTCTATTTCAATTATAAAATGCTGGCGCAGATGTCGGAAGTTATATCCGAACTTTGTTGTATACGTTCGACATGGCGGAGTTTCTCATATAAGCAATGGGAAGTTGAGAACTGTATTAGATATTCACAAGGTAAGTGAATACCGGTGTAATTTGGCCTAAATCAATAAATCAACGAAATGTGAGTGACGCAAGCATTCCAAAGTAATACCTGTGCTAATGGCTTACATGTTGTGTAATGTAATGTAATTAAAATAATATACTTAGCGCTATAATACGGTAAAAACTGTTACTAGAGCGATTAACATAGTCAATATTCACGTTGTCACGACCAAAATGAGAGTCCAAAAAGAATTTAAACGATATATGTTCTTTTTCGAAGGAAGAGAACGATTTGGAGGTTGAGCGGAAGGCTGGCGGTAGACTGTTTCACGCTCGTGGACCTGCAACGGCGAACGCACGGTCCCCGATTGATGCCCGACGTGTTGGTGATACCACCAGATAGGAGGTCGACGCTGCGCGTAGCTGACGACGTGCAGTACTGCCGACAGACACTGTCAGGTCCGACAAGTATACCGGTGCTGTTCCGTTCAGGCAGCCGTACACCAGCATACACAGCTTGTACATGTAATGTTTTAAGATGGTGCCGGAAAGGAACAAGAGATGACGCTTTGACGGCGTTGTCGTGCAGCAATTAATCAATTAATTAATTAATGAAACTGTAAAAGTGCAGTCACAGAGACAGAGATTACAAGACACATCCGAAGACTGCAATCTTACCTAGGATATTGGATATCGGCATATCAAAAGGTGCTTTTCTAGATTAGCATATCACGCACTCGATTAAATGTAGGCTATCACATTTGCACACAGAATACTACTACTACTACTACTACTAATAATAATAATAATACGACAAATCTACAAGGAGCCATAACGCGGCGGGAGTCAATATAAGGGCGCCTAGCAACGTTCGAACATGCGTAAGCTGTAAACATTAGTTGTTAGTAACTACGGGAAATCGATGGTCTGCTGGATCCAGTCGTAAAACGCTGACATACGAACGACGACACTCTGGGAACAATCGTTAAAGCCGAAGCTGTTGATGCCGATCAGTTGCCAGTTGTCATGCTGATCTCTGCATGCAAACGGCCCTCCACTGTCGCCCTGTCAACATAACACGTGATCAATAGTGATTATCAGGGTTACATGGCATATAACATTCGAGAAGCCACCCAGCAAATTAAAATGAACAAATATAAATATTGATAATGACACAAAATGAATGCAACAAGATATAGCAGATTTTCCGTGGACCTGGTGACCTTGACCTTCGACATTTTCACCTTCAGAATGGTACCATGGCTACACGTGATACAGGAAACCTCCTTTCAAGTCTATGGCTTTTTGTGCTTTTTTTCATTGGCAAGGAGCAAACAACTGACACGACAGACATCTCTAGAACCGATCCGTAATCGACATACAACAGACACAATGACAATACAATAATGTCGTCGGCGGGAGTAATGGAACTGTGAACAAGATGATACGAAAACGCTGAAAATGGAGGACCGGAAAAGGAGGGCCGGAATTTGCACGACCAATATTTTGGAGAAATGCAGGACGGAAAAACGCAAGATCGGAATACGGAGGACCATTTTGAAGGGCTGGAAAATGCAGGACCGGAAAATGTAGGACCATTTTTGCATGAACTAATGCGTTTGCGCGAAGACACTTAACATTTTAGTCGTATCTAGCTATAGTATATGTTTTACGAGTATTTAAAACATTACGTTACACATTACGTTACACTCTCACGTGAAATGTTCATCGAGACTTTTAATGCTTTCTCGTTGTTTTTCTCAACATAATTGAATGAGCTGTAGCTTTTGAGCGTCGGGTACACGAGTGTTTTGCATTATTATATGAGCGACTGTGGTCCTTCAGTTTCCACCCGCTCTCTTTTTGGTCCTCCTAATTCCGGTCCTGCATTTTTAGTCGACCACCTGATACACCGAAACTTTATATAATAATCAAAAGCGAGATTCCGATAGTTTCAATCGCGGCATTAAAACTTCAACTTCAAAGTTTTATTTTACGCGCCGTATTTAATTTTTATCATGTTTCCCCTACAATTCTGTCTTAATTTGTGGAGATATGTAGAAAGAAGTGTCCCATTTTATTTTCAAAATTTTGATCACCTTTCTAAAATATAACCTTCATTCGTAAACGCCGGTTTAGCAAGCTATGCACTCAGGTCATCAATGTTTCACTCCAGCGTAAAATTTACAAAACATTTTTCATCCATGTGTTTCGCTGTAGTGTGTTTCTGTATGTCGAACAGATATCACGGCTTTATAGGCTACCTGATATCGGAGTTTTTTTGCTCATCGGTTCTTTGGATGTTTTAGTTTCATATCTTCTAGGACTAAGTTGCCCGCTCTCTCGTAAACTTTCCGGAGTACGTAATGCATTTAAGTTTGATGTGATTTTATTTGTTGCAATAGCTTATTGCAGTAAATCATGTTGATACTGTCTTCAGCACCAATACGGAGGCTTTACCGGTAAATAAAGTCAAGCGATCATACACAGGATATCTACGCGACATCTACGGTTAATTCGTATAAATGAGAAAATAAGTGTGCAATGACAGCCAATGGTGACAAGAGAAAGCACTAACTCTGCAGGCTCCAATGTCAACCGCTGGAAGCGATCCGATGCAGATATGTATGGAGTCATTCATGAAGGAGCCTCCCACACGTCTGCATGTTGCATCCGGCATGATGTTCATTTTGGCTTGAAGCAGGCGACTGGCCGGCGGATCTGCACGTTTGCACAACATCAGCCACATTTCACCCAGTCGCCAAAATTGCAGGACTAGGTACACCTATGCGAACTTACGCACCGTTAAAGGCGCTTACTTTGCAGCCTCCCCGTTCCCGCGCTAACTGAGCTGCCAAGGGAAGGTTGTATGAATATCACTTAACTTTGAGGTGACACTTACGATCATTTCGCGTTAGTCATTACTTCATCTTGAGCAGCGTTATTTTGTATTCGTTTTACGAATGAAATAAAATTTACCACCATTCAATTCAAAAACCGCATACAAATCGAGTAAATAACGTCCAAGACGACAAAGTACGTTGCGATAAATGATTTTAAGCGTCACCTAAATTTAACTGACGTTCGCGCATCCGGCCCCAAATATCTAGCAAAGAATCTATCAACTACTATTAGCATTTTTCATTCGTTATCAAACGGCAGTACTGCGACACGCAAAAAAACACACGCATATTAAATGCAACAAGCAGCAGGCGAACATTCACATGAACACAGAGGCGCATGACGTCAATCGTATTCAGTCAGAAATTCTAACCACCTAAGTCACTATTGTGTCAACATTTCAGGTTTGTATCGCAGAGCAGCCAAACTCTGTCTGCAAATTTTCAGTGTCTGATATCCACGTTGTTGCGGCGAAAACCGGCAGTTTCGTTAGAACATTGACAGAAAAACTGATGTCGAAATTTCGGCAATGTAAATGAAAAGTTGCACACTTTATGCGCCATCGCTGTTCTGTTTTTCGTGAGAACAGAGAACGATGACGATACTCACCAGTGGAGGAGGTTCTTCCGAATCCAGTGTTGACACAGACTTTGAACTGATTCAGGTTGACGTCCGGTGTCGGAAGACAGATCGGAAGAATGGTGTCGGTGTATGTGATTGGAGTGGAGAGACGCAGCAGACTGACGTCATTCACAAATGGACTGTAATCCGGATGCATGATGACATGAGACACGTCGTAATAGACGGCATCAGGATCTGGATCGGTGGCAAGTATTCCACCCAGTCGTACTCGCATGTTAAACGCCCTACAACGAGAAGTCATCAGATCAAGTGGTTCTGACAAATCTGCTGGTAAAATACAGCTGGTGGTCAGAACTAATGAACGAATAAAACATACAACAATGCCTGTCATAGGCCCACCGACAGCATATGTGGAATATGCAAAATCAAGTGGTGTTACAGGAAGCGGTTAACGGAAAAAAATTGAAGCAAAAACTGCGAAATAATGAATGAAAAAAATAAATCAAAAAGAAAAATCCACTATAAATACTGTCTGATTGTCGGGATATGACTGATAAAACGCTTCGGTCTTGAGATTATTCTTGATCGCAGTTTTTGATCTAGCTTAACTCAGCTCGAAAATTAGATAAATCATCTTCCCACACTATTTACATCGAATACAACCGACTCAAGTTCTATTAACCACTGACAGTAAAGGTAAAAAGTAAAGTTAAATTCTTAGCACTTTAGCGCCGTAAGCCACATAAGTGCACCTGTAGCCACAAACAGTGGCCGGCGTTCAGCCGAAGCCGCAGCCCAAACCCGCATATACGGACTCTGACCCTGCGACCATGCAGCCATATACTGCCCCAGTATATGATGTATAATGGTCTTCAAGCCAAAATACTCATGTAATTACATAGATTACTACTCACTGACTCCGAAAGGATGTAAGTTTGAGTCGGGCTAGTTGGCTGACCCATAGTGGAGAGTCCATTCATCTCTCAACCATAGATCGGATGTAGGTCAGGAAAAATTCGCCGGCAAAAGACCTATACGTCTTAACCACTGAGCTACGCCGCCAGCTAAGCAGCTGTTAATTTTCTTACGTGCAACTTTTTTCGAAATAAAGAGTAAGTGCAATGGCAGTGAAATGAATGTCTACAGTGCACAACTCTGGATTGCGAGACGTTAAATCTGCATTGACATCATTAGAAGACCAAAAATAAACATGCTCTGTAACGAAAGACCGCTTTTAACCGAAAACAATTTGAAGCTCAATAGGCCTATATTACTTCAAGTCTAGAGCCATCGTAAGTGCTAGTTTCTTGCCTTGTGTTCCATTGTCACGTTCCATTGCTCTGTAAATACAAATTAAATGATGATGATGATGACGATAAACATGTCTAATGACGTACGACTCATATTGAGTGCAGTGTGCTGCGGTGACGATCCATCTGTTATTGATCACGACAGCACCACACTGAAAATGTCCGTTAATCAAGAGCATGGCTTGCCACGGCCAGTCGCCTCGCGCTGCCCACTGGCCGTTGACGATGTACGGACCGACGTGCGTGATGTTCGATGATCGGCGACCGCAAACTGCGTCAAACGCACATCGACGTGTTCAGAACTGCTTCCGTTAATTGTAAAAAAAATCGCATAACTGACAACTGGCGGCATGGCTCAGTGGTTAGGACGTCGGTCTGTAGCCATGGTTGACGTGTGACCACGTCGTGGGCAAGGCGTCCGCTATGGGTCGACCAACTAGGCCAACTCAGCCTTCCATCCCTTCGGTAAATGAGTAGTAATCTAGCTAGAAGTGTGGCACTGTTCAACAGCGGTGTTGCCCTCTGGCGAATGCTTACGAGGTAAAGGCAGATGTGGTGAACGTTGCAGTACGGCGGAAATTTCCTTCGTGCGGCAGACTAAGTAGGCCAGCTCTCTGGTCAACTTTCGGGCGCACTATAAAATAGTTTTACTTTACTTTTTTTACAACGAAAACTAAAAAACGTAGTCTACTTTTACTAAATGGTTAGTGTACTGTGGCTCCATGCCGTAGTAGTTAAAGCGTTGGACTCGCGATCAACAGATCTCGGGTTCGGTTCTCACATACTGGGCTGGTTCTGGACAAGCAGTCCTCTGTCACCAAGCAGTACAATTTGGCTCGAAACACGGTACAATATAGGCCCACCAACCTTCTGTACGTGCAGCAAAATGGATATGACAACGAAGAAATGATTTAACAGGAATACAGCTACATTTTTCTAACTAATCAGTTTGCTGTCCGCTAAAAATTATACACATTTCTATATACATAGAACTTGGGCATAATGATAATAATAATAATAATAATAATAATAATAATAATAATAAAGCATGCAGAGATTAGAGTAACACTGTCACACTAAAAGTGTTTCAGGGGTATTTTACACAGCTATATTATATCACGGTCAGCAGTCTGCTGGAACAGAGATGGCAAACAGTGCTGTCTTCAATTTCCGGCGGAACGCAGGCAGTGACTGGATTTCCCTGACCGAAGTTGGAAGGGAATTTCAGGCACGCGACGTAGCAGCCGGAAACGCATGATCACCAATGGTGGCTCGACGTGTCGGTGGTAC
>Ga0056115_1000531_pt1 | contig 17089 bp, 9 predicted proteins | sample WorMetOlspDAHAB1_FD_77007 | JGI IMG/M metagenome (GOLD analysis project Ga0056115, IMG submission 77007) | Marine gutless worms symbiont microbial communities from Max Planck institute for Marine Microbiology, Germany - Olavius sp. DAHAB.1 ...
GTGTGTGAAGGGCGCATTCAAGATGCTGGAACGTCTGAACATCAAACGCGAGAAAATTGCCGACATCCAGGACGTGATTCACGACGGAGACGTCAACAAAGACGGCGTGCTCGACTTCGAAGAATGGAGAACCAAGATGAAGAAGTGAGTAGCCGTCTGTCGTACGTGCGAAAAGTTAGCTAATTAATTAATTACAATTCCCACTTACTTACGTAATAAATAGTTTGAGACTATCTTGTGACGTGCATGCCTAATTGCTTGGGTGCTGCTTCCCATACGTTCATTTTATTCATGTTTTAGTTTTTAATGTACTTTTTAGGTTTCGGGTGTTTTCTCATTGTATTTCTGGATATTTTTTGTTTTTATTGAAGGACGTGTGATCTGTGCTATGTCTTCTTTTATATTCTATGTTTTGTGTGGGCCAAGTTGTCCGAATCAAATAATTGAAATTAAACGAATGAGTTCGTTGTCGAAACATTTATCGGCTTCAACGGTGCAACGCTGCAATGTTTACCCTGGTAACTCCGTTGACATATTCAAAGGGTGTCATTTTAAGTCGCTCAGTCAATCAAGGTGTCAACGGCGTCCTCTGAAGCAAAGTTCGCACTATTTACGGAGGCGATTGTTACCAATACGATCGCTTAAACAACTCTATTTTATTTTACGAATCCACATAAACTGCGATCTGCAGACGTATGTAAAATAATTTTTTTAAACTTTTTTGGGGAACGAAATCCCAAAGCTAAAATCAAACGATAGATTGGCAAATTTTACTGACGAAAACATTTAACAGTATTTTTAAGTAATTAAGTAATTTTACCACTCAACTGTAAACGCACCGGTTGTATCATGTTTCGTGATTTCGTCCTATGTGGCCCTCGCGTTGTTTTTGAACGAACTAAATAACCAATAGTTATGCTCGAATAAAGGGCCCAGGAACTGTGAAATGTAGACGAGAGGAAATGATTTGCCAACTGGGAGGACCTCAAATATAATTATTCGGAATTTCTTCCATGGCGGACTGGCTGATACTGGCGAGGTGGGCCCGTTGGTCCGCCTTCCAGGTGGGCCGCCATGTCAGAAGTCAAACGACTTACCCCGTTAACAGAGGAAGTGGAGAAGGGAGTGAAAAGAAGGAAGATAAGACAGCCACAACGCGGAGAGGGAAGGATGGAGTGGAACAGCGGAGAGTCCCAGGGACCATCAGCTCAAAAGGGAGTGAGTGAGTAGGGAAGGCTCTATTTGGATATTTGTGTAGGAGCCCCCCGGGTTCCTAGTTATTTCACTGCCGATGGGGCTGGTCTGCGTACTCAGCAAGGGCCGCCAGCCCGCCCCAGATTCCGTCTATAAATAGTACTGGAGAGAATCGTAAAGTTAGGTTCTGTAGCGTTGCATACGTTTTGTCTGGAGCATTGCAGTTCTGTTGATACACGCACCATTGCAGGCGTGGCTATGCTGATGCTGAGATTGAAGCGGTGTTTGCCAAGTACGACGCGGACGGTGACAACGGCCTCAACTTGAACGAACAGGGTCGCATGCAGAGAGATCTCGAAGATCAGAAGGTATACAGTGCAAGCTGTATTCTTTCCCCCGTTTCTACGTGGTTTCAGATTTTGATCGCTCGATCTGTCAGTCCATAGTAGTCCCCGGAACCGTCGTCGTTAGCCGTCGTCGTCGATTGCTAAGGTCTCAAACCGACACCAGTTGTTAAGCTAACGGTCCCAACCGTTAAGGTTATTCAACAGACTAACGACTAACGACAGTCTAATTGTGTGGTACCACTCACCATTCATGAAAAGACGCTATCATTATCTGAAAGCTTAAATAATTTAACTCACTTCGGATTTAATGATTATTGATTAACAGGGTTAACAGCATGCGATAGTTGCTGTACATGTGTTACTTGCTCAGCAAACGAATGAATGAATGAATGAATAAATAAATGGATGGATGGATTGGTTTGGTTTGCGATTTTGGCTGGTGTCTCTGGCTGAGGGCTGAGGAATTGGAGATAGGCGCGGCCGCATGAGCCACTGGCTTGGGAAAGACTGTTTCCTGAACCTTTTCCGTTTTCACCAACTTGCAGGCAGGACGATCGTTAACCGTGTGTGCATGTGTGGCGCTCTTTTGCGCAGGTCGAGTTGGATTCGGAATACGATCAGATCAAGTCGACCCCGGAAGCGTCGGGCATGGAAAACAAGGAGGCGCTGCTGATGTACCGTCGAATTGAACGCACCGATAAGTCGGTCAGCGGACTCGCCGGAAAAGTGGAGTCCATCGTCACACAACTGGAGCGCATCGAGCGCTCCAAAGCCAAGCGCCGCGAAACGATGAGCAAACTGCTGGAAAATATCACCGAGGTATGCTATGTCGGCTTGTTGTGCCACCCAGTCCATCTAAGACACAAATGGACGAACGAACAGACGAACGGACAACGAGACAAACGGACAGACGCCAGGAATCGAATTTGGTGCATTTTAGCCATAAAATATGACAAACAATATATTAATGATTTTCCTGATAATCAACTGACCAAATTTCGTGTATTTATTAGTTGATCTCGGATTTTTATCTCCCCCTTAAATCTCTATGAAGTATCGTGCTTCGTCCACCCATAGGATGGGACGCCCCTGACAGACACAACGCACAGTCGGACAAACGGACGCGTCTCTGTCCGTTTGCCTGCTAGTCTTAAACTGTCCGCACAGTTAAAATAAAACTGAAATTAAACTGAAACAAAACTGAACCAAAGCAGTTTCAAAACTGTTTTGTTTCAGCCAAACAGCCATGGAACGTTTCAGCTGTTTTAGCCGGTATCCGCTGTGTATGCGAAACTGCTGTCTATGATGCTGTCACTCAAACTTAGTTAGTCAACAAATATGGAGATCATATGCGTTACTAGTTTCGGTAAAAAGTAACTAGTAACTGGAGGAGTTATACTTTCGGCAGGATGTAACGCGTTACTACCGTAGTTACTCCAAAAAGTAACGCGTTGCAGTAACGCGCACTACTATCCAGCGCCGACTACGACGACGTTACGCATACGTCATGGCCAAATCTAGGCACTAGGAAATAAATGACTGAGTAGCAGTCCTGGCCATGCTGAGTAGCAGTAAAGGTTTAAGCCGCGTTGCTTTTCAGGGCGTGTTCTGGTAATTAATTCCAAAGTTCAGTCATTTCTGACTTCCTGACTATTAATTAATTTTAATATCTCGGCATCGACACAGCAACGTTTTCTGCCCGCTGTTCTTAGAGCGGCGTCGTACCAGACGAAGGTCGTCGGCTTCAGATGCTGCGACTTGTCAGAGACGACTTGTCGGCCGACCTTGAAGACTCCGACCTCGATGCCTCTCTGAATGCTTCCGGGCACAGTCTTATTCACTCCAGACCAAAGTCCGGACAGGTCAGACCTCAGTTTAATGTTGCTGTAATGAACTAACATCAGCAGCACATACTGCTGTAGATATCGATACATGTATTAACGGGACATTAATGGCAGCGGGGGAGCGCTGACAATGCAGGACTAGGAAGTCATTATCATTTCACCAGCACTGGCAGTATTATTGTTATTATCATCATTAACAATGTAGAGATTATAGTGACACTGTCAAGAACAACACTAGAGGGGCACTTTACAGAGTTAATAAGTAATGTGTGCAAAAACAAACGAAACGAAGTGCAGCTGGGTGAAGTCAGTGTTACGCCATCGCCAGTTCGAAAAGCCTTGTCCTTCGGGCAGCTCCAGAACGACAGAAGTGATGGCGCAGCCTTGACGGCTGGTGGGAGACTTCCAAGCAAGTGCAGCTGCTACGGGAAATGCACGGTTGTCAAGCGTCTGGTAGGCCTAACCATCAGAGTCGGAGAGTCAGCGGACCGGAAAATAAAACAAGAAAAACAAGAATTAACATAACATAAACATAAACATAAACATAAAAATGCATAACGAACGTATAGGCAAGGCCTCTGTGCTCGTATCGTTCGTGCTAGAAGCTTCTTAACTATTAACATATGACCAGATTACGTGCATACATGCACGCAGGACTGAAATCAAATAGACCTCGCAATCCGCTGGGTTTGCACTTTCCACATTTTACAGACCGTTTCTGTAAACGTGACACTGGCGTTAGTCTATCTACAGTACAACTACTGTACGCCCACTTTGTCTGTGACACAAAAGCGCCGCTGCAGCTTCAGTATGCGGCTTGTGGCGCTATATAAGTGTTATATGCCTTCGCTTTTGGTGTGAAGTTTAGTCTGTTGCCATCTTGTAGGGACATAATTAACTGTGCCTGTTCAATGACGTCACTGCAACCCACGTATATACATGTAGTTTTAAGCTGAACGCCACGAGTAACACTTTTTCTGTTACTGGTTGTAGGAATAGCGAGCGTCCGTGAACAAAATATCGACCCATCGCGACGAGCCGGACTGCAACTGTGATAGTGTCGTTAACTGAGCGTTGTATCTTCATTAGTGTTAGACGTACACGTGCACACTTGAACGCACTCTGTTGAGCAAATTAATATCTCACCCGTTAGAAAGTACGAAGCAGAACATGCTGAGAGGGAATTAATTACTAGAAACTGGAGAAATATCGTTCCTTGCCTTCCCTTAAACTGCGAAAAAAATGTCCCCTAGCTGGTGGTTTCATGGGGACCCTGATTTAAACCCTTGATTGTGGCTTGAAGCAGCCTTGTAGGGGTTCGTGAACGAAAATTGCTGTATCCGACAAGTACGATGGTTGAGATTATGGAAAATGGGAATATTTTTATCTAAGTGAAAAACAGGCTTTATTAATTAACGTCACATATGCTCTTATCGCCCTCCTTCTGTAAATTATAAGAATGGGTCCATTGTTATGCACTAATTGACGCAGTGCCTATGGCGCTGATGCTGTTTTGCACACTGCAGTATTATGTTGCCGTTACAACTGCTGACACCTTGAAGCAAGTAAAGCTGTGATAGTAGAATAGAGAAATACAGTATTAATGGTGCAAGTCTTGATTGTATTTGACTTCGATGTACATCTGCTAAATCCATAATTCCACCGTTTCATTTCCTTTGTTTCGACAACATTTTTTACTCTTCTTTAATCTTTGATATTTGGCGGTAAACCAATTTGGCACCTTAAAATTTGAAAATTAGACTGATGATACTAATACTATAAATAGTAAACGAGCGAACAAATCATTACAGTCAAGAATTCACCTTAATGAAAGTTTATGCAAGTACATCTACGACATCTTTTCCTGCATTGTAGCCACTATACGCGAGGGTAGGCCTACTTTTAATTAGTATATACTGGTTACTACAGTAAATCGTTGCGGTGTTCACTTGTAAGATGGCTCGTCTGCGCAGACATTCACGCAGTTATATTCTCACAATTACACCTGATGCAAATTGATACCCGTCTTATTCTTCTGACAGCATCAAGCTTTAACCGGCTACCCAGATCAACTCAGCTTGGCAACCACCGGTTGATAGAGCCTAAAAGTACAGGGTTGCCCCAAAAAAGTAAGCCACTGCCAAATTATTATAAAATCGCATCAAATAGTATTGAAGCTTGCTAATGAGATTAGATTTCTTTGTCAAATAAAGTATCAATCAATTACTATAATACTAGCCATTTTTAATAAATACTCTGTGCATGACCTACTTTGTGATGTTAACAATGACTGACCCGCAAAGTTATACAGACTGACCCACACAGCAAACAGTTTACACACACATAAATAATAAAATCATCTGTAATAATATTTGATGCAGACACACGTATGAAAACATGATAAAAAAATCATAGCTGGTACAAAGTAAGAAACGGAAAACAAGATTACACCTGGTAAACGACAAGGTAACAGCATTCAAAAGACTAGGATGCTTGGCACACTAAATTATACAGGGTAGCTCAGGTTGTAATAACAGTCAATGTTTCTTGTCAATGAAAAATTACAAGTTGCTCTTGATTACTCCCCGCAGAATTAAAATATGACATAAGATATGTATTATGCAATAAATATGGATAAAACTGAAATAAATTTTTTGTAGCAGGATCTGTCCCATATAGGTAGAGAAATTACGTATAAAATTCTCACCTGGTTGTCAAGAAATTTCATTTTGTCTAGTGGAGTATTTTAATGTGAGCCACCCTGTACATGTGAAAACCACAATTACCCACCTTTGGCTTAAATGTATGGAATTCCCATAGAACTGCAGCCCATTGACTTTTGATGCTTTAAGCACCATAGCATAAAACTCATACACATGAGGTGCAGTAACATCATTGTCATAACACGTTGCCATTTTGAAGGTATACTTGATGTAAACGAAGATGGGGCCAAAATGCGGTAATCTGAAATTTCGTATGCAGAGGTTTTTTTGTAAACCATGTATTTCAAATGGTATATAATTCCACACACAACAGTTTGCAAAAACAGGAAAGTTTACGATGTTATAGTGCCACACTCCAACATGATGGGATACACTGTTGCAGAGAAAAATTGATCAACTGATTGGAGTTTAACGGCACTTTCGGCACAATAAGACTATATCGTGTCTTTAGACGTTATAGTTTAGTTTATGTTTTGGAAACTGGAAACACCCTGGGAGTCTTGTACATCTCCTATTCAGTAGTGGATGACCAGCGACATAAATAACCCCATCGTCTCACATTGCTTTTTGTTCACAATGGCCTTTAAAGGGATGGAGCCAGCTCCTAACCCGCAATAATGGGGAGGGAGCAAAAAGCTCGAAGGGGACTCATTTAAGTTTGTTTCACCAGCACCAAAACATGAAGGGAAATGACTCAACTATCCAAGGTAAAACAAAGCATACACCAGCATAAAGACAAATCATGCAACTTAAAAAACATAAAAAGACTCGAGGCCAAACAGACTGTATGAACTATTTCTGTTAACTGTGGCCACTGGAGATAGAACGTCGGCAATATAAAACAGTTCTGATAATATTCTGTCTTAACCTCCAGACAATCACCATAACTTTAGATGTTGTCGAATGGAGGTGAGGGGGATGTTGCAGAGAAAAACGACATCACTGTCTCCCCATGTATTCACTGAACGACTGGTACAGTCAAGTCAGCACTTTTAAGAAAGAACTGAAGATCACATACAGACAGTGATGTGCAACAAAGTTAGCACGTTATGCAAGTTGGCTAGATGGCCCACTTAACACCAATGCCTTTAACTGACTAGCCAGTGCACCAGTAGCACACGGTCTACCTTAACACAAACACAAAGCGGCCACTAAAATCAATGGAACACGCATGATTAATATAGGTATTGCCATGCTATGATTTTTGTCTTTTAAGATCATCGACCTGGATGTAATGGCACTTTCAGCACAAATAATCGTGCCTTCAAAAAGTATATTGCAGTTAAAGAAATTGAAACTAACGAGAAAGTTGACAATGTTACGTGTTGGGAATATACAAAATGATACCATTACATTAAATGACTCTTCCACCTGGTCTTGTAGGGAAAACCTTTGACACGAAGCTATACAAGTAAAAGCAAGATAAACAATCACTAGGCAGGCACTGCACATGAAAAATGTAGAACAAAAATGCATAAATAACAGTAAAATTCTGCTGCATCACGATAATTATTATGTTTCTGAGAACATGTTCGGGTGAATGGTTTCATAAGCCCAAATTCCATCACATTGCATCACGTCATGACACGAAACGCATTCTATACGCCGGGTATACGCCGTTCACCGCATTTAGAAAGTCAAAGTCGTAACGAAAATTGGAAATTTCTGGACCACTCGAAACTTGTGGCGATTGTGAGACTTGACACACGGGTGGCAGTGGCGGTGCATCTCCAGATTGGAGGACCAAGGATCGGCATCGAAGCCAGGGGTCATTTCGAGGGAGAACGCATAGGAACGCCAATGCATATTAGCACAGGGAAGTCGTGACGAGATGTGTCGCGCTTGTCGGACAGCATGGCGCGACACGCTCATCACGACAAGCGCGACTCGCACGACACGTGTTCAGGGGCGTCGCCACAGCGTGGACTGGGGTGGACGTTGATCGTGTCATGTCGCGACGCAACAAGTAGAATTTGGGCCATACACCTGAAAGTGTACAAGCATGTCTAGTAAGCACAAAGTGGACATTATTGACGTGCAATGTGCGTAACATACCAATTTTTGTAGAAATAAATTATATTTACAATAATTCATGTGGTGCCATGACATACAAAAGAACGAGGGTGGTGTAGTAATTACATAATAATAATCTGTCTAAACACAATTCTCGTTTACAAAAAAAAAACAGAATTTTTCACTAATCACACCCAACAATTGCCGTCAAATTTTCCCGTCAGCACCGGACCTGTGTAAAGCCACAGCGGAACAACTGTGCATCTTATTTAAACGTCAGTCTGAAGCTCGCCACATGGCTGCCACTTCCCTGACAGAACGAATTCGCCGAATTTTCCCAGGACGGTCCATCCAAACCTTGGTCAGCGAAACCACATATGTGGGTTTAACTAATTACTTTTCTAACTGCAGGGGAAAAAACAATTTTACTGACAGTACAAATCCTGTGATTTTTTGCGACTTTTCCCGAATTCCCGACTCCTCCGGGTTTCCAGATTTTACAGAAAACGTGAAAATCCTGTCACTGAAGCAAGGGCACCAAATCACCCCTCCCCCCACTTAGCCAACATACGCATTCCCCTTTGGCTATGAGCTGCCATCCAACACAAACAACAGTACCTCATTTCAGCGTTAAAAATTACTCCGTAACCCTTCAAATTTCAACCTCAGAGATTTCCATACAATGGGTAAATTCGGAGCGAAGTCCATCACGGGCAGATGCCCATGTACTGGAGTACTCAAGAAAGCAGGTCCAAACAGCCACCATCTGTAGTCGAATGCAATGCACTGTTCCACCACATTTGCTGCATCACAGAGTTGGCTGACACAGCAGGAATAGCATAATCTGAAGCAAAGTTGGCAGGTGGCACTCTGCTAGTGGTGAGGCGATGTCGGCCATCAAGCAGAATCTCGACCGAAGAAGTGGGCTTGTCGACAGCGTCGGACACTAAGAACACACGACAAAATGATGCGAGTGAACAGCATAGTAGCAATGGCTGAACTCGAGCAACAAAGCAAGCAATAAAAGTGATCAAAGTGTACGACAACGACATAAGTCACTTCACAGGCAGTGCAGAAAGTTGAGGGACAAGGAAAGGACGAGTTTTCAAAACGACTGCAGAACTCACAGCGAAGGTGCAGACATGAAGCGGTACTTTGTGCCAGACACGAAGACAGCATCGACCGATAAAGACCAGTCACTGACAGTCGACAAAGGACGATCAGATAATGCAGAGCGAAGATGACCTCGAGCCTCGAGGTCTGAACGAACTCGTACACAAGGTAAAATTGCAATGTCCCTCTTGAATAAAATTTAAGGACAAGAAAAGACAGGCTACCACATCTTCTAACCTGCAAACGTGGGATTCAACTGTTCTTGTTCATACATTCACTTTTTTTCGTAATATCTTTAACTTTTTATCGTAAACACGTGGTTTTATCATTTTAGATACTAAAGTCATTCTTCTGACTCTCAGTACCTCGCATGGCGCTGGCGTTGTCAATGAAAGTCTTCAGCACTAGCACTCCAGTTTGGAACCCACTATCATTCTAACTGTTCCTCGGCTCAGCTCGCAAGCTCATTCCAACGCATGCTAAATACCAAACTGTTCAACATCGCACACAGTGAACACTCTGACTATAGTGTCCGCCATCACGCTTCTCATGCATTCAACATATTGGCGCTATAAAAATTAGATTTGACTGACTGTTATTTTCTTTACTTAATTAATAGAGAGTGGTGTTGACAGCATAAGATGCTATGGATCACATAAAATATCGAGTTTGGAACGTGGATATCTCCCTTCATACTGGACTGACATCTATTAGTGACCTCATATGTAAATGGCGGTCTTCTGTTTTCTGTTACATGGCCAGCCTGTCAGCCTTAACAGATATCCCAGTGCCGACTGGAAGCGCCGTCCCGGTCGTCCGCACGGGCGGTGGGTAGATCAGTTGTGTCAGGATAACCACTCTCCAGCCAACCACTCTGCCATCAAGAAAGGCCATTTCGGAGCGACACTAGTCCTTGCTGACTATGCATCGACAATGATGACAATAACAATGCTCAGAATACAGAAATAAGACACAGCATGTGTCAGCAAATATTTTGGTAAACATTATTACGTGTTATAACATTTTAGTATTTCTATGAATAAACCTGCTTTTTTGTCTTTTTACTCTTATATATTGTGTGTGACTATGGGGGTCAAGTGCCTGAAATGAACTCTGATGACCTACATTGGTCCGAGGCACCCATCATTCGATGACGTTTGCCACCACCACCACCGTCTGTTGACGTACTGAAACCAGAAGTCACCGACTGATTCCGAGTGCCCGCGTGCCGCTGTACACTGCTGGAACTCCAGCCATGTCGGTCTTGCAGAAAGCATGAGTAAGAATATGGCGGCCGAGCCTACAGCATCAAAAGTAACATTTTTTAAAATAATAATAAAACGCCAATTTATAAGGCGCAGTAACATGGCTAAATTCAAAACAAGGGTGCTGTACAATGTTCACCGTTCATACTCTGGAAACAGTTAGTCGGTGAAGTAGGAACGTGAGAAAAGATGTGTATTGAGCATGTTTTTGAAAATTGATAATCTAGGTGCCAAACGAATGCCCAGTGGGAGACTGTTTTAAGTGACCGGACCAGTAACACAAGATGCCCAGTTGCCGAGTTGTAGCCTTGTTCTGGGTACGACCAAATCACCAGGAGCAGCAAACAGAGAGCAGAAAGTTTGGGAACAGTCGAAACTGGGATGCACAGTTCGTTGAGATAACATGGTGCCAGGCTGTGGATTGCCTTGTACACCAGTAGGTAGAGTTTGTGTTTACGAGATGCGTTCCCTTGCCCTCAGCCAGTGCAGATGATCGTGGAGTAGTGGAGTCACATGATGGCGACTGTCGCCACCAAATACTCTCGCAGAACAGTTAAGTACTCGTTGCAGCTAATCAAGAGTCTGTGGTGCAGCCTGCCAGATGGCTGTTGCAGTAGTCTAGCCTTGTGACAATCAGGCTGTTGAACTATAACGTCGCTGCAGTGACCCAGGTGAGTGCGCATAACACCATGGGTAAATACAATACAATGCGCTTTATTGGAGTATGGCAGCCAAAGGCTGGATTAAATAGAGTACAATACAGACATAATAGCACACATAAAAAGCATATAGTTCAAGAAATATCATACAGGTTACTGATAATGTGCGGGAGCACTTTCTCTTTAACACTATGAACCTGTAAAAAAATCCTGACTCGAACAGAATGATAAGTGACGTTCACTATTTGTTTATAGCAGCAAGGTGAGTGAGTGAGTGAGTAGAGTTAAACAAACCCCGACACAAGTTAGGTCGTAACAGAGGCAGTCTCAACAGCCAATTGGTTGACTGATACAGACAGAAATAAGCAGTACAGGAAAAAAACGGTACAACTAAGTACAACTCAACAAATATAAATGACCAAATACAGAGCACAAAACAAGCTAGTTATCTCTTACAACATGTTACAACATCTGAACCATATGGATAAATGCAAAACAATACACATGAATAATAACAGATAACTGTGGTTACTGTGCACGCCAAATGTAATGACTCGGCAGACTCACCCAATCTTTGATTCGCCGACGACCAGAATGAATTTCTCTTCCAAACTGCAACATTGAGTAATATAAAGAACAATTATATAGCAACAACAGAAAGTGAAAAAAAAGCTAAAATTTTCTCACCATACCACACTTTTTCTGTTCACAGGCTATTCTTAAGCATCCAAGCAGCATTTAAATGTCGCACAACAGATAGATCGGCCTGCGAACAGCGAAAGTGTGTTATGGCAAGAAAATGTTAGACTGCATGAAGAAAATAATCAAATTCCACTTATGCGAGTATGACTAGAAAGTGCAATGACAGGACTCTACTAAAACACAGCAATGTACGAACTGCTAAAGTATTATTGGGTGTAAAGGAAATAGAAAAAGAAAATAAATTAATCATACAGATGACCAAATTATCAAAACTGACATCAGTACATTCAGCTGTATTTCAAAGAAAGGGTGTTACAGAAATATGAGGAAAGAACTGGCTCAAAAAAAATAACTCTACCGTGTTATAAACAGGAAACGTCTTTTCTCAAATAAACAAAAGAAAATGCAGTTGTGCATAATGAGTGACGGTTTGGAAGGCAAGAATGGTTTCTGGCATAAATTCCAATACCTAGTTAACTCGATGATGAAATGCCTAGTTTGGTGACACAGTTAGATGGATAAGACGAATGCGTAAATGATCCGATCACAGATTTTTTCCCAACAAAGCAACGTACAGAACATTCTGAGTTAAACGTGCCAGTATTTTGCATCGAGACTTGTAGCTGTTTCTGAGTGCAGGCGACATTTGACTGCAGATGTCGCGGTGAAGCCGTGCTAGGTGAGAATCAGACGGGAAGTGTCGACAGAGATCGGATTTCCACCGCGAATGGGTGCCGGCAATCATGCTGGCAGCCACCGCACCACCAGTGCATGGGTGGTCTGGCTCGCAGTAGAAGTCACTCTGTTCATCATCCCCTGCAGCCACAATAACAATACACTGTTACCTTGTTATAATATTCATTCTGGAAGCCAAGCAACTGATTGATTGATTGGGGTTTAACGGCATTTTCAGCACAAATAGGCAATATCGCGCCTTTGAAAAGTACCGTATGTTGCAGTTAAAAAAGTGAAATTAATATGAACAATGACAATGTTACGTGTTGGGAATAAACACAATGAAGCATTACAATAAATAACTCTTCAATCTGGTCTTTGTAGGGGGAAACCTTTCAACACAAAAGATATCACAAGAGTAAGTCTTCCCAGCTAATCATTTGGCTAACAAACAAAATCAAATGACACAAAAAAAACACGACTCAATAAACCTGAACAACTAAACACAATAAACATAAGCTACCCTGATTTGGTCATAGTCATATGACCCTCTGTCAGGAAACGAGGTGGCCTGTTTTGGGGACGGGAGCAAAGGAAAATGAGCATTATAACAAAACGAGCATTATAATGCCATGCAACTTCTGAATAGCATAAAACGCACAGTAATGGACTGTACATTGATGCTGTGGCTGCTGTGCTGCAGAGGCTGCACTCTGGTTACAACTACAGTGCTCGTCGCCGAGGGTTCAAACAATAACTGGGCCACATTTCGCATTTCAATCTGTACTCTGGCTCATTTTCTTCATTTACTCGTGTCACACAACGGTAGCCAAGCCGTGTTTAACGTCCTATGAGCATTTTGAGTGCTCTAACAACAAGCGTTATAACGAGGTTTGCAGTGTACAGGCTGTGTAATCTTAACTGCAGTGATAAAAAGAATGCTTGGACACAGCCTTCAGTGACTTGATGTGTATGTGCACAGATTCAAATTTGGTGAAAACAGATAAGAGATCTATTTCTACTGACAAAGATGTGAACCTCCTCTTGCCATTCAAAATTTTGCTTGTTTTTAGCATTCAAGATCTTTACAATCGAGGATAAAAATAAAAGAAAAAAAAACAAATCTGACCACTTATCAAAACAGATATCAGTGTATAAGAAACTGTTACACCGTTATTCTCAAAAAACCGTATTGTTATCAACAGTCATTTGACAATAGTCAAATTGACATCACTAGTATGTTTTTCTAATTTGATGTGTTTGATGAATATTTACTAATATTTTTGATTAACTATTATTATCATTTACTACGTCAAAAGGCATCTGCTGTATAAACAATAAGCATACAATTACATACACACATATAACCATATTCTGTTGCTCTATCCTTGCAGACTAAACTAACTCCAATCACTGACTTTGCTAGGCACTCCACACAGGCGTAGCCACATAGGCGTAGCCTAGGGGGCCTAGCCCCCTCCCCCCAAACCTTGCCTGAAAAAATTTTGAACCACACAAATGCGTAAGTAATGAACAATATAGGCTATAAATCATAAATGGTGTCTTATCTGACAACCAGGTAGGCTAGGCTATCTCTGCCTGCTTCTACTGCTATAGCCTCCAGGTATATTCAAGAGGTGGATTGTAATTTGTAAAACGTGCATAAATTCAATTTCAAGCATAGAATATAAATTATTATTATTATGGTTTCTGGAAATCGCTTTTAAAAAGCATTGCAAGTAACGCGTTATTTTACAGCATTTTACAGCAATAGCTCCAGACAGCACAATATGTACAACACAACATCAAGGAACCATTAATTAGCTGAAACATTCTGCTCACTGAGTAGCGTTTGATGTCCTCAGTTATGTAGTTTGAGCACTTACCGTAAAATCTGGACAATAAGCCACACGATTTTAACCTGAATTTGGTGATCTGAAGTTGGGATGCGGCTTATCTATAATACAAACTCTACTACAAATATTTCCAGTCCGTAAAACCGCAACACTGAACTGACAAAATGCAATTAGTGGTTTAGGCTAGTGATGTTTCGACTGTTAAATAAATCAGCTATTTGGCACCTGTGTCAATGCGTTAACCACTGATTATGAAATTCGTCAAAATGGTCCTTCACCGGCACTGTACTTCAGTCCGCTTCTTTATCCAACCGACCAGCACGCCCGCCCGCGATGGTCAGCCCAGTGTACACGGGCGGTTGGTCGGTTGGTGGTATCAAATATCCCACGCTATTCAGGTGCGCAGGTTCACTTGGGCGACGCGCATTCCAAGCAGTGGGCAGCGCTAAATGCGTCATCTCTGTGAGCATACCTCATTGACGCACTTGACAACATCAACGAAGTACACCTGCGGCTTATGTATAGAAATTAACATTTTACTGGGCTTTTGACACATAATTTGGGCTGTGGCTTATCTACGAGTGTGGCTAATGGTCGAGATTTTACGGTAACCAGTTCTGAAAATGACCAAGCATGTGCCATAAAATTGACATTTTTCACCAGATGTGACATTTTCAAGCTTCAAATGCAAAAAAATCAGTTTCGGCCGTGGCTCTGCCCCGTACCCCGCTGTGGGAGCTTACAATGCTCCCCCAGACACCTAGTCGGCTGGGGAGTGGGAAACCCCCTCCCCACACCTCTACCCCTTCATGCCTTTGGCGTCCCTCTACGCTGAAGTCGACGCTGGAGTCGGCGTCTCGACCTCGGCACCTACAGCACCTCGATTGATAAACCCCGTCACTAAAAATTCCTGGCTACCCCTATGGCACTCCATCTGTAACTTTGCTCAAAAACAGCCAAGAAAAGCTATTAATGATCCTCTGTGTCTGCACTGTCAGAATTTACTCACCATCAACAGCATCGTCATTGCTGTTCGCATCAAGCTCACTCTCATCACTGCTGACGGAACTGCTCAGCACAGCTTCCCTGTAGCAAACACAAACCAACTGTCAATACCGATGTCACTACTAAAAAATAATCCAGTTTTCACGTTTCAAAAACTACTACTGGTGATCCATATCACATGTCGCCATGTGTAATTTTGATATTACTTCCGATTGTTTCTTTTCTGAGCTTTTTGGTGGTGCATGTTACTTTGCCGACTATTATCCGAATACCGAACCCATTCTGTTCTGGTTTCAAATCATGCTTAAAGACACTTCTTTCTTATAGATTCTTTTTCCTCCACAAACCGACCGCATGGCGCTATATAATCAGTTTATTATTATTATTATTCTAGCCCCTGCAAACAGTGCCATATTTATTATGCCAAAAAGGCAGCATAATATATACATGTACGACTGAATAACCTGGAGTAGCACGTGGTGGATGTGCTGCATTATAATCAGCTATAAATATGAACTGAAACAAATTAAAAAACTAGGATGGGTTTTTATAGATCCCGCTAAACCCTATGAGCCTCACTTGTGGGTTGATCATAGCTGAGGCCTCACCAGATAAAGAATACACACATCCAAAAATAAAAACAGCAAATGAATACAGTAAGAATACACACAAATAAAGAAATTATGTATAAGCCCTTTGAAAACTTGACCATACAGTGTATTTAAACTCAGAAAATGCATTCCGACTACTCTCGTGTGGAAAAACATTATAATTATAATAATAATAATAATAATAATAATAATAATAATTATTATTATTATTATTATGCTTACACTGTTTTGTTATTAGAGTGAGTACTGTAGTCCCGAATCTCATGATCAAATAAGCCAGCAGCATCACTTTTCTCCTTCACTCCGCGTTTACGCTTCCCATGATATGTATCCAGCGCTCGAGTAGATGGCAGAGCACACGCCGCAGCCAGCTGCGGCTCCACAGCGTTGGAGTTTTTGCACGACAGCGCCGACTCCGGTACGTCGATCGCCATTCGCCGAAAGTGTTTTCGCCGCCGCTGCGGTCTAAGTGGCGTCCAGTTTTCGGTGACCGAGTCCGATTCTGCAAACTGCACCGAAGATGGAACTGAAATCCGCAGTAATCCCGTCCCAGTGCCTCTGCTTGGCAACATATCGTCCGAGTCGCTCAGTCGAGCGACTGTGTCCATGTAGTCAGGCCGAATCGGACTATCATTAGTGCTGCTGTCCAGGCCATCGCTGACGTTGACAGCGGCAATACCAATGCCGCCCGCAGATCCGGGAACGGACATCGGAACTGCGGACTTGCGTTTTTTGAATCGTCGTTTTCTGACTGGATGCCGAGTACCGGTAGCATTTGGCAGTGCGGGGACGTCAGCGCCACGAAGCGACTGTTTGCGACCGAGACGGGGCGACGATTCGTCCAGCGCCACGGCCAAATCGAGCGCCAGGCTGTCGACGGTCATGCTGTCTGGCAAAACGTGCAGATTCTGAAAACCTTCAACAATACCGCTATCCATAGTAAAAAAGAAATCTATGACACCAAAACTGACACCACTAATAAAATTGTTGACATCAAAGAATCTTTATTCAAATTATCTACTTACCGGCTTGGACTGAGTTAGTCATGAACAAAGAATATAAATGGCCGCGCAACAGCCTTA
>Ga0056115_1000532_pt1 | contig 17083 bp, 19 predicted proteins | sample WorMetOlspDAHAB1_FD_77007 | JGI IMG/M metagenome (GOLD analysis project Ga0056115, IMG submission 77007) | Marine gutless worms symbiont microbial communities from Max Planck institute for Marine Microbiology, Germany - Olavius sp. DAHAB.1 ...
ATACTGTTCATAGTTTCATTGTATTTTGCATCTCTCTGTTTAAAACTCGGTGCATTTGTCATCATGGTCTTCTATTAAAGGCAACTTGACTTGACATAAGGTCATTCACAATAATCACAGTGTAATTAATTTTTCTGTATATCGCAGGAGCGAGAACTGTGCTGGAGCTTGTTGATGCAGCAGTGTTGAGTGAACTTCTGCAGCATTTAGCTCCACTCTTTCATTCGCATCACGTGAGCCACTACAGTGCATACACAGTATGTATTAGTTGCGTAATTGTGCTAACATACACATACACACACACATGCGGTCGTTTAATGGCTTCTTGCTCTAGAAAACCTGCACTGATGAATTTTGCATTGTAGCAGATCACCAAGCATTGGCAATATCACCTCAGTCAGGTTGCCAACCCAGCTTCAGTATTGACGCCAGTGCAGTATTTTTACAGGTCGAGTGGCCTTTGTTGTGTCCAGCAATAGGCTGAAAACACTGAAGGAAGTTACATGTCAAGTATACATACACCGGTGACCAGTGGTTTATGTACAAGCATGGCCTAAATATCAAAATAAAGCTACGTTTATGAAGCTCAGAACTAAAGCTGCGAAAATACAGTTCAGGTCTGTAGAATTTTAAGATATTGCTTGAAATATGAGTATTTTGGATTTGATGCAGTGGTGGTGGCAAAGAGTTCCAGTTGGCTGGCGCAGCATAGGAGAAAGTTTGTTGACCACATTTTTTCCACCTCATTAGTGGTTGTTCATCGCGACGAGTTCTGGCTGATATCAGATGTATTGGATGAACTGATTATAGTAGTAGTTGTGATATCAGCCAGGTAGGGTGGCACTCAGCGGGAGTGGATAAGATGCATAACTTAGTAAACAGAGTTTATACATGATCTGGCATTGTTCCTGTAGCCAGTAAGTTCCTTAAGTGTATTGTGTATGATAACATATTGCATACTGTGTGTAATGCACGTAAACAGGGTGGTATTTTAAGGGGAGCTGGGAATTTCCCACTCATTTGGTGGAAACTTTATCACTGGGAAAGCTTTCACTGCCCTTCTCTTCTGCAGTTCAGTGTGATACCTTCACTGCAGTTTCCAACAAATGCCATCCTTTGTGTGAACGTAAGATTTGTCACATAATAGCATTGACAATTACTGTATCATGGAAGTGCTGTCCATGCTTGACCAGATGACTTGTGACTGATGCTTTAGCTTCGTTTGATATTGTGCTAGGTGGAGATCTGTTGCGCTCTCACTGGCCAGGCTGTGTTGTACGGGCGAATTGATCCGTACTTGGGTGGTCTCAGAATGTTCGAGCACTGTTACATCAGCGGACCTGCAGCTCATTCAATTGATGTTATTCAACTCTATGCAAAGATTGGTTAGTTGTCTGTTGAACTAATGCACATATTCACATACATTCATCATCATCATCATCACTGATCGTCCGTCATACACGGTTGTAGATTATCGGAGACTGAGCTTTCCTGGTTGTTAAGGCCCGTGTCTGGAACGAACCACTCCACCTTTTCACGTCTCACCGTCCCTACGAGTTGTCAGCAGTCGACTGAAATCTCATTTTTTCAGTCGCTCCATTCCCGACTTTGCCTATGAAGTGACTGTCATTACCAACTTACTTATGTTGAAGTGAAGATTTTTCAGCAACAGAATTAACTCTAACACTGTAGTTATTTGAGGTACACCAACTTTGACGACAGAGCTATTGCGTAGCAGTGCAACGATTCTGGAACAATCTTGCCATACAGCTTATTCAGACAATAGCTGAAAAATGTTTTATTTTGCATAGTGGTGGAACAGCACAGTGTAAGATATGTTTAATTTATACTTTTCAACTACCAGTACTCATATAAACATATTCATTTTTTATCATTTCAAAAAATACAATTTAGAAATGAATTATTCTTTCAACAGCATGTTTAAATTTCCTTAATCTGTGTAATTCCACGAGAGCTTTCATGTACAGATACTATTATACAGCAGACGTATTAGTGGTGTTGAGCAGAAACTTGCTGAATGTGTCTTTCGAATTCTCATCTTGTTTCTATTGTGTTTTCAGTACACAAACATTTGGTTAAACTGTCCGATGACAACCAGTTCATCATCGAAGGCGTTTACTTTGGTGAGAGCCAAACACCATGGATGATCGTGGATGTGGTGCAGATGAAGAAAGGATTCATTGCAGAACTGCAACATCAGCTCTTGGCCATGGCACCGATCATGGTCAGGGTATGTAACAGACTGCACGCTTAAATGTTACCAACTGTCATTAGCAACGCTATCATTAGTTACCATTTTGTGATAAAAGTTGTAGCTACATTGCATCACTGCCAGATGCATGTTTGCACTGTTTGGCTTAAAGCGTCAGTGACACTGTGACTGTGGGATGGCGATGGCAGTAATAGCAGCTTATATTTCTTCTGTGTATTTTGCACAATGCTTTTCCCCCTATAACGTTACAAACGCCACTTGAAATCATGAGATTTTATCTACAGTTATGTCGCGTTGTCATAGATATCTGAAACATTCATTTGTGCCTCACCCAAAAAATTTGGCAAAAGTCATTCTGATCTCCTTATGTCTACCTGACCTATAATAGTGTTATTATCTATCCTGTGGTAGTCATTTCACTGCCAGCTTTAGTTTCCTAAGTTCAAATTTGGTACAAATTTGGCAATGAATGCTTCATAGATCTCTTTAATAACTATACATAACAGATCAGTGTCACCAAGTCATAAGCCACAAAATACACAGTAACTTTCTGGAGGCTGACAACAAAACTGCTAAGGTGGCTGCAGGTTTTTTGACTCGGTGGTAGTACAGAGCATGTTGAAGATGATAAGTGTGTTCATGGCGTAAACAGATGTACATGGCATATGACTGGAGAGTTGTTGTCATTGAGAAGTTTCTGGTCCTGCATTACATTGAAAATGCTTCGTTAAGGTTAGTCGTGCATTGCAGTGTCTGTCATTGTTTCCGTGTTTCTTGCAGTGTTTTTGTCATTTTGTCTTGGGCATATATTGAAGAAATATCGTTTTACAGTAGCTAGTGATTTGATGTTGGTTAATAATCTTAAAATGGTATCTATAATATTTATATTTTCAGTGTTTTTTTGATTTACCATGTCTTGTAGCACTTATGTTTTTTATTATAGAAGCTTTACCATTTTTTCTTGACGATGATGATGACGATGATGATGATGATGATGATGATGATGATATGATAGAGTGCAGAAGCACTATGAAGAAAGGTGCTGTGCACTCACCCCTTGTGATATTCATTGAATATGAAAACGCACATCTCTAGTGTGGTTGTCAAAAGTAAGTGCTAACCATTGTACCAGATTACCATTACCGTTGCCAGTTACTAAGCTGCAATGATTCTTAAACGTGCACCATTTAAAACTGCATTTCGTAGTTATATTAATTATCTCCTCATCTGTATTTTTTGAAAACCATTAGTCATTGCTGTTGTTTGTTTATCATTTTATTTGCTTTGTTTTGCAGAGTTCTGTTATTAGACTATGTTTTACTGTGTAGGGTGTTCAAAAAATGAAGGCATGGTTGTATTTTGTGAATTGATGAAAATCAATCTTCATTTACAACTAAAAATAAAATTGTATGTGCATCCGTTGTTTTTATATCCAGCTGTTAGGTATAAGTTTGCAGTGATTATGCTTTGGTGTATTTATGTGTGTGGCATGTAGATGAAATGATAGTGTTTGCTGCTTTGCGTCATTTGACTGTTTATCTTGTAGCTTTTCCACGTATGGTCAAGATGATTCATTTATCAGTTGGTATCAGAGTGTTTTCATCAGTGCGAAAAAGGTAACTATAAACACAGCTGTTAGTGAAACTGATGCACTAATTATTTAATTATAATTATTTTTAATGAGTTGGAATAATTAGGCCTACTGGGTGAGTGAGTAGAGTTTAACGCCCCACTCGACACAATATAGGTCATTTCGGAATTAGACCAGTATGAGAAAATATGCCTCAATGGTGTGGTAATGTGTAATACATGTATGTGCTGTATTCCTGTCTGATAACAGACTGAGGTGGAATTATGTTGTTGAAGGCGAAGTATCACTTTCAGCACGTGACACAGTCGATTGACTGCAACCCACTGAGTGACAGCAACGTGAGACTAGCGTCTGCTGATCTCGACCAGCAAATTGCCGAGTGCAGCGATGATGCAAAGTGGTTGGAGATGCTTCCACTTCTGCTCTGGAAAGGCCAGCTACAGCAGGTTGTCACGCTTTTGTGCCTCGTCTGTCACACTTGGCTGGTATAATTGTTCGAGACAATGAAGTTGTAATCTGCCACAGATGAGTTTGTGGCAGTCAGTCATTTAGTTCATTTTCTGCAGACACCTGCTGTTTGACATCCAACTTACTTTTTCTTTTGTGTTGCTCGTTCTAGTACATCATATAGCGTATCTTCTTTGTCAGTTCATGTCACGTTTAATTTCTTCTCATTTAAAGTCGTCATCAAAAAAATTCGAGTGCACCTATTTCACAAAGAACATAGTTGTGTTACTTTTGTCCAGAGTGAAAACGATTTATGAATTAGATCAGCATTTGTTGGTGTATTGCTCATTCTGATTCAGTAGTCTCGCACAGAAGGGCGCCTGTTATTAAAACATGCCACATTTGTTATTTATTTGTCATTTATTGTTCAGTGTTTATCATATTTACTTTCAGCATTAGTAACTTTACACTTCCACAGATACATGTAACTCTTTTTTTAATTCCAGTCATTCCACTTACTGAGCAACACACATGCCCCATTTGTGAAGTGGCATAATTTAGTAGCAACCAGCGGTTCCGTCTGTCCACTTTTAGCCATACAACCATAGCGATGGTCTTGGATTATGGTTGAAATTTGACATGCGGAAGATAAGTTATTGTAATCATTATTGATTAAGACCATAAGTCACTTAACTCAAATGTTACACATTTAAATGACAGAATAAAGTAGGCTTTTTTCTGTTCTATTTCTTTCTGATTAGACTGATCTTAAGTATGAAGTTGTGATCCAATGCATCCCCTCCTCCACTAGGTATATAGGCGTACTATAAGCACACACGCACGCACTGGTTAGTCCTTCTCCCTCCCTGTGTGTGGGCTGTGCATGGGCCACGCAGCAACCTCAGTGTTGGTGGCCACGTTATAAGTTTATAACCAAGATCGAACACAGCACTACAAAAGCGAAAGTTTGATGGCATTTCTGACACGCTTGGTGATGTTCTGCACTGGCTGCCAATACGTCAACGCATCGCCTACAAGCTGAGTGTCCTGATGTTCAACTGTCTGCACAGCGTCGCTCCGGGTTACCTGATCACCATGTGTCAGCCAGTTTCGGAGAACCCCGGCCGTTGTTATCTGCACTCAGCCGTGCGTCGAGACCTGGTACTTCCTGTAACCAGGACCGTCCACTTCGGTCCTCGTAGTTTTGCTGCTGCGGGACCATCCACTTGGAACACTCTTCCAGTTGGACTCCGAAACCAGCAACTCTCCACTGTGCCCTTCCGTCATCATCTGAAGACTGTATTGTTTCACAGAGCGTACAGTATTTCATCAGCTCACTCGTGACTGTCTTGAACTGTAAGAGTGGGCGAACATTAACTGATCGTACTTACTTACTTACCTCCTTGTAGTGACAACTGTCAGTGCTGCCTGTTGATTCGGTTGCGAATGTGATCACAGCTGGTGAGACAGAATGAAGCTTCAGTGGCTGCAGCCTGGAAAATGCTTCACAGCTTAGTGCGACGAGTTGACTTTGTCATGGAACTGGTGTCGACAATGCAGGATGTCATTCGGTATCTCATGGCACAGCACAGTGCAGCGAACTACAGCACAAAAGAGCCACCATTCCAACTGGTAAGTTGTGTGCAGACACGAGAACTGTGGAACGCCGTGCTGCATTTCTTGTACCTTGTAATGGTAATGTCGTCTCATGTCATTGTAATAAGGGTCGGTGACATGATGGACCAGTTCCCTCCATCAGAGAATTTTTTTAATTGAACCTTATTGATGGGCAAAGTTATCAATAATGTGGATTTGATGCTGAACTTTCACCAGTTCCATATTCTTAACTAGATTCAGGGGGCGGTAGACAAATGTTAGCTCCAGACACCTTTGTATCATGTTATTCCACTGCTGAAATAACACCACCAGCTCATAAGAATGGCAGGAACAAACTTCGGTGCAACTTACAAGCAGATGATACGCTGTGTCGTTACCCACAGCTATAATAGCTGTAACCCACTGCAAACCCAGTGCTGCAGAGACTGATGCTGCTGTTGCTAGGAGATGGTGCTGAAGAGGACTGTAGCAGCAGTGAAGCAAAAAGTTGTCAGCATTTTCCAACAAGCAACTGACTCGTCATTTTGCTGTATTGTTGATGCTGTTCTCGTCAAGTTGGATTCTGTCTGTTACACAGAGAGCCATGACAGGCAGCTGATGGCTGTTACCACTGATCTCAAGGTGTGGAAACCAGATGTACTGTTGGAGTTGTATAAGTGTGTGTCTAATACAGACAAAGCTGTCATTTCCTGTTATAACAAAGCCGACAATTATTATTTTCAGCTTATAGCTCGTCTATCAAAAGTGCCAAATATATGGCTGACTATAGTTATGTCTAAATTGCAGTGTCTGTATGCGTACCCATGATTTTAGAATGGGTGGGAGTGGTAAATCAGGCATCTGGAGACCAGCAAATACATTAAAATATAGCACCACATGAATGATATCAAAATTGTTACTATGCAGTATCGTGAGTACTGTGCACCATTTCAGTGATACCATGTGGTATTTTGTACACATTGTGCAAAAAATGAAGACTTAGGGTGGGTTGGGTTGAACCCTCACGATTTTCCCCATTTCGATACGCTTATGCAGCGGCAGATTCAGAGAAAAAAAACTTAATAAATGTACTTGAAAAAGTACGTTTTAGTTCTCTTAGTGTCCAAATAACTCCATTTACCCCGAGGCAGTTCAAGCACACCTGGTAAACCTCTGGATCTGTCACTTCTATATCAAGTTGTGTACAGCCTTAGCTATAGGCAGGAGCAGCTGTAGTAGTGTTGCGTGTGTGGCAGTAATGTTGATTAGTGGTTGTTGGTGATATGTAGACGTTGCTGGTGCTGGATGAAGTGATTAATATGTTGGCGGCAGTGCGTGACGCTGCAGCTGCTGATTCATACAGTGTGCTTCATCCTAGAGATAGTGAGGAGAACATTTCCACCACGGAAGGCAGTAAATCAGAGCGTCCTCTTTTGACAACGAAGAATGAATGTGATGATGATCAACAACAGCCGAAGGAGCAGCGCCGTCGGACAACGCTGCGTCCGGCTAGCGTCGCGTCGGTAGAACTCCGAGATTCCGATGAGAAATAGTCACTGTCAGACGAACAGCACCATTTGTTAGCATGTTTGATCATGCTAGAAGTTCGTGTTCCTCAGAAGTGCCAAAAATTATGAGATTTTGCCATTACCTGTTTTGAACTTGTCAGTAGTCTCGTTAGCAACAGCATAGATACGTTGTAATTTTGTTATTGTTTGACAATATGCAATATTTTTAGTCATTATTGTGATATACTGGTCATACTTCCAGTGATAGTAGTTTACTATTGTGACAAGTTATTTTATGTATTATTACAACTGCATCTTGATCCTGACTGGTCGGTTAAATTAAATTGTTAAATTGAACTGGTAATCTGGCTGACATGGGTTGTATGCTAGCTTAAAATTCTTTTGTCTTGCTGAATGTGATAAAGATTAGCTTCCTCACACCTGACAACTGCCTATGAGGAATCGTATTCTTCTTCGTCATCTTGGTCATCTAATCTTAAATGCTCCGAGCCTTATGGTACACAAAAAACTAACAATAACTACGGTACATATTTCAATAACTGCAATACACTTCACACCATAAGTGGCACGGAGCGGTCCAAACTCGATCGCACCCTTCTGCTAGTCGTGGTTTGCAGAACATCTATGCTACCAAGCTGTAGTGTACAGTGTATTTCTATTCTCCACATTATCATCAATTTCTGTGTTACATATCTCAAGTTGACGCAACATGATCAAGTTTAATGCAAGCACAAAGCAACTGTCACAGTAACCTGTCACATTTCAGAAAAAGAACACATTTTGTGAGGACTGTGTTCACTTGTAGATTGTTTTCTCCATTTTATGCGTCTGTTTTCTAATTTTCAGCCCAAGAATATTTGGAGGTATTTCAATTAAGTCGACATACACTGTAAGTCCTGGCAAAGTATGGTGAGGAGGAAACATCAACAAAACACAGTATATGATCTGTGATAACAAAATGCTGACATTCTGAGCACCAAAAGAGCTTGGCCACACAGTCTCGTTACTCAACTGTGCCCAAACTGGTACTACACGAGGCACTGTGTAAAATACCTGCTGTTCTGTATATCGCAACTCATGAGTTGCTCTCTTGACATGACTAAACAGTTGCATTATACAGTATTGGGGTCGATTTATATAGAATCTTACTGAAGACGGACTTACAGCAACAACAGACTTGGGAAAACAAGCAGCTGTTTAGCTCAACTCAGCATCGTTATAGTCTCGGCATGTCGCACAACGTTATTTCAAATTTCTTTCTATGTTTATGAAATGCATCATGATGGTGTAGTTCATCGCTTGCGCCTGACAAACACGATATTTTGCAGATGCAAAAGTCAGAACTTGGGACAGTCTCTAGGTCCTTTGTACATCGGGAATCACTGTCAGCTGACGATGGCAGCCACGTAGGGAGTCCACTTGAAGCTTATAACCGCGGGCTGCATTCAGCAGACGCCACTGACCAATGCTGCAGTATGACCAACAGCAGTGGTCGCTTCAACTAACTATAGACCGAATCTGCCACTTCGAGGTGTTGCAGATGGTGAAAGTCCCGACAGATCTCTTCGTCCCGGCGTTATAATTGGCGTCCTACAGCAAAAACAAACTGGTGTGTGTTATACATTAATAAATCACTTGTAAAGGGTTGTTATTATTAATATGTAAAAGAACATTGTTAAAAAGAAAAAAGTACATAATGGCACACAGTAAAGCAATGAACTATCTGCAGCAATCCTCGCATACACGTGAAATATGCAGTAACATATTCATGGGGATTAGCCTGTGACGTTCAAAAACCTGCAAAGCAAACAATTGCAGAACGACCAAACAAAGCACTATGCACATAAAAGCCACGTAATAAGCAATAAAAACGATAGTGTCAAACCTTCGGAAACTCTGTATGGATCGCTCATGCTCTTCACGTCGAGCGGAAATCTGATCTTGAGCAATTTTCATTTCCTGCTCCATCGATTTCATGTGCTCAATAGCTACTTGACGTCGTTCCTAAAAGCACCAAACAACACACACCTTTTCCAAACATCAACAGAAAATGCCACGAAATACGGACATATAAAAAACATAAATAACACAAATTGTATGTTCAATGAAATATCAAACCCCGCGTGACTTTGTGGAGTCCTTGACACTGTAGAACATCGGACCAAGTTCGGCTAGCCAGTTGCCGTCAACTGCTGTAACACACTGCATGTATTCCTACAACAAAGCATCAGTTGCAAACAATGAAGCAAACTTACTCGTCATTAAGAGCAAAAGATAAATTAGTTGAAGCATACACAAGCCTGCAATCTGTAATTCTTGGAATACATCATTTAGTAATAAGTAATGTAACCATTAGAATAAAGATGTCAAAAACAAACAAGACTCAGACGCATACACAAACAAGTGCAGCAGACAGATTTTAATATATATATAAATATGTCATTTCATATACGAGCAAATTAGAGGGACAAGGACAATCACCACGTGCTGTAACCAGTTGCTGCGACATGAAATCTGATGGGTAAAGGAAGGCGGTCTACATAATGGTGTTAATGACGAGACAGTGATGCAGATAATAAAACCTGTCACTGCCCCTTGTCACAGATTTAAAAAAAGATAATGTAAAACTCATTTCCTATCATACGATGTGCATCTTTCAACCATCAGATGCAATGGCAAGAATCCAGGATGAACCCGCGAGTTGAACCTGGACCACAATGTGTACTGGGCAATGTGATGTGGGTTCAGTGGTCCACAGAGGCAAGGTTGCTGATTTGTGGCATTCATCAAAAGTAGCCGTTACTTGACGGCATCATCATACATCACCAACCACAACATTAATAATCGTATCAGTCTTATCTTACTACTGAGAACTAGCAGGTCACATGGACGAAGTTCTAATGAGGAAGCCCCAAAGAGAGTATTGAAGCAAATATTGAGCAATACCAAAAAGACACTTCTTAATATGACATGTTTGAGATTAGCAGGCCCTCTGTGCACAAGTCACTTAACTAGACTGAAAAATAAATCAACGACAGAAAGAAAAAGAATGCAAATGTTGCATGATCTGTTGCAGATATAACGTATTCAAGTTAGCCACATGCAGCAGGGAAAGGGCACAAAATCAGAGGAATGTCGAACAATGACTGAACGTTTTACATTCTAATACTAGCACCCAGAAAATGAAATTGTACACAATCAGCTGTTTACCTTGGCAGTCATGACAAGTTCGTGATACACGATGTAATCGGGAGTGTAACCCATGCCAAAGAGAGCACTTGTTGGATGCAAATGACAAGGCATTCCTGTCCGAAGGTTCACATACTCACCAAGGCCCTGTACAGACACAACAGAGGTACATACATCACCAGTTATTATTAGTATTACTACTACTATGACAACAACAACTACAACTACACTTATGGTACGACACATGGCAGACCAGTGCTGCATATGGCTGTTCGTCGTAGGTCAAAGACCCATGGCTGCAGGCTTAGCCCACAGTTTACAGGCTACATGTCCGCTCTGTCTGTGACACACAGCACCGCTGCAGCTGCAGTTGCCACTTGTGGTGCTATATGTGTTATGCTTTTATCTTTCTTTACCTTTTACACTGAATAAAGTAACACAACCATAAAAAGTATGTCCACTTTTTATGAATTGCACTGTACACAGTCAGCACAAGCGCCTTAGAACCCTTTGTTAGCAGTACTTCTGCCACACGGTTAAGGTTAACAATGGCAGACATTCACAACCCAGTGGCATACAGACAAACAAATCGCAACTAACGAGTGAACCAATAAGACAAACCTTAAGTCGAGCTGCCTGCTGGAAGTATGATGAACAGATGCACTTGCGGATAATGTCCCACTCATTTCCACACGACACAATGTCCATCTTCTGCTGTTCCATGATTTCCTTCAGCTGCTGCCTCACCTCATGGACCTGGAACCACAGTCGATAACCACTACTTGTCTAATATCACTATCAATGCATATCAAGCAGTAAAATAATACTATTATTTTTATTCGTTAATTACGCCAAAAGCAATAAAAAAACACAAAAACACAAACAAGACTGCACAAAACTTTGATGTGCTATTAATGTGCAAACGAAATAGTTTTCATTCAAGTGTCTGAAAACGGTCAGTTACATTTGGATTAAAATGTGATTGTATTTATCAGTTGTTTTAACACTCAAATGTAAATTGCACTTTTTGACACAAATTCCTGTATAACTTCCCTATGACACAGAACAAGTAAAGATAACCTTCTTCATCGCTTTGATGTGAATAAAATGGTCATTGCACCATGTTGCCGAATAACTGCAACAGACATAAAAGAACACCATTTACCACAAACAAGTCAGCCTGAACATTGCTCAAATGGTATTTGTCATAATAATATGCAAAATTCTCAGATACACTTTGCTATCAATGCAGCAAATGACAACTGACAACACAAATGAAAGAATGTTACGCAAATGCCAAACAGTTACTTGTTCTTCCGCCACTGCTGATAAACATTGAGATACGTCAGGTGATCACTCTCTGGCACTTGAAACTTCTCTCTTGCTGCATCGGAGTCATCCTCTCGACCTTTTGGCCGATAGAAGATGGCAGGAATTGACAACATTGACACTATTATCTGTTCAGAAACAAACATAATTCACATTAGCAACCAATAACTAACATACATGTATATCAGAATCATTGACATACACTACATACTACATGAGCAGTATTTTAAAAAGTCTTATTACTCTAATATTTGTGTAACATTTACAGCCTATTTTTATTACTGGGTGTACTGCATATTCACAGTAAGAAAATTTGGGAAAGTTCATTATTAAACACATACTTGTACCAAAAGCTAATCGATGAATAAACTTCTGTATCATCCTGTCTTCATTATATGCAGTATATCTCTGTCTCACACCAGCGCGTGCAAACTTTTTCGAGCACTATACAGTCACGCCATCCTTCACTCTTTCATTTCAGGGCTACATTCCACTATTTGTTCATCTGTCATTACTGATCCCAGGTACCTGGCGTTTGAGAATCAGAATTTGCTTATCGCTAGATAAAAAATTGAAGTTTAACCGATTATTTGTCAACTTGTCTCTTACATTACATTTTGCAGCCAGTATCAAAATTCTCAGATGTGCCAGCCAGTATGCGGTTTGTGGCACTACATAAGCTTTTGCCTTTAGCCAACAGACCATAAAAATGCAAAAAATATCAGACAGCATTACCGCTATTAGCATAGTAGTGCTTTCGTGGGACTATGAGTTCTTTGTGCATTCACAACAGAGCAGACATACCAGTATCTCGGAACTGCAGCGCATTTCAGTGGAGACAATCAGCATCTTAGACAACGCAGGATCGAGTGGAAACTCCTCCATGTTTCGACCAAGTGGAGTCAGCATCCCAGTGTTGTCCAAGGCGCCAAGCACCCACAGTTGGTACATCGAATTCATAATGTTGTCCTGAAAACCCCAACATCACAATCATGTACTTAGGAATGTGAACGAAAGAAATCGCTTAATGCAGACTTATCTAAAACTGGCAAACACAGATACTACGCACGAAGTAAGAACCACACAAGGTTTGGTTCATCACTGGCTTGATCTCATGAAACTATATGGATAATAACATTAACAGGTGTTAGATGTGCCTAAACACTAGACACAATATGTGTAAGACATATGAAAACATGACATATGAAAATGGCAAGCATACCTCTGGTGGAGGATCCATGAAGTGAAACTGAAGCAAGTCCTGAACACCAAGAGATTTCAGAAGCAGAACAACATTCGACAGGTTTGTTCTTTGTATCTCGGGTACGGTCGTCGTCAGAAGTTCCTCCTTATACTGGCGCTGGGTGTATAGCCGATAGCAGGCACTTAAAGCCACACATACACAACAGTGTCTTGAAGGTGAAACACTACAGTGACAGTGATATGCATCACCAGTTTGTCATTTCATTACACTCAAGAAACTGAACATTAACTGAAAACCAAAAGTTTTATATTCTTCGACAACAGCAAAGCTTGCAGTAACAGTGATGATAATGCCCAAATGTACATGTTTATGACTACCTATTGCATTAACCACAAATGCAAACTGCAGACAACTATAGAAGCATACAGACTGTGAAAGTTGTTCACAGAGAAAGCATTAAATAACACATACCCAGGTCCAGTTCTGCCAGCTCGCCCTGATCGCTGATTAGCATTTGCCTGCACATTTAAAATTTACAATGTTTCTGCACAATATCACTGTCGTCATCTAAACAATGTTTATTATTATTGTGATTTATTACACAACTGGAAGCAATGCATACAGATACAGAAAATGCAGGAACTACATAAACATACGGACACAAAAAAAAACTGACATGAAATACAAATAAAAATATTCAAGGAAAAATAAATGACAACTATAACAATTAATATTCTTAATTAACATCAAAAACAAAATACAAATATTGAAACTGAAAGTCTCAGCACAAAACTTAATGCAAGGCGTCCACACAAGCAAACAAACGAATTTCGAGCAGATTACTAGCATGTCCTTCACATTAATACATTGCAAATTATTTTTTTCTCGAAGCTCAAATTAAAATTTGAAGAGTAATTTCAAATTTCAGGAGATATCTAGAAATTAACAAAAATTCCTGTACAGTTTTAGTTAACAATTCTACAGCCCAAACACAGACACATCGACTCAGAGCACTGATTCACATTCAGTGTTCAGATCTACCTGACTAATGGGAAAAATTTGCAGGGCATCCATGCCGATCTTGGGGTTGAAAAGCTTCAGCTTACAGTAGCCGGCATCTATGACAATCTGGATTCCATCAACTAAATACAACATAAAACACATTTGAAGTCAACACACTTGAAAATTAGGAAATGAACAGTTCCACAGTTCAGAGACAGAGGTAAAAGAGAAAGTTGACCTTACTACGAATACGGTAACAGTGAAATGTAACTTTGTGGTGGGCTACCATAAGGCTCACGAGATCAATCTTGCTGGTCACTCATACCATGTCATATTAACACTATGTATATTGAACACTCGTAAAGTTCACTCAAATGTCTACAAAAAACACATATTAATTAAAATACACCTTATTCCACCATACCATACTCTATCCAATGGCTAGAAAAACAGTCTAAACTAATTCCGACACAACAGAAACTTGCAATCACCACAACATCAGCTGCTAGTTGTCAATGTTAACAGTAAGCAGATTGATGCATCGATACAGCTACAGCAGAAAAAAACTGAACGACGACGATGTTGTAACCTGTCAGCGAAGTCTCAGCAATATTGGTAGCAACAACACATTTCCGAACACCGCCGGGAGCTTTCTGAAATATCTTCGCCTGAAGGTCGCTCGGCAGCTGAGAGTAGATCGGCAAAATGGCAAGAGCTGGAGCATCCGTCAATTCGCCAAGCCTCTCTGCTCAGTCACAAACAACAAAGCATGCGTCTACAAACAAGGTCCACAGCATCTCCTTATGAGTGAAATTCACTTTCTAGTATGTTTGTACATGCTCGCTGTGGCAAGAAAACTTAACGCAAGCATGAAATTAAAGCAAAGTACAGCAACCATAAACTGAATATTCAGATATTCTCACAGTATAACAGTCAATTATGTCAATGCATGCCTTGTCAGTTGACTCACTAGTGGCCAGAGCAAACATTACATCACATTAAATTTAAGGTGATAAAATGCCTAAGCACTTCAGACACTTTACAAGCACTTTAACAATTTGGAAGCTATGGAAAGGATGGCAAGAATAAACGTGAATCTAGTTTGGAATTGAAGGTTTGCAGGGAATTTGATGATGTCAGTTTGGTCGGCAAACTGTTCCATGTTCGTGCCATGGCGACGTTAAACGTTCGGTCGCCGACAGTGGACAGTCGTGTAGATTGGACACCCAATGCCGAGGAAGATGATGACTGCAGGCGTTGTCCACTGGGAATCCTGGCAACTGGCAAAAGGGCGTCAGCCAGGTAGGCCGGACAAATGTAGGTTGGCTGTTTGGTGCACTTTTAACATGCATTTCTGCCCAATTCTGAGAACAATAAGCATGAATATATTACGTGAATTGCCCTAATAGACAGATCAAACTTGTTCATGCTCACAAATCTGTGATAATATACTAAGCTGACATATGAACACATTCATTAAGAAACAACATACCGGCAATAAGTTCACATGTACATTCAATATCTTCTTGACCAGGCATAAATATCAGTATGTCGCCTGAAATGACACAAGATAACAGTATTTGTCATATGCAAGCTCTAAACATTTTCTTTGATAACATACACATATTCATATTAACTAGTTTGTGTGAACAGTAAGCTGCTTACACAAAACAAACAAGAAACAATTAAGTTCACAATTAGCACTTGCACCTATTACTTTTTTCTAATGCCAGTACTTATTCAAAAGAGAAGGCAAGACCATCACAGAGTTATAAAAGTTTTGACAGCTCAATGTCAGCGACACCAGTCTCAAAGGCAAATGAGCATATTCACAGTGTGTGCAGTAAGTGATTTTGTGTACAATATTACCAGCTAAGTTGACAATTTCTTATGTTATTTGTGTAAAAGGTGAAAAACCAGCTTACAATTACTTAGGCAAAAAGTGACAAAACACTCTAAATTAATCTTCAAAAATAATTGTAATTGACAAATTATTTTAATGGTTAATCAAGTACGTGATCAGCCAATATCAGCGTGACAAACCTTCCATTCCACCGAGATGAACTTGCAATGCTTGCTTCACTGCTGCATCAACATAGTCCTCGACTGTATTACGACTGAAAAACACCTCCACTGGAAAAGTCCGACCAGGAATAAAAAATGCTGGCACGTTACCAAAGAACGTGGCAAACTTCTCTGCATCCATAGTAGCAGAGGTAACGATGAGTTTCAGATCTTTGCGTCTCGTTATTATCTAAAAACACAGCTCCACGTTAAAGCGACATTAAATAAAAGCAGAAAACATTGTCGACTAAATGAAGTTCGCCAATGCAACTCAACATTTTATCTCGTGTAATTTTAAACACAAGTTGACCAAACCAGGCACACACACATTTTCATATGAACACGTCAAATGTGAATAAAACTGACATAAAAATTATATACTTTACATTAATTGTTTACATTAATTCATTAATTATTTACATTAATTACTAAGAAGTTTGGAACACATTAACAATGTGATGTTGGCTGTACTTAGCTCACATGCTTTTAATTTCACCAAAAATTAACCACTTCTGAGAATTCAAATATGTAAAAATTTTAAACTGCTTCAAAGACCTCTCTGAGAAGACCAAAGAGAACATCCGTATTGAGAGAACGTTCATGAGCCTCGTCCATGATGACGACACTGTAGTTGTCGACATCAGGCTCTCGCAAAGATTCGCGCAGTAATATTCCATCCGTCATATACTTGATCACTGTTTTCTAACACATCAGAAACAATTGCCATCATGTCTCAGTCTCGGCAGATCACAAGGCCTATGAAGGCCATACGTGGATGTAGTGTACTGTACTGCACCCCCAGCATAAAACAAAACAACTGTTATAAGGTAATGCGGACAGCCAACATTAGTGACGGCACTCAGCACTGGCTCACAATGTATCACACCAATACAGCAAAC
>Ga0056115_1000533_pt1 | contig 17083 bp, 5 predicted proteins | sample WorMetOlspDAHAB1_FD_77007 | JGI IMG/M metagenome (GOLD analysis project Ga0056115, IMG submission 77007) | Marine gutless worms symbiont microbial communities from Max Planck institute for Marine Microbiology, Germany - Olavius sp. DAHAB.1 ...
CCATAACCAATGTCAACACACACCGACACAACCAACCGCTAGGGGTCGGAAATGGTTGTGTGCAAAATGAGAGTTCGAGTAAAGAATGGACTATTACATAAATTGGGGCTTGTGCAACCTCCCCACTTTTAAACTCCCTGATGAGGTCAAAGGTTGATGGGAAAGTCTTTTGAGGATCTAATAACCGAATCCTGCTGTGTGGGAAGCAAGAAGTCCTGAGTCCTATGTTACTGAATCGTCCCATTAGAGTCCTTGTGTCCTTCCTTGTAGGCATAAATAAAAAAATCATTAAAATCATTAAAACTGGCGCGTGTGATGCTATTTGAGATCGCATTGTTTCACGTGCTCTCGTATACAAAGTGGCTTATAATTCCCACCTAAGAGATCGTTCGAAACTGCTTGCGTGAAGTACGATCGAGTGCTGACGATGACATCTTTTGTCGGCGAACGATTCCTGCGGTCGGTTGTTCGCATGACGACTACGTTGCTGGTTGTACACGCTGCATGACGTCTATTAGCAGACGATGATGCGCTTTGACGGTTCCGCTGTGTCACTTGAACTCGCGATGATTCAGTGTCTGATACGGCATCTAAGCGCTCAGATATCGCGTACGCTGTAGAGATGCCGGCGTGATTTACGGCCGTGTGGAACATTCCGAGCGTCAAAGCAATAAGTCGTGTATGCACAATCGGGTCGGCTGGCTTTGCAAGTCTTTTGCCGCAAAGTGCCAGTGTAGTCTGCTGCGCCAGTACTCTACTGCGCCTGTGAACTGGCTTGGTCCCTACAGCGTTGCGGACTGACAAGCCGGTAGCAGAACCCAGAAATTTCGCCGACGACGATCTTCTGGCGTCTGGATTACGTGGTCCGTCACACAAATTTGCCTTTGCGTGATGTGCACAATTCAACATGCGGTCTGCGTGGCATGACGCGATCAGTTTGAAATTAGTTGAAAACCACAGCGAGATAAAAAAAAGCAAAGGATGATGTCACGAAAATGTTTAACATGTAAAGTGCTCCCTAACCACCGGGAAGATCCGGGTCAGGGCCGAACAATATGCGTGCAAGCCGCTTGTTTCGTGCACGAGTTGGCAACGTCCGACGAGAAACATTGTGTCGATGTATCGACGACAGCAAAGCAACCGAAGCAGGAATAGCGAACGAAGGCTTCTCTCCTGTTCTGTTGCTCGACCACACATTACGACGGCGGCGACGACGACGACGACTCTGATTTAGTTGTTTCGTCATTGCTACACTTGCTATTGATCCACAGTCTGTTGGTCTGCCTGACTTGGCTGCGTCTTATTGGCCCGCTCCTTGCTGTCTTCCTCGAAACGCCGACGTTCTTCTGCATGCATTGTTGCTTTACCAATTCTCAGCCCGTGTCGAGGAACCGCGCGACGTTCGGTGACATGCGGAAATGTGCAGCGTGGTTGATTCTCTGACCATGCACTCAAAAAGTTTTTAGGCGAAATGAGGTTCTACATAGACAGTAAAGTCTGTTGCGATGTTATTACTAATAACACTTTTTAATTAGTTAAAACATATGATCATCTCCGTGTTACAAAATAAATTAATAACTCTGTTCCTGTTTTGTCCGTTCTGAGATATATCAACGCATTTTCAGTTATTGCAACTGCACTGCTGAACCCGTGCGCGTCTCAGCAACTTTTTTATTTTTCAAGCTAGGCCTATGTCTGCATAGCGGGTTCAACGATGGCAACATTGCTGGAGTCTCCTATATTTGGAAAGTTCAGTCCCGTCGTACGTGACGTGATAAGGCGCTGATAACGTATAGGCTGTTTCGTCGGCAAGCCCATCAGTCCTTCAGATCCGCACGTAATCTGTTTCGAAATTGAGTTTGCTCTACGAAGCATGTCACTGGTCTTCAGTCTTGAAATCGTCATCTTTTGATCACGCCTACAGCGGTAAAAATACTTGTATTAATTTGTAGGTGCATGGTTGCCTAACCTGAACCCTGACCCAAAGTCGAATAAACTACGCTGTCGTAAAACTGTAACACATGCACATCCATCATTTGCTATACACACAATCCATGCATATTTCCACTGGCTGTGTGAGCAAAGAACCTTATAGGAAGAAGAAGATTCTACCTAGACAGTAAAGTCTGTTGCGTGAGAGCGCATCCCCTTTACGACATTTAAGCTGTCAAGGATTAGACCCAACCATAGTAGTTGTTCGGTTCCATCAGACCAATTATAAAGTTTCATGGAGTTCCAGAACGCTTGCAGAAAAGCCCTTTTTCAATTATTGTGTTCTGCTGTTAAATCTGAGGTCACAATAGCAGTAAATTGCACAAAACAGAACATATAGCATGAAGCATTTTGTAAGTTGCATAAGTCCGTGAACTCTGAAACTTAAAACGGTAACTGGCTAAACTATATTCGCAACGAATGCAACTCGAAAATAGAAGACTACAATGAACACAATTGCACACAATGACTAACAACACAGTCTCTGAAACTACCACAGTCAGAACTATAACCATAAACGTGTGCAAGATCAACACAGCTGTGAAGCCCTTTTTATAGGCAATCACGTTCACGTAACGCGAATTCAAGGTGAGTTACGGAAACTAAAAAACCCAAACCGGTTTGGGCAAAAGGAATACGGCCTATAAACGTAAAAAACAATGCTGATAGATTGTCGAGCAAAAAAAAGGAAAATTCGTAAAGTTCCATGTTCATCATATAGTTCCGGCACTTTTCCCAAATCGTAAAGTTCGTACAGTTCGTACGGAACAACTATGGACTCAACTAAGCTAGCATACAACCCATGTCAGCTAGATGGCCGGCTCAAATTAACAGTCAACAGCTTTAACTGGCTTGGTTGGAGGACCTGCGCAGAACTCACCGTTTCTTCCCCAGAGATGGCCGAAACCATCGCCAGTATTCATTACGCCTCCCGACGAAGGGATGGCCAGGCTGAATGGACCTGATTGGCCTGGATGAATACCGGGATAGTAAACCCGCTATGCTATACATACACATGTATATACGCTTGCTGGAAACTTTTTTATTTAACTTGACCGTGGCACTGCTTGACTTTGTTATTTATCTCCTTAGAAATGCTCTCACAAACTATCGACAGATTTCAACACAACGTTTCACTTGGTTTAGTCTACATACACTCACTATGTATGGTTTCCAGCAAACCACTCAAGATTAACAGTTCTGGAGAACCAAAATTGCAAAACTTTGAAAACTTGGTGGATATTTCGTCAAAATTCCGCTCGAGAACCGACGTTTGGCTACTGTTTACGCGTACGGTCATGTGACAAGTTTCGGTTTCGTTCTTGGAATAAGATTAACTCTCCCGAAAGTGTATGCAGCCATGTGCGACTATGCAGGGTCAGAGGTCACGTGTTGTAACGAGTTGATCACGTGACGTGTTGTGCAGCATCCGGTGACATAAGTGCACGCGCTACTGACCACCACTCGCGTGAGCAGGCTTGCGTTGCTGGCGCCACTGGACATGGGGGGCAATGCGAGAGCGATCCAGTATAGTATAGACGGCATGGCAGCATCATGACACTAATGCATTCGAGGCACGGATCGCGAACGCAGTGGTAATCATTTAGAGCTGGTTATAATGCGACTGCAGCTCAGTCGTAACGACATGATTGACTCTAGCTGTTGTATCGCCCGGGCCAGGAGGAGGGGGGGGGGCGCCTACATCATCGCGCATCAGACAATGTTTGCTTCGCTATCAACACCGCCCGCCGCAACCAACTCAAGAACGACCAACGATTCTTAGCAGAGTATAGACGCAAAGAATAGCACTCTGTGTAAGACTGACGAATTTAGCATGTGATGCGGGAATCTTTTATTAGTGTAAAAAATAGATTGTTTGCACGACATGGATGAGTGGCGTATCGCAGCGACAGTTTGATTTAAGATATGACTCATCGCGCCACGACAGAAACTGCATTGACGGAAATGTATGAATGATATTGATTGAGTCAGTGTCTCATTGATTGATTGACAACTTAATAATTGTTCATGTCGCTCCCAGCGTGTAGTCTTATGTCGCTGTGCACGACTTTATATTTCATGCGAATGTAGTCGAGAATGAAAATAGGTCTAATTTTTAAACGAAAATGTGTTCAGAAGTTCTAACATCAATGACCACTTAGTAGCTAGCATACTGCAAGAGTTAACAGAGCCGTTGCGTCTGAACGTAATCTAACGTAAACAGTTACTGGCCCAGTAACGTGTTCTATCTGTGATGTCAACTAGAACACGACAATTAATAGAAAAAATATAAAAAGTGATTAACAAAACGAATTCTACCTGTAGTAACGTAGTTAAATGTCTACACTACTGTCTGTGATTGCATTAACCCCGCTTATATCCTTAGAATCTCACATATAGGCCTACATTTTTTATGTTATGTGTTTTATTCATATTACTGAATGCTGATTTTCATGTTTCAGCACCAGTGTTTCATGTATGCGTTTGTCATCCGTAAATAAAAGGTAATTTGCTTCGATTTTTGATTTGATACAGAGTAGAATAGTCTAAACTGGAATGTTGCATGTGACAGACGTGGATCAAAACAGTGATGAGCTGCTGATCAACATCAACCCAGAACAGCAGCTGTCGAACGGAGCTCCAGCAGCGACTGAGGGACAGCTAATCAACGTGGAAGACAATGGTGGATACCATGTCGAAGTTCGTCAGCAGACTGAACACACGTCTCACACAGCTGAACAGCTTCACCAGCAACCCGATGGCACTCAAGAGGTGTGCTGTCCAGTCTGTATTATGTCATAAATTTTCTCATTTCTTTAAGAACACCGACGGAAACATGACTGTCGTGACTGTTTCATGTCTGAACTTATTTTGTCACTGTGGCGTAGTGTTGATATGTGATGTAATTACGTTATCATGGTGGTCGTGATACACTGGTTGACAGTTGTTTGATGATAACTCAATGTGGGTTTATAAGCCCACCGTGTTGCATAGCCATGTGGCGAGTAAAACGTAGCTTGCGATGTCGTGTTGCTGTGCTGTATTATTTGTTGGTACTTTGCTGTTTTGCTTAATGTTAGTCTCATTCAATGAAATAACGTAATCTGCGTCACGTGGGGTCTGGCGGACTCGTTTATTTGATTACATTTGTTAAGTAAGAGTTTGTTTTGAAGGTAGGATGCGAATTCATGAAACTGAAAATGGATGTTGTAGATGCGAATGCACGAGTCGAGAGAACTGTGTCTTGAGGAAGTAAAGAGCAAAGCGACGGAACATCCAGCAGCCACTGGAGACGAGGCCAGAGTAGCGATGGATGGAGATGTGGAAGTAGTTGTCGAAAAAGATGTTCTTGTCGAGGAATACACACGATCTGAAACAACGCACGAAGAAAAGGTGACGTTTTGCGCCTGTTATTCGTTTCATAACCTTATCATTGCTCTGTTGCTTGATAAAAATACCCATTATGTACTGTTATCTGTCTGTCATCTCTCTCATCTCTACCCGAGAACAGAACAGTTTAAAAACTTGAGACAGGTTTGTTTTCTGAATCAAAAGATCAGCATCAAGGTCATATACCAACAAGCCACTTAAGAATAATTCCGACTCAAATTCTTCGACGTTGGTGAAGGGATAGGGTCGCGTTTGCTGGACCAACAAAGATTTGTTACAGGACAGATTTTAATTAAAAATGTAGACCCCATGTGCATTCTCATCATTTTAGTAAGTATTGATAAAATGATGTTTAGATAATGGATCAACTAAAGATAAAAATGTGTGCTGATAAAGTAATATGCAGAACAGAGATGCATTGCAGTTGTCCAAAAATTAAAACAGTATGAATTTAAAAAAAACGTTCATACTAGATGGGTGCAAGATCCTACGATTTTGTGTCTGTTCAGAACTGTAGATAATGGTGTAAATGTTTTGATGGTTAGATTGGCGAAGATGTGACGAAGACGGTTGTGACAGTGAATGAGGAGCATAAAAGTGAGGAGCTTCATGAAGCTCAGACAATGCCGACGGCTGCTGTAAACGACTCTGGAAAGAGTGACGATGCTCAGACTGAGACAACGGATGAAACGAAAACTAAGGAAAAGGGCGGAAAATCGAAAGGATTTATGGGATTTCTGAAGTCTAAAACCAGGAGTCAGAGTAAGGACAGGGAACAAGCGACGGAAAAAGCGAAAGACCAACAGAAGCCGAAAACTGAAGCGGAAGAAGATGATGGTTCGAAGAAAGGAGACTCACTTGAACGAGAGCACAAGCAATTCAAGATTGGCTTGTTTTCAAAGAAGAGCGAAGAAAAGAAACCGGACAAAGAAGACACGGCAACTGATGTTGACAAGGACGCTGAAAAGCATAAAACGTCGAAATTTTCGTTGTTTGGAAAGAAAAAGGACAAGCCGTCGGAGGAAAGTGATGAGCAGAAGGGTGAGAGCAAGGACGAGCAAGCTGTGGAGGCGACAGCGAATGTGGAAGAGAGTCAAAGCAAGCCAAAAGAGAAGAAATGGTTTCATTTCGGGAAGAAATCTTCCAAAGAAACTGCAGTTGTTGGTGACGCTCATCCCTATGAAGAACCTGCCAAAGTTGCAGAGAAAGACGATGAAGATGAGACGACAGAGAAAGATGCGACACAGGAACCAGAACCAGAAACTGCAGAAACAACCGAACCGGAAAAACTCGAGCAAGAAGAGAAAACAACTGGAGAAGGTGAAGAAGAAGCAACCAAAGTGGATGATGTGGCAGCGTCTCAGGAAGCAGAAGTCGATGACAGTCAAGAAGCAGCAGCAGCTGATGTGGAAATTACTGAAGATGCAGCTATTGACATACAAACAGAAGAGAAGGAAGAACTTCACGCGGAGGAAAAGCAAGAGGATGTGTCTCCAGGTGGTACGCTAACGTCTGAAACGGACAATAAGGACGCTAAAGGTCACAAGAAGTTTTCATTTGGTATAAAATTCGGCAAGAAACAAAAGGTGGCAAAAAGTGAATCGACTGAAGACAACAAAGCAATCAAAGAGAATGTCAGTACAGAAAATGAAACTCCTAAACACGAGCAGAGTAGTGAACCGCCAAAAGACGAAGAAGGAGCTAAACAGAAGAAACAAAAGTTGTTCAGTTTTGGCAGATTAACGAAGTCGAAGTCAAAAGATGAATCTGATGTAAAAGTCGAAAAGCACACAGAGGAATTGGAACAGAAAGCGGAAGAAGTTGTAGAGATTGAAACCAAAGATGAGAAACAGCAAGAAGAGCAAATTCTAGTTGACGCAGCAGCTGAAGCCGGTGAATTGAAGGAAGAGAAGCATGTTGATGTGGCCGTCGAAACGAATGAAGTAACTTCGGAAGAGATCAAAACTGAAGTCGAGACTAGCGTAGCTATTGAAAAGACAGAAACTGAAACTGAAATTGGCCAAGAAACTGCAGAAGGAGACAAGAAAGAAGACACCACAGCAGAGGCTGCAGCAAAGGATGAAGCCACTGAGCAGGAAGTTAAGAAAGAAAAAAAGGATGCCAAAAAGTTTTCATTTGGTTTCAAATTTGGACAGAAGAAAGACGAGAAAACAGAAGATGAGGCTTCAGAAGAAACAGCGCAAAAGCAAAAAGAAACGAAATGGAGTCCTTTCTCAAAGAAACCGGCTAAGAAAGCTTCAGATGAGCCTGCGAAGGTTGAAGATGAAGCCAACAAGGAAGACGTCGATCAATCGGACAAAACTGTTGCTGAAACAGGTGAAAGCAGCGAAGCAAAAGATGTCGTAACAGAGGCTGAAAAGACAGAAGAAATTAAGGAAACAAAAGAGGAAAAGACCATCAATATTCGCCTACCGAAATTGTTTTCTTTCGGAAAGAAGGAAGCTCTTGCTGAAGACAGAAACATCGCGCAAGAATCGAAAGAAGGCGTCGATGGCGCCGAAGCGACCGCCGAAGCAGAAGCGGAGAAAGATGACGAAGGTGATCAGACTGACAAACAGACGGAGGGCGAGAAGAAGGAAGGTTCTAAAATGTCAGTTGGAATCAGGAAGTTTTTCTCGATGGGTAAAAGAGAAAAAGAAGGCGAAACTAAACAGGAAGAAGCGGTCGCCACTGAGGAAAACAAGGACGAAGAAGCAAAAGTTGCGGATGCTGAGCAGAAATCATCTCCGGAAACGAAACACCGACAGCGCAGCAAATCGCCACACAAGAAGTTTCCGTTTGAGATAAAGTTCGGCAAAAAGAAAGAGAAATCAGAGCCAGAATTGATAGAAAAGGAAGCAGAAGTCGTCGAAGCGGGAGCAACGTCGGAGGTTGAAGTAAAAGACTCGGAGACGGCCGCTGAATCCGACGTGCAAACCGAGTCTGCAGCGAAAGAAACCAACGAAGTGCAAGAGACTGACAGGGTCAGCGTGGAAGAGGAGGTGGTGGTGGCTACCTCCAAAAAAGTGGAATCCGTTCCAGTTGATGAGCTGATGCTGGCTGCAGATGTGGAAGCAGCAGAGGCAGAGCAGAAACCTGATAACGACGGCACGGACAAACCTGCAGAGGCTGAGTCGACGCCTGCAACGAGCGACTCAGCAGTCAGCAAACCACCGACTGCGACAGCGGCGACTCGAGGACGCCGCTTTCCATTTGGATTTATGTTCGGTCGACGCTCCGAACGCGCCAAGAGTGCGGAGCGCTCTGTCACCACTGCTGCCACTGACGACGTCGGCGCCGCTGCGGTTGGAACTCGAACGGAAAAGGTGAAGACAGTGATGGAAACAAGCGCCAGCGTTCCCGACGTCCATCTACACGCGACCACCAACTACGAAGACAGTCAGCCGACCGCAGAACACAATCAACCCAAACCGGAAGAGGCCGTGGAAACGACAGAGACGGAGATTGTAACCAAGAGCAAAGACTCGCATGTCCACCGAGGCATAAAGTGGCCACATTTCGGCGGCAAAAAGACGCAGAAACAAGACGAGACGAAAGAGAAAGAAGCAGATGGGATGGAGAAGAGCGAAGTTCGACAGACGTCGGCGGACGACTCGCAAGTGACTGCTGACGACAAGGACGCGTCGACGCCGAAGAGCAAGAAATCGTTGCTCGGCAAAGGCATCTTTCGAATCTTCTCACCTCGCTCCGATCTACAGAAGTCGATGACGATGGACGGCAACGAGGAAGTGATATCGTACTCGGTGGAGGGTGAGGGTCAGATCATGGCCTCAGACACCGACTGGCGTTCCAACAAGACAGCATCGCTCGACTCCAAAGGTCGAATACCCAAGTCTGCGACGACTGGCGCCGATCGGTCGGAGATGGTTGCCGTCGTGGCCGACAGTGTGACGGACACGGGCAGGTGCGACGTGGACGGCGACGCGGTGAGCAGCCACTTGGTCGTCGTTGCCATTGACTTCGGAACGACGTACAGCGGCTACGCGTTCAGTTTCGCGAAAGACGCTCCTTCGGCCGCCAACCAAATTCACATGATGAGACGCTGGGAAGGAGGTGATCCAGGCGTTGTCAACCAGAAGACTCCGACCACCATTCTTCTGACGCCGTCCAAACAGTTCCACTCTTTCGGTTTCACTGCGCGAGACTTCTACCACGATCTGGACCAGGCCGAGGCTAACAGGTGGCTCTACTTCGAGAAGTTCAAGATGAAACTTCATCAGTGCACGGTAAGAGATTTGCCGCTTTGTTTCACTGTTCATAATTTATGTTCCAACTACCTGCATCGACGTAAAGAAGTAATTAAGTAAGTAATTTATTGTTCGTAAAACAAACATCATTCAGGAGCAGAATTGACAGTAGAGCCTAGTGACAAGGTAACACAGGACACTAACAGTCGCCAGTGAAGTGACTACAAAACTTTGGAAATGTAAAAATTTAACTTTAAAACAACGTTAATGAGTACAATGCGATAAAATGTAAAAACACAAAACAAGAGAGAATCACTTAACGTTGAAACTTGACATTAAATCAGCCTTTGCGATTGACTGCTTAAATGCGTTTATGCTAAAGAAATTCACTTCGGATTCAGTATACTGCTGACCATTTGTACCGATTAGTGGTTAGCGCTGTCGCTTCAGCATCTCTAGCTGGAAATAACAATTTCGCTATTAAACAGCCTTTAATGCAGACTGAAGTCGATTCGCTTCGGCTGAATGGAAGTATTTCGGTACTGTTAAAGTTTGGCTATATCTCTGAATCTCTTCAAATGGCATTTGCTTTTCATTATTTTTATTACCATTATTATTATTATTATTATTATACTTTATGCTTTTCATTATTGCATTGAAGTTGGATTGTTCAGTCTGGTATCTGTCTGATTGTTCAGCTGGAGATGGGTTTAACTGTATGTAGTTTTACTAGTCGTAATAAGTTTTGCATTTAAGTCCTGTCTTAGATGACAAAATTAATTGGCTTAAGATGAGTTGTCGAAGTACGTAAATTAACGAGTTAAATTCTAAAAAGTGCAAACATTTATTTCTGTTTCAAAACAGCGAAAAACAATAATAAGATCGTGGAGAAAATTCAGTTACCGCTGACCACAGTCTCGCGTACCGACATGACAAATTTATAATCTAGAGACAGAAAAACTAATCAAAGGCACAGCCAATTCTCTACCATGAATCAGTGTCATTCCCATAACAGGCTGTATTCCTCCCCATAAATATTGAATGCTTTCGATTAACAGCGTCATAAACGTGGACACGCGAAAACATTAATTAGCTGTTAATTTTCTTGAATTGATAATAAGTTAAAGCGTTTAACGTGAATTTTCGAAAAACTGCCGGTAAGCGTATTTTTGTGATAACTCTGGAAGCGAGAAAGCACGATAATTGGTTGTATGGTTTGCTTGCACTAATTTGGCGCGCATGTTTGAGGTCGGTTGTTCTAATTGAACGCAATGAGCGCTGGCGCCGCAACGCTCCTCGGCTTGCTTCGCTGTGGCAGCTTCGCTGCGTCACAGACAGATTTATTGCTCTGTCGTCAGCATTCGTCTCATTCAACCGAAGATGAGCTCAGCCTGTTGTGGTGGTGTGGCTGGCCGGCTTCGCTCGTGCTGTTGTTGATTCAGATACAATACGAAATCGACTTATGCGTTTGCAGAAATTTTGAATCGGAATCGCAGCCGAAAGTTAGTTCTTAAGCGTTTTGAACTCGAAAACAAAGTGATAAAGTTCTGTTAATCTTATTGCGACACAGCCGGCATGAATGATTAATTTAAAGGCAGTACGCTAGGCGTGCGCGAGGGGTCGCCACTCGCCAGCACCTGTCCCACGCTAGTGAGCATGACGTAACCAACTGCACTTAGCAAAAGTCGAGTCTTCGCTCCGCTGAATGTCACTGAGTGGCTGCGTCGTGTCGACGTATGGCGCGCGGCCATTGCAGTATCGAATCGATATCGTGGTCGTAAATCGAAGTCAGTTTTACAGACGCAACGTAACTCTGCCGGACACTATCGACTGCATGGCGTCGCTCTCCTGACCTCCGCCGGCTCGTCCGCCGCCGCCGCCGACCAGCCCGTCCCGGCGCGGCGCGGGGCGGGGCGAGACTGCCGCCTCCGGTTGTAATTCTTCGATATACGACGCACGCAAGCACGACCTGCCTCTCGGCTCGTATAAAACGAAGCCAGACACCGACCGCTTCGGGCGTCTGCTGACCACCGACGCTGCTGTCGAATGGTTCCAGTTAATTGTCTGGTAATTCTCAGCGCTACTAATTTGAGATCGCCGCTTCTGGCCACGCTGCCATGCTGCACCAAACCTGGCGATGTACGATGCCGCGGTTGCCATACTTTCGATCGGTGTTTGGCGGCTAATGAACTATAATTTACACGACCGGTTATGTGGCGGCACTGTTTGATGTTGTTGTATTTAGCGCACAATAATACATGCGTCACATCTGGTCTCATACTGACTGATCCCGCCTGACCTGCAGTCTGGAAGCTGCCGGTGTGTTCCTCCTGCTATTTAGAGACAAAAAATCTCGGTATTTTTCTTAACTTACGTGTTGTGACTCGTGACTCCAGCTTACAGCTCGAAACTTGTCTGTTTGGGGTAATTTTCTGTGTCTCCCAGAAACTCCATAATCCCAAGTTTTCGTAGGACTTATCTCGCAAAGACGCAGTTTACCACGCTATAGCTTGGCCTGCTTCAGCACCCACTTTCCAACTGAGAAATAAGTTTTGGAAACGATGGCCCGTTTGCAGAGGTGGGCAAAATACTCACATTTAAGTATTTGAAATACTAAAATACAAATACTGAAGAAATAGTATTTGAAATACCAAATACCAAATAGTATTTTAAAATACTAATAAAATACCAAATACTGAGATCACACCGATATTATTTTTCTGAAACGTTATTTTGACTAAAGCAACACAAACGTCCAACCGTCTGTTAATATTAACAACTTCAGTGTTCACTGGATTAAAAATGAACACTAACGGTGAATATTTGTGCAGTTTGGGCATTCATTAGTGACATCACACAGTTAGAAAAAAATGATAAATTAGAAATTACTAAACTTCTAATAACCATGTAGTCTGTTCACGCAAAATAACCACAGCAACCTACATTTGGTATACTGATGACAGCCAAATTGTTCAACTTAATAAGAAAGTGAAGCAACGCACATATTCAATGTCTTTTAACATTCACCGTCCATAAAGAAATCACTCAAGTATTAAAAACACATGACATGACATTGCTGCTTGCCGATGAATATTAGCATCTTGAGTGTTCAAGAAACAGTTTTAAGAAGTTATGAACTACAAATTACTAAAATTCTAATTACCAAATGACAGTAATTAAATTTGGAAAATGTAAGAAATGCATCAAACATCACATTACATTACTACATTATATAAGCAGTATTCTGCTCACTGCACAAGCACAACTGCACATGGTAAATACACGCAGGCTTCAACATGGTTGCTCAAAGTAGCATGTTGAAAGTATTTGGAAAAAGTATTTTGAATGGAGTATTTGAACAAATCTACTGACAAAAAGTATTTAAAATACCAAAATACCAAATACTCAATTTGCAGTACCAAATACAAAAAGTAAATCAAATACGTGTTTGAAATACAAGTATTTCAAATACTGCCCACCTCTGCCCGTTTGGTAATTTCATACAAGCACTCTTTGTCATGACTGTAAAATGGTAAGAGGTGGGCTATTTCTCCCACTTTTCAGTGGCCGAGGCTGAGGTTCGACTTCTGCACCACTTTAGCAGGACACATCACATGTTGTATCGTAAGGTTATATATATGTCCAAGCATATAGGCGCAGATGGAAAGTTGTGTGTATATGCGAAGTGGTTAGTATTATATAATTACGTGCAGAAATAGTTTCTTCACGCTTGTACGCCAAAGAAAGCATGGGAACGTTGCAAGCACTCTAAGTGCTGTAAGTTCATTTTAAATGACGTCTGTGCGACAGTCGTAAGCAAGATGTTCCTGATTCAGTTATGCACGAAGTCTGTGGACGCTTTTAACGTTATCCAGAAGGACTCTATAACCAACCTTCTTGCAAAAATTGCAGTGAGCAGTCAGCTTGCAGTGCAGACTGATATTTAACAGTGGTATGGAGCAGCGTTTTGGCCGATAACGAGATCAACACTTCGAATCACCACTGTGAGGCGCCAGCATCAGTGATATTTCAGTTTCAAAAATCAATTCAGTTTCAATTACCGTTATATGTGTTATAGGTTCGTTTAAGTATTTATTGTATTTATATTTTGGAAAACATTTTCGTTTCAGTTTCAGTTTTTATTTCCGTTTCCGGTTTTAGTATGTTGGACACGGAATCAATAGCACTCATCTTGTAACTGTTACAGAACAGCATCTACTAGATTACGCATTGCCATCCAAAATTGGCTTACTTAACACCGGCATGGCAATATACAAGGCACTAGTGTCATAATCGGCTGCTATCCGTGGTCACCAAATCAACAAATGAAAGCACAGAAATGCCAGATTTTAAAAACCATTTTATGTAACCATTTTCGTCGTGAAATCAATTTTGTATCAATTACTATTACGTTTCATGTGCTCTGATTCACGTTTGTATTTCGTTTCAGTTTTGCGAAACTTTTCCGTTTTCATTTCCGTTTCACTTAACGAATATAACACTGGCCAGCATGCTGTGCCGTGCGCTGGTGCTCGGCACCGTTGAGCGGATTTATGAGAGCGTGATACAATCTACTAAAAGCGACACACACACACACACACACATACAGTAGTTGGTCGTGTGACATGGTCCAGTCGTAGAGCGTCGACGCCGCCGCCGTTCGCTTATCAACATCGCAGTCACATGCATACAGTATATTCATTCTAAATGCGTGCGTCTGATGCATATCCCGTTGTCGCTATCGCATTTTTCCAGTTGGTTGCGCGACAGAAGTGGAAAGTATGTTTAGCCGACTGCAGTTGCACGGGTCACGCGGCTGGTCACATGGGTCGCGTAAATACAGACAACAGCGCAGACTACATGCATGCCTTTGCTGTGCGGCCGATACGCACCAATAACGACTTCTAAGAACCCGAATGCCATGTTGTCACTAAGTCGAAGCTTAGACAGGGTTCGGTTGGCAAGTGCGGCCGAGTTGCTCCCGCTGAGAAAAGCACAAACAAACGGCGATTACGTTGCGAGGTTATACGGCCAACGACGACGGAGATTTATTTCGTTTGTTTGCTTTATCTTGGCGTGCGAGCAACCGGGCCAGCGCCAGCCTTCGCCTCTGATGTTCGATGTCTGTAGACATACCACCATTAAGTCGATGCTACGTCAGACGGCGTTTCAGTGCGGCTGCTGGCTGTCGTCGTTGATCGTATACAGATCATGCAGATGCTGTTTCTGTTTGATGCGACCGACACTGACTTAATGACCAAGTGCACGACGCTTAGGGGATCTGCGGCGCTCCTGCAGAGTGACGATGTGGTCGTTCCAGTGCCCGAATGTCCGACCACTATACATGTAATGCCCTGTAGAGTAGCTGGTATTAGTGAACCAGCTGACAGTTAGATGGAACGGTACAATTCATCTGCGTGTAGACGACACATGCGTGACTCATGTTGAGATCGCACACCCGCTGACAACATTTACAGTACTTTAACTAAAATAATTTAGATCACTCTTTGACCTTTTTGTCGCTACTCTCTCTCTCTCTCTCTTTCTCATTCGCTCTGGTCCTCATCTCGCATTCAGTTGCCTTTCATTCAGACTTCACTTTTCTATTTCATTTTGCTTATTGGCATACGGATACCGCAGGCTCCAGGGATGAATTTTGTATTATGTGACGTCGATGCTAAAGTTTTCACCCAGTAGCGCCACATTCAATGCATTAAAGCAAATCCCTTGATGTGCTAGATCAGTTGTTGTCGTTTCTGCTGCTAATGACGTCCATCAGCGAATGTAACAAGTGATTCGCACTGGACCAGAGTGCGCATCAACTAAAATGCATTCTCTTGCCTATCATTCAGTGCTGTCTGTGAATATGTCGAGCTTTCATTTAAATCCCCTGATTAAAACGTGACAACAGGTGCTTGCATTGCGTAGAATTTAAAGATATGTTTTACTATACGTTCGGTTTATATGACTGTGAATGACTTACGACACTATCCACGTTGCGTCGGGTGGGGCATTAAACTCTACTCACTTACTCACATTGCGTCGACACGTGTCGTAAACAACTCATGGTCGATTGCTTTCAGTTGCAGTCGAAAATCAACCAACTATCTTGCTTGCCTTCGCGCGCATCAGAAGCGTGCTTGCAGTTTAAGTGTGCAGGGCTCCAGCGTCGTTCCAACTTAGTAACGTGCATGATTTATGGACGTGGTTTTCTGTATCGCATGCGCGTGCAGCCGACGTCTTGACCAGTGATCAGCTGTGAGTTGTGAGTGTTCCAAGTCTGCTCGTTTTGTCAGCCAATGTTTCCCATGCACTCTGTCGCTTGTGACATGTTGCTGTGGTCTTCCCATCAGCGGGTCTCGTGACCTTCCACTTACTTGCATGACGTAGTCTCTGGACAATAATTTGTGCGCGCAACACGCGCGCGCGCGTGCGTTTGACGCGAAGAAACATTTTCAGCACAACACAGGACGGGAATAATTGATGGAGATGGTTACTCAGTCGCGCAGTTTGCCACTGTACTGAATTAGTGAAATGCTGTGCGACTTCAGCGAACGTGATGTCGTGTTTGTTAGCGTTGTTACCCCAAATTCCACTTGGCTCGTCACGTCTCGACACGACACGACACGTTCGACGTGTCGAGCGCATGCATTTTGGCTGTGTCGAGCTTGTCGAACAGCACGGCTCGACACATTCGACACGACGAGCGCGACAGGCGCGACTCGCAACTTAGTTTGTTGTGTAATTTGTATAAAGTTAGTTATGATATGTAAGTTATTCACTAATTTATTGGAGTATACATTTATTTAATTTATTTCATTTGACGGAACACCTAGGATTTGTGTATGTAAGAGCACAAATGACTAAACTTGTACAGGCGAGTACTATTGCTTGTTTGTCGTCCGCCATGATGGAACAGCATGGCTCGACGCGCTCGACACGTGTCGAGTCGTGTCGAGTCGTGACGTGACGTGACGAGCGAAGTGGAATTTGGGCTATACCGAGTCACACACTCAGTAATATCCACTAATAATAATAATAATGGGTCAAGTTGGCGGCGTGGCTCAGTGGTTAGGACTTCGGTCTTTGGCTGCAACGGACTTTTTCTGATCTACGCCTGATATATGGTTGACATGTGACCACTTCGTGGGTAAAGTGTCCGCTGTGGGTCAACCAGCCAGGTCAACTCAGCCATCCATCCCTTCTGGGTCGGTAAATGAGTAGCAATCCACGTAATTACATGGATTACGGAGGTGGAGACCATAAACGGCAGATCAGGGCTGCGTATGGCCGTTCGTAGGCCAAAATCTGTGGGCTCAGGCTTAGCCTACGGCCTATAGGCTATTCACCCGCACTGTCTGTGACGTACAAGTCGCAGCAACTTCTGCCCTGTCGTCAGTCCGCGTACAGAGCTGGTCACTCTACCGAGACCGCCATCATCGCCGTGCACGACGAGATTGTACGTTGTGTCGACTCCGGTGACGTGTGTGCGC
>Ga0056115_1000534_pt1 | contig 17078 bp, 14 predicted proteins | sample WorMetOlspDAHAB1_FD_77007 | JGI IMG/M metagenome (GOLD analysis project Ga0056115, IMG submission 77007) | Marine gutless worms symbiont microbial communities from Max Planck institute for Marine Microbiology, Germany - Olavius sp. DAHAB.1 ...
CAGTTTATGGATTTCCGATCCGTAGGCGCCGTCGTTCATCACCACGATCAGAACGTTCAATCCGTGCCGTCTGATCGTTTCCAGTTCCTGGACATGCATCAGCAAACTGCCGTCGCCATCGAACAGCACCACCGTCCGGTCGGGCCTCGCCGCGGCGACCCCAATGGCAAAGGAGATGCCGTTGCCGATGGCGCCGAATTCGCGGATCGTCAAAAACCGCTCCTGCGGGCGCGACGGCATCTGGGCGAAGAAAAAGGAACAGTGCCCGGAGGAATTCACCAGTTCCCAGTCACGGGGAAGCGCTGCTTCCAGCGCTTCGACCACCGCGCGCGGATCGTGCAAGCCCGGCTCGATCTCGAATTGGGCGCTGTCGGCCGGCGCCGTGCGCAGCCGTTCCGCCAGCGCAGCCGACCGCCAGTCGGGCGCGCGGGCCGGCAAGGCCGTACACAGGGACTCAACGCCCAGTCGCGCGTCGGCGCGAAGATGGGCGGCCGCAGCCAACCTGCCCTGGCTGACCGCTACCGGGTCCAGATCGATCTGCAGCACCTGCGCGCCGGGCCACAGTTTCCCGCCGTCGGCATTGTGGTGGGCCAGCGAACAGCCGACGGCGATCACAAGATCCGCCTCGGCGAAACAGGCCCGGGCCATCTCGGATGAAAAGCCGCCCGCCACGCCCAGCGAAAACGGATCGTCGTGAAACAAGCCTCGCGCCGGCAAAGTGGTCGCCAACAGACCGTCGCGACGTTCGGCCAGTGCGCGGCAGGCGGGCCCCGCCCCCGCCTCCACTGCGCCCATGCCGGCCATGATGACGATCCGCCGCGCCCCGTCGATCATGGACGCCGCACGCGCGACATCGTCGGGGTGCGCCGGCATCGGCGCGAGCCGCGGCAGCAGCGTGCGCGACGCGGGCGGCAGATCCTCCGATCCAGTCCAGGGCTGGGCCTGCAGATCGAAGGGCACGCCCAACACCACCGGACGCCGTTCGCGCCGGGCCTGCAAAAACGCATCGCGCACAGCGACCGGCATGCGGTCCGGCCAATGCAGGCTGTGAAAGGCCGCGCCCGTGGCGGCCACGAACGGGCCGTGATCGATCGCCTGGTTGTACCAGCCGGTCTTCAGCGGCGCTTCGCCGGCGAAGACGACCAGCGGCAGCCGCGCACGGACGGCCGCCGGCAGCGCCGTCATCACCTGCGTCAGGCCGGGCCCGCAGGTCACCGTGGCAAGGCCCACATCGCCGGTTTTTCGGGCAAACGCCATGGCGGCGGCCACCGCGCAGTGTTCGTGCCGGACATAGACCATCCGACAGCCCTGCTCCGCCAGCCGTGCGGCCCAGCTCATGTTCGCGTCGCCCAACAGGGCAAAGCATGTTTGAACGTCTTCCTGTGCAAAAGAGCGCGCGAGAATGTCGAAGACGCGCAAGCCCGACTGCGCCGCGCCGCTCACGCGCCCTCGCCGGGCAGCAGGACCCTCGCGGGAACCATCACCTCTCCTTTGGCGATCAACCGGGCGGTGCGAATCAATCCTGCCGATTGGAACTGGAACCCGCCTGCGTCGCGGGAATACGTCACGGTCACCTCCATGATGCCCATCGGATGCTCGATCCGCACGACGGCGGGCGACGCGTCGACCGGGCGCGCCAGGCCTTCCGCCACGGTCCCGGGGCTGAGTGCGCAGGCCGCGAGACATTGCGATCCGGTGACCGCAAGGGTCGGGTGGCACGACCAGGGCATGAAGTATCGCGCCGCGATATGGCCGCCGTCCCGGGGCGCCGAAAGCAGGCCGATCTTCGGCGTCACCGACTTTGCCACGTCGCCCAGCCCCATGAGCCGCCCCGCCTCCAGTCGAACTGCCTCCATCCGCTGGAACAGGGCCTTGTCGGCGTCCAGATCCGCCTGGCTTTCCGAGCCTTCGATGCCGAAATCCGCCGCGCGCGCAATCATCATCGGCATGGCGACGTCCATGCAGGTGACCTCGATTCCGTCGATCACGTCGACGGTATTGCCGGTGGGCAGCATGGCGCCGCAGCGCGAACCCACCACGTCCAGGAAATTGAGGCGCCCGGGCGCCGCCGTTCCCGGCACGCCGTCGATGGCCGCGTCGCCCTCGTATAGCACCTGGCCGCCCGGCGTCTGCACGACGGCCTCGACCAGGGCGCCGGTATTGACGGCGCGGATACGCACCGGCGTTTCGTCGCCGTCTGCCTGCACCAGCCCCATCTCGATCGCCGCCGGCCCGACGCCAACCAGGATGTTGCCGCAGGTGGGCCCGTAGTCCACGAGGCGCTCTTCCACGGCGACCTGGGCGAAGAAATAGTCGATATCGGCCCGGGGATCGTCCGACCGGCTGAGCATCGCCACCTTAGTGGTGACCGCGTTGCCGCCGCCCAGACCGTCGATGTTACGGGGGTTTCCGGCGCCGACAACGGCGATCAGCACCTCCGACAGCGTTTCCCGGTCCTCCGGCAAATCGGCGCGGTTGAAATAGGGACCGCGTGACGTGCCGCCGCGCAGAAAGAGGAAGGGTAGTGCGGTCTGGGTCATGTCAGGTAAAGGGCCAGGGCAGTTTGACGAGGGCCTGCAGCAGGCCCGGCGGGAAGTCGCGATTCAACGTCCACGCCATCGCGCAGATGAAGGCAAGGCCGGCGGCCGACAGGAAAAACGCCTTGGGCCAGTGAAGCCGTGCGCGCAGCTTGAAAAAGGCGACGAAGAACAGCGCCAGCGCGATGATAAAGCCCAGCAGCGAACAGAGAATCAACAGCCCCAGGAACCAGGCAAGCGTCGGCCACAGGCCGTGGTCTGCCGTACCGTCGTCGCCCCTCTCGCGATCGGCGAAGACGGCGTCGTTCTCCGGCGCCCGCATCATCCGAATCAACAACGCGAAACAACAGACCAGCGAGACCGAAGAGATCGTGACCGGAAAGATCTTGTCGCTGGTCACGTTGATCATCATGGCATCCGCCCACGCGATCATCAGGTAACCCGTCACCACCATCAGGAAGATCAGCGGCGCGCGCTTGCTCCCGGTCTCCACATTGCCTTCCGGCAGGATCTGTTTGGCCTGCCGCACGCCGAGAATAATGGAGACAATCGTCAGGGCCAGGATCGTCAGAACGATCGGCGACGCAAGGTAGTCTATGCCAACGTCGAAGCCCCGTCGAAACTTGGCGCCCGCGACCTGATTGGCCATGTTCGAGAAGTTCTCGGCCTGGTTCGACAACACAAAACCGATCAGGAACGCAGGACGCGACCAGTCGAAACGCCTGAGAAAGATGCCCAACAGCCCCACAGCGAACAACGCGACCAGATCGCCCAGCGACTGGCGCGACTGGAAGGCCGCGAAGGAAATCAGCATGAACAGGAACGGCGCCAGCAAGGTGAAGCGAATGGTCGTCAGCTTGGCGATGCCGCCGGAAAGCACGATGCACAGGCCGGCGCCCACCACATTGGCCAGCGCCAGGGACCAGACGATCGTATAGGTCACGTCCAGGTCGTTGCGGATCATCTGCGGGCCGGCGTCGTAGCCCAGCAGCGCCAGTCCGCCCAGGAAGACCGCCATGGAGCCCGAGCCGGGGATACCGAAGATCAGCGTGGGTACCAGTCCGCCGCCCTCCTTGGCGTTGTTCGAGCTCTCCGGCCCGATCACGCCGCGGACTTCGCCGGAGCCGAACTTCGACTTGTCCTTGGTTGTCTGAACCGTGTGCCCATAGGCGATCCAGTCGACGACCGAGCCGCCCAGACCCGGGATCACGCCCACGATCACGCCGATGACCGCACAGCGAATCGACAAGAACAGGTTCGACGCCCAGTCGCGGACGCCGTCCAGCCAACCCGCGCCCAGCGTGCCCGAACCCGCGATCGGCCGGTCGTGCCGCAACAGCGCGATGATTTCCGGCACGGCAAAGATGCCAAGCCCGACAATGACCAGCTTCAGGCCGTCGACCAGATAGGGAATCTCATAGGACGCCATGCGCAGGCTGCCGGCGGCGCCCGCCTCGCCGATGGTCCCGACCATCAGTCCCAGACCGGCCGCGGCAATGCCCTTCAACGGCAGCCGGCCGGCCAGGATGGCCACCATCGACAGGCCCAGGATGGTGATCATCAGCATTTCGGGCAGACCGAAAGCCAGCACCAAAGGCCGGGCGATCAGGATGAAGAAAGTCAGGACCACGGCACCCAGCAGGCCGCCGAACAGCGATGACGCGAAGGCCGCCGACAGAGCCCGGGCCGCCTCGCCTTTCTTGGCCAACGGGAACCCGTCCAGCACGGTCGCCTGGCTGGCCGAAGAACCAGGAATGCCCATCAGCACCGATGCGAACGTGTCGGAGGTGGGGATGACCGCGATCAGACCGACCATCAGCGCAAGCCCTGAGACCGGGTCCATCCCGAACATGAAGGGCAGCACCAGCGAGAGGCCGGCAATGCCGCCGAGCCCGGGGAAAACCCCCACCGAAAGGCCAAGCAATACGCCCAGGACCAAAAACATGATCTGCTGGGGTTGCAGAATCAGCGCAAAGGCGTCGCCAAGCGCCGGAAGGGCGGTCGCCAGAATATCCATGGACCTGTCTTTCGCGGGAAGAGGGCGCCCTTCGCGCAAGGCTGCGCGAAGGGCGCGGGAACTTACTTCAACGAGACGCCGTAGCGCTCTTCAAGCCAGTTCTGAACGAACGCCTTCGCGTCCGCGTTCACCTCGGTCCCCAGCTTCAACGTCGCCGTGGCCTGGTCGCCCGTCATCTGCGGATAGACGCCCAGCCGGGCCTTGGAGATCTCTGCGAAATCGTCGCGCGCCAGGACCTTGTTGAAGGCGGCCGTATAGGTATCGATCGCCTCCTGCGTCGCACCCTTGGGCAGGAACACCATCTTCTGCGCGGGGAACCCGGCAATGAAGAACGCCTTCCAGGCCTCCCAGGCCTCGCCGGAGGTCTCGCAGCCTGCGGTGGCTTCGCAGACTTCCTTGAAACTCGGCATGTCCGGGAATGTGGGATCACGCACGATGTTGCCGTCGGCGTCCAAGGCGCCCCAGGTCATCATCGGCACGGCCAGGCCGCCCTCGACCAATGGCACGACCGCCTTCAGATAGGCCGCCGAGGTCTGATAGTCGATATTGGCCTCGCCGCGCTCGAACATCAGGCGGCCGTCGCCCCGGCCCTTGATGCCGAAGACCGGCTCGACCTGCATGCCCAGCATCTCCCAGGCCAGCAGCGGCACCAGGTCCAGGCGCGTCGCACCCTGGCTGCCCCAGATGAAATCGATGTCCTTCAGGTCGTCGGCATCGCCGTCGAACTTCTCCGCGATGTCGGGCGGCAGGTAGGCGACGCCGCCGGTGCCCGAGGCCAGCACGACGTTCCAGTCGCCGTATTCGTACTTCACGCGCGGATCGTCCAGGAGATAGGGGAACTGGGTCGAGCCCGACGAGCCGAAGATCAACGTGCCGTCTTCGAAGTCCTGATCCTGGAACCAGTTCGCGCCCTTGGTGGAGCCGGCGCCCGGCATGTACTTGACCACTACCGTCGGATTTCCGGGCAGCGCCTCGCTGAGAAGCGGCGCATAGAAATTGGCCCATTTCGCCGACCCGCCAGACTCCGAGAACGGGATCACGTATTCGACGGTCTTGCCGCTGAGATCGAGGCCGTGACCGCTCGCCAGCGCGCCGGTCGCAAGGCCCAGGGCCGAAGCGCCCGCCAGCAGGCCAAGCACGCCGCGGCGCGCACGTTCGATTGTAACCTTCATGACTTTCCTCCCTTAAGGTCCGCGGCATTTTCCCAACCGCGGACGATCTTAGTGACTGGTTTTCTTGGGAAACCTGAGGGTCTTCGCCCGTCCGACGCATGACCGCGTCGGGACGGTCGCACGGGCTGCCATAATCAACAACACCGTGATTCAATCCGATATGCGTATCCCCTGCACCACCTCCCAGAACCTCAAAGGCCCCTGTTCCGGCCGGACCGTGCCGGGCGGCGGACCCCTTGATTGAGGAAACCATACTGGGTGAAGCTTTCATCAGGCTTTCACGGGGGCCGGCCCCAGTGCGGCCAGGGAGGGAACCGATGCGGATTGCCGTGGTCGAAGATAACAGGATGCTGGCCGACGCCATCGGCAAGTCGCTGGACGACGACGGTCACGGTGTCGACATGCTGCATGACGGCGACGAGGCGGCCGACTTCCTGGCCCGCGAATCGGTTGACGCAGTGGTCCTGGATATCAACCTGCCCGGTCTGTCCGGTCTGGAGGTCTTGAGCGGGATGCGCAGGCGGGGCGATTCTACCCCTGTGATCCTGTTGACTGCGCGCGGAAAGACGCAGGACCGGGTTCGCGGCCTGGATACCGGCGCAGACGACTATCTGGTCAAGCCCTTCGACATGGACGAACTGAGTGTACGGCTGAGGGCCCTGCTGCGCCGGCGCGGCGGGGACCAGACGAACACGATCGCGGTTGGCGATCTGACGCTGGACCGGACCGCGCGGCGCCTGTTCAAAAAGGGGGCCCCCGTGGAACTGCCCCGCCGCGAGCTGGCCCTGGCCGAACTGTTTCTGCTGCGGCTGGACCAGATCGTCTCTAAGGAACAGATCCTGGACCACCTTTACGGCAGCGGCAGCGAGGTCGACGCCACCACGGCGGAGCTTTATGTCCATCGCCTGCGCAAACGGCTCGCCGGTTCGGGCGTCGCCATCAAGACCGTGCGCGGCCTTGGCTATTTCATGGAGAAGGACCAATGAGGCCCGTTCGTTCGATCCGGACCCGGTTGCTGTTGTGGCTTCTGGTCCCGCTGACCGTTATTGCGGCGCTGGAAGCGACGGAGACCTATTTCACCGCCCGAAAGACGTCGAACACGCTCTACGACAAGACGCTGCTGGCCGTGATGTTCACGGTTGCTGAGAACGTCCTGGCATCCGACGGCGACCTGTTGTCGGAAAACGTGCTGGAGGTCCTGACCGAGAACCTGGGCGACCAGCTCTTCTATCATGTGGCCGGGCCGGACAATTCGTTCGTCACCGGCTATTCCGGCTATCCCCGCCCGCCTGCCGGGGTGGAGTTGAAACGCGGCAGGCCGGTATTTTATGACGGCGTCTACAAGGACGATCCCGTGCGCGTGGTCGCGATCCGCCAGTTGGTCACCGAACGAGACCTCAACGGCTGGAGCACCGTGACCACCTGGCAGACCATCAATCGCAGGGCGGAGCTGTCGCTGGGGCTGTTCGGGCAGTCGCTGATGCGGCTGGCTATCCTGGTGGGCTGCGCCGGGCTGATCGTGTGGTTCGCCCTGCGCATCGGCCTGTCGCCGTTGGCCGACCTGCAGGACGCGGTCGAACAACGCACGTCCAGCGACCTCTCGGCGATCCGACGGCCGGTGCCGGTGGAGGTCCAGAGCCTGGTGACTGCGATGAATGCCCTGTTCGAAAAAGTGCGCACCGCATCGGACGTCCGCGAGCGCTTCATTGCCGATGCGGCGCATCAGCTTCGCAACCCGATCGCCGCGCTGAAGGCCCAGGCGCAGGTCGCCCGCAAGGCGGCGACGCCGGAAGAGATGCGGCGGCGAATCGACGGCGTCGCACAATCGATCGATGCGGCAGGGCGGCTGGTGCACCAGCTCTTGACCAGCGCCAGCGCCAACGCCGCAGGGGCCGCGGAGACGGAGACGACGGTCTTCGACCTGGTGCGCCTGGCGCGCGAGACCGCGTCGGGCCACGCCCAGCGCGCGATAAAGAAAGGCCAGGAGTTCTCCTTCGACATGGGCGAGGAACGCCTGCCGGTGGTCGGCAACAGCACACTTGTCGGCGAGGCCATCGCCAACCTGATCGACAACGCGATCACCCACAACCCGCCCGGAACGACGATCAGCGTCGCCGTCGGCCAACGGGACGGACTGCCCACGGTGACGGTGGAAGACGACGGCATCGGCATTCCCGACGCCGATAAATCCAAGGTTCTGGAGCCGTTCGTCAGCCTGCAGACCGAAAGCGCGGGCAGCGGCCTGGGCCTTTCGATCGTCGCCGATATCGCCCGCCAGCACAAAGGCCGCCTGACCGCCCTGCCGGGCTGCGACGGCAAGGGCGCGCGTTTCGAACTGGCCCTGGCGCCCGCCGGCGGTTAGCGGACGGACCGAGGGAAGCGGCCTGTCGGCTCGCGGGGTTCATAAGTTATTGCTATAACGGTCGCAGGAAACCGCGACCCCAAACCACGCATGGCGCAAGAAACTCTCAACCTCCGCCACCTCCGCGCATTCTGCGAAGTGGCGACCCAGGGCGGAATCTCCGCGGCTGCAGACCGTATCCATCTCTCGCAACCCGCGATCACCCAGGCCATCGCAAAACTGGAGGCCAGGCTTGCCGCGCCGCTGTTCGTGCGCAGCAGTCAGGGCATGACGCTGACAGAGCCCGGCGCGGTCGTCCTGAAACGCGCCCAGCGTGCCCTGGCGCTGATACGCGTTGGCTCCCAGCGCGCGGCCCGGAAGCAGAGCCGCGCCAAAGGCAAAAGTCGGCAGGCCTTCGACACCCTGATCACGGCCACGCAGCTGCGCGCCTTGCTGGCCGTGGAAGATCATGGAAACTTCTCGATCGCCGCGCGAAGCGTCGGCGTCTCCCAACCATCGCTTTACCGCATGGCCCGAGACCTGGAGCGAGTGTCGGAACTGACGCTCTATGCCAAGACGCCGCAGGGAATTGCGCTGACGGAGGCGGCCGAAACGCTGGCACAGTTCGCGCGCCTGGCGTTCGCCGAGTTGAAACAGGGTTTCGAGGAACTCGACGAATGGCGCGGGATCGATTCGGCCAGCATTGTCGTGGGAACGCTGCCCCTGGCCCGCAGCTCTATTCTGCCAACGGCGCTGAACGAGGTGACCCGCGTCAGGCCCGGCGTCAGGATCAGCGTGATCGACGGGCCTTACAGCGACCTCTTGCACGGCCTGCGGCATGGAGAAATCGACTTCATGATCGGGGCGCTGCGCGACCCTGTCCCCATCGAAGATGTGATCCAGGAGACGCTGTTCGAAGACCGGCTGGCCGTTGTCGGCCATGCAGGTCACCCTTTGGTCGGCCGCGTGAAAGTGCCCGCCGAAGACCTTGCCGCCTATCCCTGGGTCGTGCCAAGACCGGGAACGCCGACCCGGGACTACTTCGACGCGTTCTTCCGCAAGGCGGGGCTGCCACCCCCGCAACGGATCATCGAATCCAGTTCGCTGGTGCTGGTGCAGGGACTGCTGAGGGGCAGCGATCGCCTCACGATGATCTCCGCCCATCAGATCCGGGACGGCGAAAAGCAAGGATTGATTGGCCGGGTGGCGGTCGACGTAGGCGACAAGGCCAGGCCTATCGGGCTTACCGTGCGCCAGGATTGGGAACCGACGCCCGCGCAGACCCTGGTCATCGACCTGCTGCGGCAGGCGAGCCGGGACCTTGCCGCGAATTGACAGGCCTTATGCGAAAAATGAATAGTACGGTCGAACAATCAATTTAACCCCGTCCCCGGGCTCTGTTACTCCGGCCTGGGCTAACGTACACAGGGGCAAAGGCGTCTTCGCCGGCAGCACCACGCGCGAAACCGACTTAAAAAAACGCCTCAAAAAACCAAGACGAAACACGGAGGAACCTATGAAAAAACCAATTCTGAAGACCGCGCTGGGCGCTTTGGCTGCACTTGCCGCGGTTTCCACAACGCAGGCGCAGGACGTGACGCTGACCTTGTCCCACTTCCTGAGTCCCAAGGCGCCGCCCCACGCGAAATTCCTCGAGCCCTGGGCCCGTAAGGTCGAAGCCGATTCCAACGGCAGGATCAAGGTCGAGATTTTCCCGTCGATGACCATGGGCGGCAAGCCGCCGGAGCTCTACAGGCAGCTTCGCGACGGGGCCGCGGACCTGGTTTGGACGGTGACCGGCTACACGCCCGGCGTGTTCCCGCGTTCGGAAGTCTTCGAGCTTCCCACGGTGCACCAGGGCTCCGCCAAGGCCACCAACCTGGCGATCCAGGCCCAGTTCGACATGATCGCGGAGGACTTCAAGGACATCAAACCGCTGTTGGTTCACGTCCATGCCGGCCAGGCGATCCACATGGTCGACGGTTGCATCGACGGGGCCGCTGACCTGAAGGGCAAGAAACTTCGCACGCCGTCGCGGACCGGCGCCTGGATGATCGAATCCTGGGGTGCCGAGCCGGTCGGCATGCCGGTCCCCGCCCTGCCGCAGGCCTTGTCGAAAGGCACCATCGACGGCACCCTGATCCCGTTCGAGATCATGCCGCCCCTGAAGGTGCATGAGCTGACGAAGTGCTCGATCACCGGCGTGGGCGGCGCCCGGTTCGGCACGGCGATCTTTCTCTTCGCCATGAACAAGGACAGCTACGACGGCCTGCCCGACGACCTGAAAGCGGTCATCGACGCGAACTCGGGTGCCGCAATTGCCCAACAGACCGGGGAGTTGTGGGACAGCATCGAAACCGGCGGGATCACCCTGCAGGAGAAGACAGGCTCGCCGGTGATCGCACTGGACCAGGCCGCGACCGATGACATGCTGGGCCTGACCAAGGCGGTCGAGGCCCGCTGGGTCGAGGAAGCGAACGGCAACGGCCTTGACGGCGCGGCGCTTGTCTCCGCGGCGCGGGAGGCAGTCGCGGCCCAAAGCAAGTAGGCCAAAAAACGGCGGGGCGCCGGTTGCGCGCCCCGCCATCTAACGGGGGCAGACCATGTTCCGCATGGCCGAAGCGGTCGCTGCGTTCTGGGCGCTGGCAGGCGGCGTCATTCTGGTGGCGATCATGCTGATCACGTCGGTCAATGTGGGCGCGTTCGGTCTGGACGTCCTGGCGCGCCTGGTCGGCGCGAACGTGTCGGGCCTGCCGGGATACGAGGACTTCGTGTCCTTGGCGATCTCGTGTGCGGCGATGATGTTCCTGCCCTACTGCCAGCTCAAGCGCGGGCACGTGGTGGTCGACCTGTTCGCCAACCTGTTCCCGAAGGCGGTTCAGCGCGGTCTGGACAAGCTGTGGCTGTTCACCGTTCTGTGCATGTGCATCTTTCTGGCCTACTGGATGTATGTCGGCATGCTGGAAACCCGCAGCGACGGCGTGCTGACCCCGATTCTGGGCTGGACCGTCTGGCCCACCTATATCGCCGGGATCGCCTCCCTGATCCTGTGGGGCGCGATCGCAGCGCTGCTGCTCTTCCGGGAAGACCGCGGCGATGCTTGATCGCGAGACGATCGGCATCCTGGGCGTCGTCGCCCTCTTCCTTCTGCTGATCCTGCGCGTGCCGGTGGGGCTCGCCATGGTGGGCGTTGGGATCGGCGGCAACTACGCGCTTTCGCTTGCCGTCCCGTTCCTGAAGTTCGACCCGTATTTGAAGCAGTTCAAGACGTTGATGTGGGGCGTGGTTGCGAACTACGAGCTCTCCGTCGTCCCGCTGTTCATCCTGATGGGTTTCTTGGCCAGCCAGTCCAAGCTCAGCAGCGATCTTTTCCAGGGTTTCAACGCCCTGGTCGGCCGGTTCCGCGGCGGCGTCGCGATGGCGGCGATCGGCGCCTGCGCCGGGTTCGGTGCGGTCTGCGGCTCGTCTCTGGCCACCGCCTCGACCATGGGCCGGGTGGCGTTGCCGGAACTGCGCAGGCTTCATTATGCGCCGCGCCTGGCGACGGGAACGCTGGCGGCAGGCGGAACGCTGGGCATTCTGATTCCGCCGTCTGTCGCCCTGGTCATCTACGCCATCATCGTGGAAGCCTCGATCATCCAGATGTTCCAGGCGGCCATCGTGCCTGGTCTGATTGCGGTCGCCTTCTTCATTATGGTCATCGCGGCGCTGGTCCGCGTGAAGCCGGACCTGGCGCCGGAAACCGCCAGTCTGGACAAGGCCGAACGGCGCATCGCCCTGATCCGCCTGATCCCCGTCTTGTCGATCTTCGGTGTGATCATTCTGGGGCTGGGGCTCGGGCTCTTCACACCGACCCCCGCCGCCGCCGTGGGCGCGACGCTGATCCTGATCTACGGCTTGCTGTTGCGGTTCTGGAACCCGGAGCAGGGCCTGACAGGGGCGGGCATCCGAAGCTCGCTGCTCAGCACCGCCGTCACCAGCGGCATGATCTATTTCATCCTGTTCGGCGCCGAGGTGCTGAATGGGTTCTTCGCCCGCGCCGGCCTGCCCGCGGCGCTGGCTTCCTGGACCTCCGGTTCGGGCTTCGACCCCTGGCTGATCCTGATCGTCATGCTGCTGGTCCTGATCGTACTGGGTTGTTTCATGGACTCCCTGGCGATGATCCTGGTGGTGGTGCCGTTCATCTGGCCGGCATTGGTGGACGTTAATGGCGGCGACTATGCGACGGCGTCAGGGTCGGCCTTCGGGATGAGCACCGAGGACATGAAGATCTGGTTCGGGATCGTGGCCCTGGTTGTGGTGGAGCTGGGGCTGATCACGCCACCGGTCGGCCTCAACGTGTTCATTATCTCGGCCATGTCGCAGAACGTGCGCATGGCCGACATCTTCATCGGCGTCACGCCCTTCTTCGGGATCGAGATCGTGCGGATCGGCCTGCTGCTGCTGGTCCCGGCGCTGTGCCTGTTCCTGCCGGGGATATTATCGGGCTGACAATCAGCGCCCGGCCCGGACCTTCACTGTCGGAGCGCTCCATTTTTCAAGGCCCAGGGCCCGAAGTTCGGACGCGCGCGGGCGGATGCCCGCATCCATCGCGAAGCAAAGCGCGTGGGCGGCCCGCAGCCGTTGGACATATTTGTCAAAGAACATCGCGAATTCTCCTTCTCGCAATACCGGTGGTCACTCGTTTGGCCGCGCGACCGCCGCGTTCGTTTCCGCCGGGGTCGCCGCCGGCGCCGTCTCGCCCGCACAGCGTACCAGCGCCGCGAAGCGATAAAGCCCGTGCACCATCTTGCTGTACGGCATGGTCAGGAACAGCGCGAAGACGACGCCCAGATGGACCGCCAGCAACAGGCCCATGGCCGGCGTCGCGCGCAGGAACAACAACAGGAGGCCGGTCAGGCTGGTCAGGAACAGCATCACCAGGAAGGCCATGTCCATGCCGCTTGTGCTTTCGGTTTTCAGTTCGCGCGCGCGCGTGACCTTGGCTTGCGCCAGGCCCCAGGGCCCGACCAGCAGGCTGATGCCGCCCGCGGTCCCCAACAGCACGACCGGATTGTACCAGGCATAGGGCGCCTCCCACCCGAAGGCGTAGTGAAACACAGTGCCTAAGGAGGTCGAGGCGAAACACAGGAGAAACCCGTAGAACGTGAGGTGGTGATAGAGCCGCCGCCGGTCGTTCGGGGTCTCGTCGTCGTTCATGCAGCCGACCCCGCCGCCGTCGAGGTAACGCAGCCGTCCCGCATCCATGACCGCCTGCCAGACCGACCCGCCCGACAGCGTCCCCGACCCGCCGGTCTCCCCCCAGAAGCGCCGCACGCCCAGCGCCAGCGCGACCAGGGCAAAGCCGAAAGCCCCGCCGAACAGGGCAACCATCGCATTGTGCGGCATCAGCCTGTAAAACGCGCCAGGCCCGGTATGGGTCCCAAACAACACCGCCGGATCGCGGACCGCGACAAAGCCGGCGATGAAAACCGCCACGCTGAGGGCCGCGATCAGCGCGATCCACAATCCGTTGCGGTCGAACAATCCGGCCAGGAATCCCGGCCACGCATAGCGCGCCTAGCTTTCTTCGCGCAAACTTTCAAAACTGACCGGTACGTTCACGCCCAGCTCGTGCGGCGGCGCATACTGGCAGTCGTGGTAGCAGGCGCCGCAGTTATGGCAGAGGTTGGCCAGGTAGTCGACATCGCCTGCCAGGAACACCCGGCGTTGCTCCATCGCCGGGAACACCGCGCACAGCCCCTCGCAATAGCGGCAGGCATTGCAGACGGTCATCAGGCGCGCCGCCTCGGCCTGAGCGATAGTCATCGGTTTTTCAGTTGCTTGCAGCATTGGCCGCCCCCGTTCCGGCAAGCCGTCCGAAGACGCTTCCGATCGTCATGCCGATCCCGGCGAGATATCCCTTGCCCAGGACGTTGCCGGCCATGATCTCGCCGGCGGCGAACATGTTGGGCGACGTCGTGCCGTTCTCCATGATCATCCGGGCGTCGGCGTTCACCTTGACGCCCAGATAGGTGAAGGTGATGCCCGGCCGCAGCGAGTAGCCATAGAAGGGCGGCGTGTCGATGGGCCGCGCCCAATGGGTCTTTTCCGGCGAAAGACCCTGGGTCCGGCAGTCGTCGTGGTTGGTGTGGTCGAAACTGCCGGGAACGCAGGCCGCGTTGAAGGCGTCCACGGTGGCCCGCAGGCTGGCCGGGTCGATGCCCAGGTTCGCCGCCAGCTCCTCGACGGTCTCGGCCTTCTCGGGCGGATAGACCGACGGCATGAACTGCTCGATCGATTTCTGGTCGATGACCACATAGCCGACCTGGTTGGGCTGGGCCGCGACCAGGCGGCCCCAGATGGCGTACCGCTTGGGCCAGAAGTCCTCGCCCTCGTCGTAGAAGCGTTCGCCGTTCTCGTTGACCACGATCCCGAAGGGCACGCAATCCAGCCGGGTGACGATGCCGCCGTCGAACTTGGGCGCGCGGCCGTCGATGGCGACCGCGTGGCACTGCTTGGGATCGCCCACGGGCCGGACCCCCTTGTTTAACAGCAGCCACAAAACGCCGCCTTTGTTGTAGGGCGTGCCGCGGATAAGAAAGTTTTCCGCCGCGTCGCCCCAGGCCTCCTTCAGCCAGTCGATATTGGCCTCGAAACCGCCTGCGGCGGCAACGAAGGCCCGCGCCGCAACGAACGCCTCGCCCTCGGGCCCCCGGATATTGACGCCCAGAAAGAACCCGTCCTCGATCTCGATGCCGGTGACCTCGGTGTCGTAGCGCACGTCGACGCCCAGATTGCGGGCCGTGAGGTAAAGCGCGTTCAACATCGCCTTGCCGCCGCCCAGGAAGAAGGCATTGGTCCGGCCCAGCGACAGGGTCCCGCCCAGCGACGGCTGGAACCGGACGCCCTGCGCCTCCAGGAAATCCCACAGCTCGGCGGACTGCTCCAGCGTCAGGCGCGCCAGCGCCTCGTCGGTCTCGCCTTCGGTGACCCGCATCAGGTCGTCCCAGAATTCGTTGACCGGATACGGCCCGGTGAGCGTGCCATGGGCGGCGTCATGGGCGACCCGCATGTTGCGGGTATGGCGCGTGTTGCCGCCGCGCATTGCCTTGGGCGCCGCCTCGATAACCAGCGTGCGGGCCCCTGCCCGCGCGGCCGCAATGGCGGCGCACAGGGCAGCGTTGCCGCCGCCGGCGATGAGGACGTCGTAGGTCATCCGAACCCCATTTTATTGTGTGCAAATGTATACAATAAAATGGGGTTCGTTTCAAGGCCGGAGCAGCGCAAGAGTGCGGGCCTTCTATTCTCTAACGAACCCCTTCAGCCACGCCATGACGCGCCGGGCCGCAGCGGTTGGCGTGACCGCCGGCGACCGGCAGAGGTAATAGGCCGCCTGGGCGAAGGCCGAGGCGCCGAACGGGGCTTCCAGGGCGCCCGACGCGATCCGTCCGTCGACCAGGGGACTGCGGCCGATCGCCAGGCCCAGCCCCTGCTCCGCCGCGGCCAGGACCTGCTCCTGGGTCTCGAATTTCAGCGTGTTCGCCATCGCTGGACCGCCAATGCCGCGGGCCCTGGCCCACTCGGTCCATTCGTCGGGGAAGTAGCCATTGACGATCAACCGGCTTGCCGAAAGCGCAACGACAGGATCGTCGACGGCGCCGGCGGGCAGATAACCGGGGCGGCAGACGGGCGTCGCCGTTTCCGAAAACAGGAAATCTGATTTCACGTCCGCCCAGGCGCCCTGGCCATGGCGGATCGCCAGATCGACCTGTTCGCGCCGCAGGTCGACGACGCGCGTGGTGGTGTTGAGCTGCAGATCGATGTCCGGAAACGCGGTCTCGAATGCCGGCAGCCGCGGGATCAGCCACAACATGGCCAGCGAGGGCGGCAATGTCAGGACCACCTGGCCCCGTTCCCGGGACCCGGTCAGCGCCCGGGTGGCCTCGGCGATTGTCAACAGGGCCGGGTCGATCGCCGCGTAATACCGCCGGCCGTCGGCCGTCAGGCTCACCTGCGGGCCGTTGCGGTCGAACAGCGGCATCCGCACCAGCTCTTCCAGCCGTTTGATCTGATGGCTGACGGCGGACTCCGTGACGCCCAGGTCCCGGGCGGCGTCACGGAACCGGCCGTGCCGCGCCGCTGCGCGAAAGGCGCGCAATGCCGCAAACGGCGGCAGGGAGTCTCCGGCTTCGGCCATACGCGCCTCCATAGCATGATATTTATTCATGTTATCTTGCCTCGAATTCGTGCCTGTTTCCAGAATTTCCAGCCCATATCCAGGAAAGAGAGAAAACAGAGACTGACCAATCACGCACAAGAATTCACGCTGGAGAAGGAGACATCCGATGTACGAGACAGCCGCAGTCGCCCCGGTTCCCGTCGCCACCGACGCACCGCAGGCCGCCGCAGGAACGGCCAAGGGCCAGGTCAACTATCTGGCGCCGTCCGATCTGAAGCCTGCGATTTTCATCGACCCGGACGGCACGCGCCATGTCCGCGACGACGTCCGCTACGAAACCCGCACTGTCGAGGTGCGCAACGGACGCCCCGCCGTCGACGGTTTCACCCTGGACCGGAACGGCGTCCAACTGACGCGCCACCGGACCGCCGTCGCCGATTTCTATAACGACGAGGAAGTGGCCGCTGCCTACTACCCGGAGATCGAACGGCTGATCAAAAAGGAGACCGGCGCCGCGGAGGTGGCGATCTTCGATCATACCCGCCGGGTCAGCGGCGACGAGGACGGGCCGGTGCGTCGCCCGGTTCCCAACGTCCATGGGGACTATACGACCAGGTCCGGGCCGCAGCGGGTCCAGGACCTGATCGACCCCGACCGCCGGGACGCGTGGCTCAGCGGGCGGTTCGCGGTGATCAACATCTGGCGGCCGATCCGCGGACCGGTCGAACGCTCGCCGCTGGCCTTCATCGACGGCCGGACCGTGGCCGACGAGGATTTCGTGGCGATGGACCTGGTCTATCCGGACCGCAACGGCGAGATCTACGGCTTCACCCACAACCCCGATCACGAC
>Ga0056115_1000535_pt1 | contig 17065 bp, 9 predicted proteins | sample WorMetOlspDAHAB1_FD_77007 | JGI IMG/M metagenome (GOLD analysis project Ga0056115, IMG submission 77007) | Marine gutless worms symbiont microbial communities from Max Planck institute for Marine Microbiology, Germany - Olavius sp. DAHAB.1 ...
CCTTTACCTTTTTTACCTTTAGTATAATACGAAAAAACGACAACTAAAGGCTGAAGACTTGCTTCTGTTTGTCGGCAAGTATTTGCCACAATAAAGAACTGAAACAGTACTGTAAAGACTACAGACAGATGTAGTAAGTGGCGACAGAGTTCAAAATTGAGTTAATAGCGTACTTTATCGTCACGGAAAATGTAGCGTACAAAGAACCGCAAAATGGCATGGAAAAAAATGACCGAATGCCACCAACGATGGCTTGCCAGGATGCAAGCAAAATCCAGAGAAATATGCAACTTCAATTTCCAGTGGTAGTTTTCACTTATCTTGTATGCTAAGCAAGTGATCATGGCTTTACCTTCAAAATATTAACAGTTAACAACAAACAGAACTATGTTACGTTATGTTATTAAACACAAAGCACTGATGATTAAGAAAAACGGAACAGCATGCATTCACATGCACACTTGAAGACATCGACTAACACAAAGGATATTACTACGAATAAAAATTAATATTACTTATCAAAAGTTGTCACAAGAATGTTTTTCTAAACAGATCATTCATCGCAGCAGTGCCTGTAACTTGAGCACTAGCAAAGTCACTAAGTAAATTATAAACTACGCCTACTTGGATTTCATGAATCGAAATGACGAAGGGTAGACATGCTTGGACACCATGTGATCTCTGCGCTCTGCAGAAGTCCAGAAGCATTCACCGCAAAGCTCCAGCAAACAGCAATACTGCAAACATCAGCAACGTCGTACACACATGCGCATACACACACCAAGTGTTTTAATGGCTATATGCCGGGTGGCGCAATTGAAAAAGCCAGTTCACATCGAGGATCTTCTTTGTTCTTTCTCGATCTATTTTGTGTCACTGACCGTGCATTCTTTTTGACAGATTTTCATATCCACACAAACTTATATAGACTGACACCTGGTTTCCAGCATAACGTTGCCGTTTCCGTAACCGTTTCCGTAAAAACCGTGTCCATACCTGCCGTTTCGTATGTCGTTGCTGTAGCGCGGCAGACCCAAGAGGCAGGCCGCCGAGTTTTCCGCGCGAGTCGGCGGAGCTCCAGGCGTCCTGGCTACGGATGCTACGGTAAAACGGAAAAATAGAACTCGATCCTATATGAATGGATCAATGGCTACGGCAAACTTACGGAAACGGAGACGTTATTTTTTTACGTAAGCTATGGAGTTCTTACGGAATTCTTACGGATGAACGTAATTCTTACGTACTTCTGCAATGGACAACGGAGATACGGCAACGGTAGAACGGATACGTGACGCTGGAAACCACTCATGAAGCAGTCAATCTTGCTCAGAATCAATTACCCTGTACTCTTGAGGCAGTTGGCAATCAGCGATGTTATGCATTTCAAGTAAAGCATGCAATATACTCGGATTATAGTCCCAAAAGCTTTGACAATCGACAGATATATAAATATGATTACACCATAGGCTATGCTAAATACTGGCACAGTGAATGAGCTCCAATCCTTTATATTATAACACATGGAAATGTTAGTGTAGGCATAACAACATTTAGGCCTAGTGCATCGATATATTTCTCTCAAGTACTGTAAATATATATATATATCTTTTATTTCTAGTTTGTCCCTCAACTGACAAAATCCAATACTTTCATATCACATATCCACTTTGCAAAAATAAAACAGACCATTTTCTGACTAGTGGACTTCAGTTCAAACATGGCATCATGCCACTCATCGAGATGCAAATCGAGTAGATGTTGTGTTGGGAAACAGCGTCGGCAAGACGAGCAAACGTATCGATGCAATGTGTTATAATGCATTTCATACCTGACACGCATCACACACGAATACACTGTGTGTGTGTTTCAGTCAGCAAGTTTCAACATTATAATTGCATAAAATGAATGTACACACACACACAAATACAGTTTTATGAATATTTATCCAAGACAATTTAGGACCAACAACAAAAAATGGTACTTAGAGAGCAGGAAAGGTAAAGATGGTAACAGAAGTACTGTCCAGTTCAGTTGCCAATCTAAAAATGCTAAAATAGACCATTTTCTCCCATGCATTTTTGTAACCATGTTGTGATGAACAGTATGAAAGTGAACCACAGGAAACAGAATTTCACCTTTTCTTCATTGCTGTCATCTGTAACCACATGATCATCCATGTCAAATGCTTACAATACTCATCACAAGCAGACTCTCAACTCACTAGGAATCAATATCATAACAACAAACGAAATTGCAAGAACAAAGTATTTACTCAAGAAGGTTACAGAACTTTCTTTGACATGCCGGTTGCTGGCAGCTTATTCCGTTTTGTCTACAATCATAAGCATATCATCAGTATTTGAAACATGAACACTGTTTGTGAAAAATTCATTAGCTAGACAATACACGGACAATGACAATAGACAGTCATGTTATCTCTAAACTAAAATTAGCTAATCATCCATGGACTGCAAAGTTAGATCTCTTCATTGTTAGATAGGCCAATTACACTAGGACATGGACAATAAAATAACAATTAGTGCATATATCTGACACAGATAGCAATCATTTCTGTATCAAGCATACAGCATCAGCAGATTGTAAAGATACATTCTCACTACACTTTCCTGAAAATATAAATATCCCCAAGCTGGAAAATGATGTGATCACAACCAAACTTTACTGCACATGGCTTGTTTTCAACATCAGAATGTTTTGTACTTAGGTTGGTTGGTTTGAATTTAATGGTACTTTCAGCACAAGCATGCTTTTGAAAAACAGTACACTCTGGAAAACAATAATAAAATAATAGTACTTGGACACAGTCTATAATCGTATGATTGACTGACTTGGCATAACATCAGCTGACTTAGTCGACTTAATCGACTAAATGGTTGCCAGTCAACTTAAGTCGACTTCTGACAAAAGTATGTGCATTTATTTCTACCACTGTACAATAATACAAGATGCCTCGTTTGGCTACTGACTTGGTAAAGCTATATACAACTTGTACAGCTTTGTATCAATTACAAAGACCAGTCTCTGTTTTAATCATTTAATGCTCTTGTAGTTTCATGGATTATCATTCAGTGTAAAGTTTGAGGAAGTGCAACTCTACACTTTAAACTACAACAACATTAAAAACTGTGCCAAAAAACATGTCGACGCAATTGAACAAAATGCATTAAGTCGAGCCCCTTTATTTTGGGTCAAATATGTGTTGCTGTGAATGTTTCTATAACAAATTTGTGTCGGAAAAGTGCAGAAGTCTAGAATATCGCAACCCCGCACAGGATAACATTGGTGTGTGTCGAGGAGTAAGCAGCCTTAGCGGTAGCGGCGGCACGAAGCATAATCTGTGGCAGGTCGATGGTTCATCAATTTGGGGCTTCACTGACTGGTAACGGCGGCAGAACGTTCACACTCAGAGAAGGAGACAAAAACAGCAAAGAAAAAATACACAACAAAATAGAACACAATAAACCCAAATAACTAAAGCTATCCTGGGTCAGTCGCCTCTTATGGCAGTCGGCACGTAAGCAGTGGGATTATTGAACAGTACCCGAGATCTCAAGACACACAAATGTGCAGTTATATGCCATTCGCTTTCACACAACACAATAACAATGGTACTCCATTCGTAGAAAAAGTGTTCGGTAACACAACAATAACAATACTGCCACTTACTCAAAGGAGGTGGTCATATTGGGGCAGATACTATATGACTGTGGACTGCACACATATTTGTGAACACGAACACGACATGCTGTATCTCCAGCTTCAAACAAACGGTCATCCGGTGACAACCTTCGTTGAAGAGCCTTCCAGCAACGAGCATCTTGTGTGTGAAATGACGGCAGTTCTGCTTCAACTTCCATTCTTGTAGAACGCAGTAACGTGTTACATGTTTATACGAAAGTTGACATGTTTACTTTGAAACGCAAAGAATAGTTATCATGAATTAGAGAGGTGTATGTAGTTAGATTTCATAATAATGTGAAAAAATACATGCGAGTTTTAATAAAGAATCACAACGCAGAACAACATTCACATTAGAATAATGATTTTTTTGTGCCACAGCAACTAGTGACGGTGTCGGGTATTATCTCACATATTACCACTGCCAAGAATCGATATTCTGTTTGCGGTGTATAGTGGTATTCAGTGTTGAGTGTTCAATGTGCAAGCTTGAACTCTTAAACCTTATCTCGGATTATTATCATCTATTTCAACACAAATTCAGCTAACTTTACTAAGTACAGACTTGTTGATGTGCCGTGGTGACGCAACAGACTAAGATGACGTCTCACATACCGACAACATCCAAGTTGGAATTTAATAAGACCACGCAATAATTACATGTAGTTACAATGGCATATCCTACTTCATTGTAATTTATTCTCAAGTTAGCAATATCAGTTTTAAACTCCACGCGTTTACTCATTTAGACGTACTTGTCAAATCTTTAGCCCATCACTACCAAAAAGGCACTGCAACATCAGAGATAACAGAATTATAATGACATTTTTCTCTCTGCTTCAGTGCATTCAAAGACCTATCACTAAACCCATAGCTGCTTATAATTAGCACTTAACTGCGCGTTCATCACCACATAACTGTCAAATCCATTGATGCCAATGCCACACCCGACATTTAGCCAAGCAAATGTATTACTGACTACCACAGGACCAGAAACATCTAGTCAACAAAACTTGTAAAGCATTGCTGAACTGAGGGTCAGTTGCATGAATGACACAACTTTCAGTGACACTGGAGGTCATTTTGCGTCACGCATTACGTCATCATGAATGTCACTTTGTATCCGTTTTACTAAAGAAATTAAGTAAAACTTCAACTTACCAACATTCATTTAGTAAAACGCACGCAAAAATGAGTCATGATGACGTAATGTGTGACCCAAAATGATCTTAAGTCGCCTATATTTCAGTACTTACATGCAATCGGCCGTGAATGCAACCACTGCAAGAAATGTAATACAAGTTAATAAAATGCAATATTTATTATGTAAGGAACAGAACTTGTTAACAGAGATCTGGCATCTGTTGCTTATTTGCCAAACAGACATGTACTCAAAGGAAGAAAAATTTGAATAAACACATCAGCTGACACAATATGCGATACCAAAAACCCCACACACCCGATGACTGCAAAAACATCAAAACTCAGACAAACACAAAAGCTTGTTGTACACACAGAGCTAGAACCAAGTATTCATCTAAAGTCGACCTGCAATTGTTGGAATAAGGAAAGTGAACTTATGCGCACGAAGTCAAAATCAACACAGTGTATACAGTATACGCGCATTTACTGCAATTCTGTTACACAGTGCACAGTACAACGGAGACATTACATACCAATTCAATGGAAAATTCAGACAACAGCTTTCTCGTGTAAAAGCTACAATTACAGATTCAATCACTACACAGAAACAACACACGAACAAAAGACAGACACAATGTGATAAGAAACAGTTCTTCATCTCGGATCACATAACAACCTACAAGTCTTCCACTAACAGCCAAACTGTCAACTGTCACCATTGGCAGACACGGCAGGTGTCGGCAGTTCAAGTGAAGACCAACTTCCGGGCTCCATCTTCTTCAGATTCACCTCCACCTTCGTGCCCATTAAGTTGACACGGCTTTTAGTCGGATCAATCACCTGCACACACAGACATCAGACTGTACTGATAAACATCCACATAAGTCGGCACACATTACTTTCTGTAAAATGTAATATTTGATCTATTTCACCGATATCAACCTTCTAACTAAAGTATAATATTTAAAGACACGACAGGCCTATAGCCTCTTAGTGCTGAAAGTGCTGTTAAACTCCAATTAGTCAATCAATTACTAAACCAAAGTATAGAAATAAGTTACTGAAATAGCGTGAATAAACGCAATTTATGGATAGGATTACAATTCCAGAGTTTAGCACCACAAAAATGTTCATAAAATGTGGATTAATAGACAATAAATAATCAGTTGAACACAAACTAAACAAGACAAAATGGGTTAAATGGTTAGTCACATTAAAAATTTACAATTATACCGGCAAGTTTCGATAAACAGTGAATAAAGAACAGAAGTTACGGATACTGGGATTGAGTAACTGCAGACAAATGTCGGTTCGGCTTCAGCATCATCCACTGACTGGTTCCGGCATCATCTCAGAACTTTCCTCCATCCCAGCGGACCTCCCGTTGTTCGCACTTTAGTGGACCTACCAGTAGTGTGATTTACTTGACACTATACCCAGACATTGAGACACACAAATAGGCACATACGCCACATAGGACAAATGACTTGTTGAAATAACTGCTCCCAGCATCGAATACAATGTTCAATTTGGCGGTGACTTTGTTCGCTTCAATCACGGTCTTTGTTGGATCGGCTAGCTTGGCGTAGATGGAGATCGTTACAGTGGATGCGGTCTGATGCCAGTCGAAACGACAAGTCACCTTCTTCTCGACTTCATCACTCTATAATCAATCATCACAAAATCCAATCGGTGAAAAAAAGTTCAACACCACTCACGACACAGTGCAGAAAAATCATTCAAAGGTGGTCTTCACTGACTGATTGCTAAATAATAAAGAAAAAAAATGAGACAGTTTTGCAATAATCAACGAACCCAAACACCACAATACATAAAAAGTTCAGTATCCTCTGGGAGAACTCAGCCAGGTAACGATGCGGGCTTATTCCACATCTCCTGCGCCTGCACAGGGACACAAAATCAACAACTTTATAACCTTACTGGACAATTCATTGACAAACCAATCGCAGTCAGTGCAGCTAGTCAAGCCGCAGACCAGTCAACTCAGCGACACAAATTTTTACAAACCACGGATTTACTACACTATGTTTATACACTTAACCTGACCTTAACACCATCAAATATTTGACAGTGTAATAATAGTAGATAACATCCACTATTATTACACTGTTATGGCTGTGTCGGAGGTCACTGTTTTGCATCGCCACTATGCAGGTGTTTTCGCCAATGTCGTGTTTGCTCTGTACATGATTAAAATCTGGAATGGTAAAAACCGAAACCGACCGTAAATTGTGGTTTTTACTTTTAAAAAACTGACCGAATCCAACCACAAATCCAAAAATGAAAACTGACACAGCACTAGTGGATATACCCAAAATTACACTTACAACAATGATATACTTAAATTTTAAATCAAATATTTCGGCACTTAACTTGACTGATCATGAGCTGGTTTGTTGGCAAATTGTCCAGTTACCTTTCATGAATATGTTACCAGCATAGTCATTTACATGCAATGCCTTCGTGTTATATAACAACATATTTATAGTCAGTCTACGACAAGTTCCAGGCTATTGACTTCAGCATATGGTACTTTACAAAAATGTCATTGTCCATCCTACTCAATCAGACAACAACTACTTACTGGTACCAAGCTCAACCAAATTAAACTGCCAATACAACAAGTTTTGATGCTATCATATAACTCTGGCATTTCAACTGCTTGCACAATAACTATGCGGAACAAACAACAACTTTTGGTTATATACAGTCAATCATTTTTATTTTTAATGCACGTCGCACACTAATTTTGTGTGCAGCCTGACTGACTGCAGCAGAACTTTGTCAATCACAACACAGAATAAACTAATAAGCATCATCAAGCCTATCACCTTTTTCTTCCAAACATGTTTGCCAGAGCAACAGCCCTCTTGTGCCAAGAACGAATTAAAGTCGGTCGTTTTACGCTGACAGCACGACCAAAACTTCATCCTTCAGCCACATAAATGCGACATACTTCATTACAAGATGCAAGCAGACATTACAAATACTACTATTTGCAACAACAAAAAACAACAGAGCCATTTAACACATTACTAGTAACTACTTTATTTTTATTCAAATTAAACATTCACTACTATTACAATCTGTATCCAATACGATCAACAGCCAAAGCAGAAAAGTATAAAAGATGCAAATGGTAGTAAAATCATTATCATGAACTTAAGTGCTGAAATGGTTAAATCAATAATAAAAAAGGTATACTGGAGGTGATGCAGTCAAATGTTGAGTATGTCAAAGTGAAAACAAAAATTCTACACCACATAGAGATAAATAAGCTTGTAGAAGGAAACAGTACTGCCTGACCCTTCGTGAAACACAGGAACTCCAGTATGATATACACAAGTTTCAAGATCACTCTTCTCATCTTCATATACCTGGACACAATATAACACAGCACACAACTAAATCGACTACCCATATGCCAACAAGTGTTGGATATATATGATGTAAAAGGACAAAAAAGTGACGAAGACTTGAGCATTATGAAATCAAAACAAGCTAACGAAAAAAAACTATAACTGAATAAAATCTCAATAAAGATACATCACAGCTGACAAAAGGACGAATGACAGTAGTCAAGAGAATATATCGATATTTCCTACATTTGTATTCGCTGAAAAGCACTCGCAAGTCAGAATTTTTCTTAAACAGAATATGCACATTAGCATTACACACAGGTTACAAAGTCAGCTTACATCAGCCAGAGACATTTTGTGATTTCGACTTTCAGGCAGTTTCAGGACAAGCATAATCTGTGTAGTTTGATACTATGTGCAATGAATAATCATTATAGCAAAAATGCAGTTGTATAAAATTAACTTGTAATTGATGTGCAATTCTTTCTTTCTAAGTGGTACTCAAACTCTGAGTGACATTGATGCACCCAGTCCCTATTCATAAACGGAACAGTTGCAAAAGCATTAATAGCTGAAACTTTCATTTCATATGAAAAATTAAAAAAATAAATCTTTTTCTTACTTCGGTACAGCCATTGTTTTTGCATGATGCTCCTTTACTTACTTCAGCACCATCTGTGAAACATACCAATGAATATTAGCACATACTTGACGTACATTTTACACGAATCTGAAGACTTTAAACTGCAAACTGTGAACTACATTAACATCAATACTGAAGTTACACCAAGACTGATGGAAAAAGTATAGACAAATAATGCAACTCATCCGTCTGAGTGTGCAGTACTTTTTATCACAGAAAAAAAATAACTTTGAATGTAAAATGTATTAAATTGTGCAGATGTACATATTTACATCAAATTATTACACATATATCATTTTAAAATGTGTCACAACTGTTTAGTAACACTTTGTTTAGTAACAAATAAAAAGCATTATAAAATGATAATAATACACTGCAGTGGAAGTTACCATCAGGGTTATCATCAGCGACACTCAGCTGTTGAAGCCTGTTGGCTAGCGCCTGCTTTAACGACTCACTGACGGTCACCGCAAGACAAGTCACTGGCTCATCCGCTGACGGTCGAGCAGCAGGTGCTTGTATTGGCTTCACCACCACTTCGCGTTTCACGTCCACTTTCTGCACACACAAAAAAAATAAAACCACATGTACAACATGCCAGACATATGCAAAAAACAAGTACTCAACACACTGCAAATTTCTTGCTCTATAAACTAAGTGACACCTAAGATGAAAACAAACTAACAATGACGTTTCCAAATCGTGCACACTAACGAAATGCTGGGTAATTACTGAGCAACTGTATTAGGATAACAGTGAATGCATCGAAAGTACCAGCTACACCAATGCTGACAGAATGCCCGAGACAAGATCATACTTTACCAACTAAAAATCCGAAGTTTATCTCCAATACTGATACATGCAGTATACATTTAATTCCACGAATATTAAGTAGCCTAAACATTTAACTTAGTCATATATAACTGAGAAAGCACAACAAAGATAAACAATGGACATGATACTTAATACCATACTGATTTTATTAGTTTCTTCATGTCACAAATCCAGGCAGACCGACAACAAACTCACACACCAAGGCCTATCAGCTCTCAAAATATTGTCACAAAAAAATCCCACATCAAATTCTCAAGTACACTTGTCAACAAACAAACAAAACGGGTACAAGAAAACATAATCGTGCTTCACAAATCTAACAACCTCTGAACTGTCGACTTCGGCTGCCTGCTTCTTTTCCGGTTCCGGCGGTTTTTCATTGCTGTGCCGTCCGTTTGTACAGCCGGGTATGTTCAGAAACTCGGTGAAGTCTGTGCTGCGACGACTGCAGCAGGACCATCCTTTAAGTGCGTCGTGAAATACAGGCACTCCAGGATGATGTCGGCAACAGCCTTTGATATAAACACGCAGCCACATATAAGCTGCATGAAGCAAATCAACACTGTACACAAAACTGTAACCGTATGCACGATTTCCACCACCTTGTTCTTCATATGGTAAGTTGACGACTCGCAGACAGTCGGGTAAATTCACAGAATGGACAACTCATTTGACTAGGTCACTAGATATTCACGGACTAGACAACCTGAAGGTTAGGACTGCAATTTTTTAAAAATCACTTTAGAGAAATTATCTCAGCTCAATTATTTATCGCTGGCAACTGTCGGCCTATGTGAAGACCTCAATCGGCTTGATCCTTCCACTTGACAATGTTCCTTAAGACTTGTTGCTGACCACAGAATACGGACGGCTCTGACTTGCGGCGCTATGTACTAATCTAGTACACGCTCCTGATGATGATGAATTTTTTAGCATATTTTTTAGTGAATATCTCTCTGTCCAGTCTGTGAATTGACTAACTGGTAACCAATCCCACAGGCCCAAGTGAGTAAAGTTTAACGCCCCACCCGACACAATATAGACCTGTCATTTCAGAGGCAGATACATCCTGGGAGTCTTGTACATCTCCTATTCAGTAACGGATGACCAGCGTAATAAATGGTAACAGTTTACTTTAGGTGCGCCACCATAGATCTGTCGCTTATTCAGTAGAACTTGTTCTGCTGAATAAGCATCAGATCTATGGCGGCGCACCTAAAGTAAACTGATACCAAATAAATAACCGTGGATGTTATTTCCCGTCTGGCCCAGACGGACATTTAGCGCCATCATATGCTATCTCCCGTCTGGGCCCACGCGCGGCCGCTTCGAATTGTGGTCGCCGTCACGGCGGATATACGGGCGGGTGTGGAAGCGAAAACAGCTGTAGAGGACTTGTCGGCGAAATCATTTCCCAGTTATGGTTAGGTAGGTTAGAGTTAGGATAGGGTTAAGTGTGGGGTTTGGGTTAGGTTTATAGGTTATAGGGGCTATGACGTCTGTTGTAGACGGACAATAGCGGTTTTTCGCCTCTTATGTACGTCTGTCTCAGACGGACAATATCACTAACCATAAATAACCCCCTCGTCTCGCATTGTTTTGTTCCAGCTCCTAACCAGCAGTAATGGGAAGGAGCAAAAAACTCGAAGAAAATTAGGCAGACTCTATCGTAGAAGTGCACATAAATGGTCCCAAAAACAGCCAGTGGTAGTAGTATGGTTCAGGTTAGACTGAGTTTTTGGTGACTATTAACCTATTAATTATTAGGTTACATATTCCTCGTGGTTGGCGGTGTGGCTTCGGTCTTTGGCTGGCGGACTTTCCCTATTCTGTGCCTGATCTATGGCGGACATGTTCTAGTTGAATCCCGGCAGAGAGCGGAGCTCATAACTTCGTGGGTAAGGTGTCTGCTATGGTCAACCAACCATGCCAACTCAGCCTTCCATCCCTCCGGGGTCGGTAAATGAGTAGTAATCCACGCAAGTACATGGATTACGGGGGTGGAGACCATTAAAGGGCAGACCAGACTGCGTACGGCTGGTTGGTTCTCAGTGAGTGAGTAGAGAACCTCAGCTGGCCCATCGGGTCAGCCTGTGGCGCACCTAAACTAGACTGTTACCATTAGTAAATTTACCGTCTGGGTTATCTTCCGGGTTAAACTTGCTACCACATCCTCTATTATAACACAATATTAATTCCGATTCCATGCTTCCAACAAAACAACCGGAAGAACATTCCAGACACAATGACGTCACTCAGATGACAAAAGTAAGTAAAAAGTATCTTCACCATCTCCAGCGTTACCTGCCAGCCAGTGAGTTTGGTGCCAGCGTCAAAGAAACAGTTCGCAGTTGGGCCACGGCACGAGTAGATGGTAGGCCATATAGCTGTAAACTTTGGTTTACAGCTTGCGAGTGACTATAATTTTCATCAGATGTACACAACATTTGGCAACAATCAAGATCATTTCAATACTGATAAATTGTTTTTATGCACAACTTTACGAGCAATAAATTACTTACTTACCTATACTGATTTAAGGCGTGATTTTGACAGGCCAAACACGTTTGCGGTTCGGTTCAGTTTGGTTGAGTTTGGTTGGTCGCATGCGCGGTCAAAATCACGTTCGGTTCACTTTGGTTCAATACGGCGTCTATGAAAATCTTTTATTCACCGTAATGAATTTTGAGAATAAGTTACGATTAGGACACGTTAAAATTAGTTCGGGTAACGGCTAGGCTTTTGGATTAGAATTAGGGAGACGCATTTTACCCGTTTGCAACAGGCATCGCGGCACAGACGTAACAGCGTGCATAACGACAGTCAGCAGTAGCCTAAAACATTACTATACAAATAGCCTAAGCGCAAACATAAGTTTGGCGCTAACATAGAAGTGCACGTATAACCGCTCCATAGAACAGCTATAGGTTGGAGTTAGCGTTATGGATGAGTTTTTGGTGACAATATTAACCTATTAATTATTAATTATTATGTTACATATTTTATGACGGTTATTTTTCTGCCATGCAGACCTTCGCATACAAACACGTTCCGCCATATTGAACCGCAAAGTGAACCTGCTCGCGAGCTCGGTTCACTTTGGTCGCAAACCGAACCGCAAACGCGTTTGCGGTTCACTGAACCGGACGCGTCAAAATCACTACGGTTCCGAACCAAACCGAACCAAACCGAACCGGGACCGGTCAAAATCACGCCTTTACTTATACTTACATTCTCAACATGAAATCACAATTCTCTCTCGTCTCTCGTGAGTCTCGCCGTATCCCAGATACGGCGAAAATCACGCGTTTTCGATATTGCACGTACATGTAGCCTACGTATTCAATGTCTGTGTGTTACTATTTGTTGTTAATAGAGATGCTGTTATAATCTGCATAGTTGTTTGAAGTATGAAGAAATGGAGTGGTTGAGTAGTTGAATGATTATGTTTCGCCATAATTATTTGCCGTTTTGGCATTCATCAGCGTGACGGTAAAACAGAAAGACGGAGAGAACTGCCCTGCTCAGCAGTGAGTACGTGTGCGCACTGCTTGGGAAATCAATCGTTAGTCGCATTACATAGGCCTATAGGCTAAGGGTGTCCCCAAAAAGTAAGCCTAAGCCTCTACCGAATTATCAAAAAATACATTACATGGTACTGTGGCTCATTTTCGCCAGATAAGACTTGAAAAAGCACTGTATCGGTTGATAAGCAAATTAAATATTTTATATGCGAGCTAATGTGACGTCATTTACTGTGCGTGATGTTGCCGGTGAGCAGGAAAGCTGCGACCTGGATAAAAATGTTAATGATGTCAGCGCCAGTTCGCCTTATATAATGACAAGCTACCGGTATATGATATCTACTTTTTGACCATCCTTTAAAATGAACTTCGTGTAAAAAAATTCTTTACTCCGTGAGTGACATTTTCAATCAAAATTTTATCCTCTATACTTAATTTTCCCATGTCGCTGCTTCAAGCACAACAATTGATGACGTCAAAAATAGGGCATGCGCAGAATATCTAATACCAACTCATAATATTTTACCACTTATATTCTCTCACATTCACATTTTGCGAAAAATCTATAGCTTCATTGCCACATTAGGCCTATATATGATTTAATGATATACACGATATAGGGGTTCACTTTTTCGGGCCACCCTCTGAACGAACTCGGACGCCCAGACTCGTCAAGAAGGGCCACATTCAATCTCTGGAAAAGATGATCGTTTATCGTATTAAATGATGAGAGTCAACGTCAGGAACTACATAACTCAGTCGTATAACTTATTTTTATTAGTAAAAACTAAAATCTCACGTGACCGTTCAAAGTTGATCCGCGTTATAACATTTCCACAGCTTGGAATTCTATCCACATAAGATCCTACAGGGTGGCCCAAAAGTAAGTCACTATCCTATCAAGAATCATCATTAAGTCGCATTAAAAACCGCCAGAGAGGCCAGATTTTTTCATCAATTTTGGGTGTAAAGTGAGCATAAGAATATTATAAGTTTGTATTAAATATTCTGTGTGTAACCTAATTTGTGAAATCATCAATTGATGTGTTTGAAGCTGTGATACGGGTAAAAATAATCTATATGATAAAATCGTCATTGAATACCACAAAAAAAGAAAATAAAGAAGTCAAGGAAATTTTAACATAATTTTCCATTTAAAATATAGTTTAGGAATGAAATTCACAGTTTGCTAAGGCGAGATCATGCCAGAGCTAGAAGCGCTGACATCATTTACCGTGTGTGACGCATATCGCTACTTTGCGTGTCAGGCATAGTAATTGATCTCACAAAGTAGGTCACGCACATAGGCTAATATTTAGGTACAGTATTATCGTGCTTGATTGATACTTAACTTTGACGAATAAATCTAATCTTATTGACAGACTTTAATACGATTTCTTGATAATTTGGTAGTGGTTTAATTACTAACGTATATACACTGTGTTTAAAAAACGGGCACCCTTTTTATTTTTGCGATTACTCTGTGTGTTGTTGACCGATCATAAAAATATTTGGAAATATTGCAGCAAAGGAAATTTTCAACAAAACACACATTTCATATTTTATATTGATGCGTAGTATTTAATTGTAACTCAAGCAGAAAACACGCCAAGTACGGCCGCTGTTGACATAATCATAATCGCAGCAAAATCCGACGTTAGTCACTGAATTTGAAATGAACGCAAAGCACAACGCAAAAGACGATCAGATCAGGTGTTCAAAATGTCGTCCACTAGCTTCAGACAAGCTCATAAGTGAAAAATAAGAAATCTACAGCGGACGCTGGGAACGACGTAGCAGTTTTCGTGCGAGAGTACGGTTCAACGCACAGTTTGCAACAGTGAGTTTTAAAATCAGTTTTTGCGCACGACGCTTGTTTAAGCATTTCAACTTCGAATTCTGACGAATGATACGGTATACCGAAGAGTGATGAATTCCTGTCTTTCGTTAAATATGACGTGTGGTTCTGTGACTCTTTGGTGAACCTTTCTTACTCAAAATCAATTCATTTACAGAATCAACGTTGTCATCAGTGCGCGCACTGTGAGGTCGCCCGCTTCCCCGATACCTTATCGAACTGAAGCGTTTCACAATTTTATTTACACTTATTCAGACCAGAAACCGTCCAACCTTTGCCAGGAAATTCGGTAATAAGTTTTTAGCGCCATAATTCTTGAATTTGTACAAATTTTCAATTAAATTCGATCCTCAACACTATACACCATACTTACACTTTAAGCGTCGTCTCCTATCTTGCAATGCATAAGTTGGTTCTCGACCTAACGTAATGCGCCGGCAATTTCTTTTAAGTCAGTAAGCAACGTTCGGTTGCAAATTCCCTTGGCTACCAAACTGCCAAAAATTACTAAAATCTGAGCACGACTAACAAAGTTATGCAAAAACAAAAAGGGTGCCCGTTTTTGAAACACAATGTACATAATACAAAACCGACCGAGACTGTTTTGTAAACGACAACATGAAGTCTCACTTTTTTAAAATTGGCTTTTAACCCCTGGACAATTTATTGACTCCTGTACGTAGTACGCTACTATGCTGTGTTTTTACTGTATGCGTAATTACCGTCTTCTCTGCTATATTTTCCTTCATTATTTGCATACTCGCATTTGAAGACCCGTCTTTTTCTGGCCCGATCTCCTGAAGTTGCCGGCGCAGTGACTTTGTTATTTAGGACACTATAATTTAATCACTTTACCATATACTTCATTAGTTCAGTGGTTCCTTAGGCCAGAAATGTCGGTTTTTACTGCAATGCTGAAGAGGGCAATTGATGCGAGCATGCAGTGTCGACGCGATTACTGATGTCATTCGTAAACGCGAGCGCTTCTGTCGTCAATCACTTGCTGATCGCCACTTTTCATACTGCCGACTCTGCAGCTGCTGCTGTATCACGACATCCATCGTCATCGGCAAAGCATCCGCCGCGTGACGGTTCGCAGAAAGAAGCAGGGAAATGCGGGAGGTCGATAACTGTCCGTTTGGCGACCATTCCTGAAACCAGCGTTCGAGAGTGAACATGTGCCATCAGTCAATGAGTGACTCGGTCACACATCGTCGAACCGAAAACGTTTCTGTTCGGCGATCTGGCCGTCGTTAGCCTTTTGTAGACCTCTTGATTACTTAGGCCACTAAAAGATACTGATTGGCTGGCGTTGCTGCTGCTGCTGCTGCTGTGGGGACATCCGTGAAGTTGGCGACGTATACCGCCTGACTCCGTTGCAACGACTGCCGCTGCCGTCTGCTCTTCAGTTGTCGGCACAGACTCGACAGCGGGCACGGACCAGGCGGGCATCGTTAGCTGTGATTCAGTGGCAATTTGTTTTCCGACGTCGGCGTCGTCATGAGACGGCGGCGGCAGCGGCAGCATGGCGCTGTGCCCGCTGCTGATGGCCTCCCACGACCGTCGTCTACAACCTTCCCCTCTACCCCCCTCGGCGCTCGGTGCTCGAGTCTCCGCAGCGCGGCGATGACGTGACAAAAGAGGCACAGCGCGTGCAACAATACAAACACGACGAAGCGTGTCGGGGATTGTTCTACCGTCGACGAAAACAGAATCGTCTGCGCGAAGAAGTCGTTTGTTCTCTTGCTGAAGACCGACAGTTGTCAGTGCTCAGTTCGTTGAGTCCAGTTCGCACATTTGTAAAACGCAAATCTTACGGCCTATAAGCAGTCGCAAAGTGTTGGTGATATGATGCATCCACGACAGGTGTTCCCCGAACGGCGAAAGTCGCATTTTTTTCACGCAGCGCCAGTCTGTCGTCCTCGAAACGTCAGAAACTCGACTATCGAAGAATTCACCGAGTGTGCCGCACCACCTGCAGTAC
>Ga0056115_1000540_pt1 | contig 16961 bp, 18 predicted proteins | sample WorMetOlspDAHAB1_FD_77007 | JGI IMG/M metagenome (GOLD analysis project Ga0056115, IMG submission 77007) | Marine gutless worms symbiont microbial communities from Max Planck institute for Marine Microbiology, Germany - Olavius sp. DAHAB.1 ...
ATATAATACCTTCGCTGACGGTTTGCTCCAGCCCCATCGGACTGCCGACCACCAAGACTTGTTCAGCAATCGAGGGCAAATTTTTGTTTATTTTTATCGATTTGACCTCTTTGCGGGGAATATCCACCAGTACTTTTACCAGGTCGACCGACTTATTATCCGCCACCACCAGCTTGATCGGATATATTTTCCCATCATAGGTACGAACCTCCGCAGCGTAACTTCCTTCCAGGACATGATAGTTTGTAATCAAATGTCCGTTTTTATCGATAAAGAAGCCGCTGCCGATATTGGTAACCTGCCGATCTACGTTGTAGACGACAACGGTTACGACAGCGGGACGAATTTTATCTACCAGTTTTGTAAGATTTATTTCAGCACTTATTTGGCTGGTTGACACCAACCACACAAGCAATCCGAATATGATTTTTAGAGAGTTATTCATTTTCATACCTGTCAAATTGCTTAACATCTTGAAACATAAGGTAATCATCAATTTCTTATTTTGAAGCGACAGCTGAAAATAATGTCGGCTTTTACCCTTGGTCAATATTTTCCTGTGCAGGATAGAGAAAAATAGGATCGCAACTGTCACTCCCCCTGCCGGCAGGCCGGTGATGCCTTCCGAGAGGGTTTTTATTTATGATCATTTTGAGCCTAATCCTCTCTGAGCATCCACACTATCACAATGCCCATATATAGACTCGATATAGTGCATGCATCTGTCGCTGACGCTGGATTTAATTGCATATTTACATTTCTTTTGTTCGTGCCAGATTAATCCGGCACTGCAACGGGACATGGTTCCGGGAATGCAGTAGTTGACACTTACCAGTTCCGCACATCGCCGCTGACGTCTATATAGGTGGTTGAATTTTTCATTTTTATCTGAAACGGCCATTTTTATTTTTCCTAATATATAAAATGGTTATTTTCCAATTTATTTTGGATTAAATTGGTGCAACCATATTTAACTGAAATTTTTCGGGATGCTGAGAATCAAAGTTTTGTTTGACCCCGGTCAAGTTCCAGGGGAGGGTGATATCATTACTTTGTCGGATTATAATTAAGAGACAAAAAAGTAAGATGAAGTTACACTGATATGGAAAAAACCCTCAAGTTCCGGGTTTTTAACTTCCGACTATAGCGATTGTCATAGATATGTTTCACTTGAATCAGGCTACTATCAGGCGGAGTTATTTTTGTGTAGCATTTTTAGATTAACAAAAAATTATGACAAACGCTCTAGGGGATTGATATTTTCTGTGGTGTTATTTTGGACCCGGTTCACTAGTTTTGAAACCGGATAATATTTCATCTTGCGAACTAGATGATTCTGCAAAACAGCTGCCAGCCGATCGGAATCATGGATTTCCGGGTCCATCCAGTCTTTATATGCCTCAGGTTGGAGGATAACAGGCATTCGGTGGTGGATATCCTGTACGGATTCGCTGGCTGCGGTTGTCAGGATGGTGCAGGATTTATAAACAGGATCATCATCGGCAGCATCTTTGCTTTTCCATGTTTCCCACAGACCGCCAAATGCAAATGGGAGGCTCGACGGCAACGCGAAGAAATATGGCTGCTTGCTTCCTTTTTTACCCTGCCATTCATAAAACCCATCAGCCATTATCAGGCATCGGCGACGTTTAAAAGCCGTCCGAAAACTCGGCTTTTGGGCCGCTGTTTCAACACGGGCGTTTATCAGCCGTGAAGCACCGGATAAATCTTTTGACCAGGATGGAACCAGGCCCCAGCGGAGTTTTTCCAGCCGGCGTCCGTTCTGGTGGATGATGGCCAAAACTTCCTGAGTCGGAGCAACATTATAACTTGCAACAACCTCTCCGGCTATCGAGTCAATTGGGAAATGGTTCTCCAACGTTCGCAATGAACTGAATTGTACAAACCGGCCGCACATATTACTTATCCTCAATCGGGAATTTGGCTTTTAGCCATGCCTGCCAACCGCCTTTAAGGGTAAACACACCACAGTATCCCTTTTGCTTAAAATACCCCGCCACACGGGCGCTGGTTCTTTCATTTTTTCAAGCTCAATAAAATATCAGGGTTTGAGTTTTAGAGTATTTCGGTGCCCATTGATCAACCCTTGAGGGTTCTTCGCGCACTGCGGTTAGGATCTTTTTGCCGGTACGCCACCAATTGCGAGGTTTGCGGACGTCGATAATGACTGTTTCCGGCTTGCCCAGCAGCCGGTTGACTTGGTCGGCAGAAAGCCGAGTCACGCTCTTTGTGTCACTTGCAATCAGCCGGGGTGCATCGCCTAAAATCAGTAAAATTTGCAAAAAAATAATGGCTTGCAGCAAGTATTTGCGTAAATTCATTTCGTCTGTCCTTCACCCGGTGTGGAATTCTCTTATAATCGGGACCGAATTAGCTTTGGGATGGTGGAGTTTTTCAAAGCCGGTTCCGATTTCGCTGGCGATCATTCATGGCGATACCCAAGGGTCTGGGCCGGAATCTTCCTGCACCTTCATTTAGCTAAAGCGAAAGAATTGTCAAGAATAAAAATGCAGTACTTCCCGGTGCGTATATCTCCTCACGATATTGAAAGACGGGGTAAATGGCAATTTCTCTGTAAAGGGTCTAAGCTTTTGCCTATACTGCGCTAGAAAAAAGTTGCCCCAGTGGGGCATGAATAGCGCAGTTCATTGGTTTTGGGTTTCAGGTGTCAGGTTTCGGGTGTCAGGGAACCGAGGTGCTAAGTCCTGACATCTGAACACTGACACCTGAAACCTCCAGTTTCTTGCAACTTGTGATCAGAAAAAGCCAGATGAGGGTCTGATAGTTTTCAGAGTGTCTGGCAGGATTGGATGGCGGATACGAAAGTCAATGTGACGCTGTGGATTTTGTTGAAAAGAATAGGGGCAGTCCCAAAAGAGACCGCCCCCCACCCTAAGGAATTATATATTAACAGTGTGCCCGCCAGCACACTGTTACTTACTGTATCGGTTCGCTGAAAAATAACTTTAGTAAAAAATTAAGCTCAACTGGATGCCGGATTTCCTTTAAAAGGATATTTACAGATCCTTAATTTCGACATACTCGTTTTTTGTCTCACAAAACCATTTGTTTTTCGCAATGCAGGTGTATTCCTCATCCGCTAATTCAATAAGCTGCTTTGCAAAAACGGTCGCTTGTTGCAGATCATGGAATATATTCTGCAATGTTCCGATATTTTCACCGTATTCTAAAACACGAGCCATGGCTATAATTCACCTCACTGCAACAAATCACTCAAGTGCGTTTTTCAAAGAATTTGGTAATGCCCCCGGAGATGGTCAGGCCCCGGGGGCTAAGAAAGGAGGATTACTCCGGAGCTGGTCAGTTCCCCGAAGCATTCGCCGCATGATGTATAGCTGAGTGTCCATGCGTTCGAATTACCAATTAGTCATTCAACTTTCATGCCAAAATGTTAATCATTGATATTTGCTTTATGTAACGGGTATTTAACTAGTGATTTGATATGAATTGAAGGATTGAATCCGCATGTCTGGTCAAAAATTGTCAATTATTTGACCCAAAAAGGGCTTCCGATTTCTACTTTGCCAGATTTATATTTACTTCAGCTACTTAATATTGCACCTGATCCTGCTTGACAGAAGCTGTTATCAGCGGTAAAAAAAGAAGATAAGAGCCGGAATCCGAAATGCAAACGAAACCATGCTAAATTGGATTGCAAATAACTGGGATAAATTCAGCATCTGGGTGACCAATCAACCGACATTTGTGGAAGTCGCTTTCGGTATTGGTTTGTTTTATTTAGCATTACAGATCATAAAAAGATTCTTCAAATTACTCGGATTTTTATTTTCTCCCCTGCTGGCAACCCCCATGCGCTTTAAAATACAAAAAAATCTGCGTCCCGGGCTTCGTAAGCCTAAAAAAGCCCCCCCGGATGATGACTCACCGCCGTTTGTTTTTCGATAATGGCCGCAAAAAAAGTAAATTGGTTGGTTACAACGCCCTGGTAAGCACCTCCAATAACTCCGCTTCAGTCAGCAAAATCGGGTTGCCTTTCATACTGCTGGTATCTTTGGATTTCAGGACAATGGTGGATAACTCTCCTTTATTAATACCATAATCTGCCAGACGCGGCACCTGCAGTTGCGAACACAATTCTTGAATCCAATTGATAGCTTCGGCCGCCCGGTCCGTGGATTTTCCGGTAATGATACGAGCGACTTCGTCATAGCGGTTGATGGCCGGTGATTTCGGAGCGCGGGATTGCAGGGCCCTGAGGTTGACTTCCAAAACATGCGGCAGCAGTGCGGCACATAGGGCACCATGCGGTGCATCGTACATTCCTCCCAGCGGACCGGCAAATCCGTGCACCGCGCCCAATTTTGCATTGGCCAGGGCCAGACCTCCGAAGAGACTTGCCAGACACATATCCCGGCGGGCATTGGTATTTTTTCCGTCTAAATAGGCCTTTTTTAATGAGCGGGCGACACGCTGCAGGCCTTCCCGGCATATGCCGTCCGTCAGCGGGTTGGCTTGGACGGAAATATAAGCCTCAAGGAGCTGAGTAAAGGCATCCAGCCCGGTGACCGCGGTTATTTCAGGTGGTATGGAGTAGGTTAGTTCCGGATCAATCAATGCCAGATCGGGCAGCATGAGCGGACTTCGCATGCTGACTTTAACCCGGTGTTGGGGCGAGTCAAGGACTGCATTACGAGTAACCTCGGCTCCGGTGCCGGCCGTCGTCGGTATCGCAATGTAGGCGGCAGGTATGCGGCTAATCGCTTGACCACCTCCGATAATCTCCAGATAATCCATTAGTTTACCATCGTTGGTCAGGAGCGCCGCCACCACCTTTCCGGCATCCAGCACACTTCCGCCTCCCATGCCGATTACGAACTCGCAAGCGCCCCGACGAGCACTGTCGATTGCGGTCAGCACCAGATCGGTCGTCGGTTCTCCAGGTATGCTGAATTGGGTGATCGTCATACCTTGCGCTTTTAATTGCTCTATCACCGGGGCGGCACGATCAACATTTTTACCGGTAACAAGGAATGCGCGACGGCCCATGACGGCCGCCAGATCACCGATTTCTCCTATAGTTCCGGGTCCGAAAACTATTCGGCCGGCTGTGGCAAATTCAAATCGCATAAGCTAATATTTCCTTCCAGGGCTTTAAGTCGAATAGCTGACAATTTAGGGCAAAAAAAATGACGATAATTGTCAATTTAAAGCTTTCAGTGTTTGTAGACGAATAGTTAACTATTTGAAATTCTGCATCTTTCCATTTTCAATCAAAAATGGCATATATTTTGCTATTATTTTAGTCACTATCTTGCGATAGATACTAAAACTTCTCAGATGTGCGTGCATCTTCTCTGCCGGGCTCTCACAACTTATGTAATGAGGAATCGCGCCGCAAGAGAAAAACGGCATTCCGGGAAGTTTTTAGTGCAGAATTCATTTCGTCGGAGCCTTGAAAATTTCGAGTCTTTAGATGACGCTGAGACGAAGTTTTACATAGGGTTAAAAAACCACCATATCACTTAATCCCACCAGGAGATATATTTCTGCCTGGTGGGATTTTTTATTATAATGCTAGCGACTCCATGATTTCTGCCGCAGGAAGTTCTGTCTCAGCGCTGCAAGTGCAGGAAAAGGTATTGGATACCATCCTCGATATTCTGAAGTATCCGGCAGTCTGGTCCGCGGCCCGTCAGAATTCCCTTAGTGTTCGCGCAAAAATAAATTCGCAAATTTTTAGTGTTGAGGCGCCTACCTGGCAAGGCGCGATAGTGCAGGAATATCAAGCATATTCCGAGCTTTCGCAACGCAGCCAGGTGGGATGCATCGGCGCTAAGAATGTGAAGCTATTTTTGCGCGAGCCCTTAGTTAGCACACGATAAAACATTTAAAATTATCTGTAAATAATTAATCCGCCTTGAAAATTATACCGTATCCAGTATTGATAGGTGCCTATTGAAACCTGAAGTATGTTGTTTATTTAAAGGCCCGGCTGGAACGAAATTGCTTGATACTGCAGCAAAGCCTTGTTAAGTACTATCGGGAGGGCCTGAATTTCCCCCCAGGAGGATTTAATATGTCTAGTAATACCCGCACTAATAAAATGTTCTCATCTGCTCAGGAGGCCGCAATATCTGCCCAAAGATATGTTGAATCACCGCAATGTAAATCGGCTTCATACCGATTGGCATTTCAGGATCCGGAATTCCTTCTGCAGGATGACCTGCGCCCGGTGAGGTTGCAGCTTGAGCTGCTAAAACCGGAGTTAATTCTGAAAGAGCAGCATATCGAGTCAACCGTGGTAGTATTCGGCAGTGCCCGAATTGTGGATCCGGAAACCGCCGAGGACCGATTGGTTTCCGCTCAGGCTGAACACCGCAATAACAAACAGGATCCAATACTTGCCCGTCAGGTGGAAATAGCCCGTCGAGTTTTAGAAAATAGCCGGTATTATGACGAAGCGCGAAAACTGGGTCATCTGATTTCCAGTAACACCGGCAAGGACAAACTGGTTGTGATTACCGGCGGCGGCCCGGGTATTATGGAGGCTGCCAACCGCGGAGCCCACGAAGCCGGCATGCCAAGCATCGGCATGAATATCGTTTTGCCTCACGAACAGTCGCCCAACCCCTATATTACACCGGATTTAAACTTCCAATTCCATTATTTTGCAGTACGCAAAATGCATTTGTTGATGCGGGCTAAAAGTCTGGTGGTATTTCCAGGCGGTTTCGGAACGCTGGACGAGCTGTTTGAAACGCTGACCCTCATTCAGACTCATAAAGTGCAGCCGATCCCGGTTCTGCTGTTTGGCAAAACATTTTGGGAGCGAATAATTAGTTTTAATGCGCTCGTGGAAGAAGGTACCATTAGCGCCGAAGATCTCGAATTATTTAGCTATGTGGAGACTGCAGATGAAGCCTGGGAACTGATTTCGGCGGCGAATGGGATAGACTGAATAACTGTGAACGAGGTGATCCATGCGTAGTTTCAAAATAATCGTATATATTCTGATAAGTTGCATGATTGCGGCATCGTCGTTTGCCGATATATATGAGTGGACGGATGAAAACGGCATCAAGCACTACAGCAATCACCCTCCGGCCGCTGAATCCAGGTTTATGTTGAAAACCAAAGAAGAACCTTATAATGAAGAGGCTGATCATGCACGGATGGAAACAGAGCGGCAGGAGCGCCTGGAACTTGCCCGTCTGGAGCTGGCCCAGCGGGAAGCAGAACTTGAATTGCGTGAAGCAGAGGCAGAACGAAAACTAGCGGCGGCCGATCGCGTGGCGGAAGCGGCGCTGCGTGAGGCCGATTACTACTTCGATGAAGCCAGAACAAGCAGCCAGGTCATTTATCGAGGCGGCAGTTTTTGGTGCCGCGACCATCACTACGACTGTAGCAATCCGGTATCCCCCCGCTGGTACTATCGTAAAAAGCACACCCGCAGTTACCATAATCAATTTTACGGCCGGAGCCCGCATCCGCGCAATCGCTATGGTAAAAAGCCGTACGGATCGAAAAATCGTGTTCACGCTAACAAGTATCGTTACAAAACTCACTATCGCCAAAATCGGAGCTATACCAAACATCAATTGAATTCTCGCGTGACAACAAATTATAGAGGCTATCGCATCGGGTCATCCAGGGTCAGGCTGAACGGGTTGGGCAATCCCAGTTTGAGAAGTTCCGGTTTTGGTCGGCGTCATTAGTTCGGATCGGGATGTGGAATATTATTTCGGGTCCAGAAAATCCTGCAGATTAATGACCTTTTCATCGCTGCTCGCAGCGCCTCTCAGGCTCGCAGCCGAGCCTTTCGCTTTTTCCTTGCGCAAATTACTGATCAGAGTTTGAAGCTCACTGTTGCCTTCGATTGACGTATTGATCTGATTTTCAAGCTTCTTCCAATTGGCCTGCAGATCCGGGGTGTCCAACTTAAAATCCGCCAACCCGGCAATAAGCTCTCCCAGGTAGGACAAGATCCCGAAATGGGTAGTGCCCTGAAGATAATAGGGGCAATGGGACCATAGGCTGATACATTCGAATCCTTTTTTCATCCCTTCGAATTGAATAATAGAATGAATTGCAGTCGGGCCCTGGTAGGATATTGGATTGATGCCTTTTTGACTCAGTTCCGCCAGCATTTCCGGCGATGAGGCAACTCCGGATAAGATTCTATCGGTATGCAACACGTTATCGTACATGCTTCCTAACGTGAAAATTTTGCGGACCTGCAATTTCTGGCAAATAAAAAATAAAAGCTCCACAAAATTGAACCATTGCAGACTTGGTTCGTTTGCCTTCAGAATGACAAGATCGCTTTGATCTGCGTCAGTTTCGACCGCGTAAAACGATCCGCGAGGCGGCGTCAGGGTTTTCAAATTGCCTTCGACAATATCGACGACCGGTCGCTGTTCATCATAGCGATAAAATGTGTCCGGGTCGAAATCTGCAATTTTTTTTGCTTCGAACCGTCGTATAAGATAGGCGGCCATGCCGTTTGAGATGTTCAGAGCATTACCCCAGCCATCGAATCCTGCAATGAGCACAGGCTTATTTAGCCGAGGCAATTCCTTAATATGGATTCCTGCTGTGTTGTTCATAGACCGAATCTGTCATTCTGAATATTAATTGTCAAGTCCATCTCTCAGTCGAATAAGTCCGTCTGGTCCCGCTGGACCTCCTTGAAATGTTCGATGAACAGGTCGACCTGCCGTTTCAGTGATTCAACCCGTTTGAGATTGGATATTTTCCAACGGTACAACTCATTTTGGAGCTGACGACCATCGCCGGCCAGAGCGTGGATCACCTGCTGTTTAGCCGGTTCCCAGAGCAGATGAGCTTCCTCTTGGGCTAAACCCACCTTTTTGAAATGCCATTTGCAACGCCGATCCCACCAATTTGACGAAAAATCACCGTTTGTTTTGGATCCTTCGTAGTAAAAACAGGTCCATTCCAGTTGAGGAAGCTGGATACACAGATCTCTGGCCACATCCCGTAATGCCAGTTTTCCTTCCGGCGTATGTCTATCAAATACAACCCAGAATGGAAACGCCTCATCCACTGGTGGCAACTCCGCAGCTTTCCGGCTGTCGGTGGTTAGGGCCAAATAAGCGGCGGCCTGGATAACAGCTTTGTCCCGGGGCCAGCCATCATGCCGAAAGCGCAATGCATTTTCGATTAGAGTGGTCTGTTGCTCTGATTGATTCTGGGACGATATCCATTGCCAGAAATCATCGGGACGTTGTATGGCATTAGCTAAAATTTTAATATGTTTATCGTCTGCAGTGCCGTCGTAAACCGATGCGTCCCCTCTATGCAGAGCATAAGCCAGGTGTCCCAGCCCGCTGGCGTCTCTAATTTTTTGTACTTGGGCTGTTTTTATTAAGGCGGCGACCTTACTGTGAAACTTGCGGTTAAAATTGAGCTGGCAGCCGAGGGGCCAGCATTCTTCAAAGGTGATAATGGCTGTTCGCGATCGATACCAATCTTTTTCCTTTGGACTTAAGCTTTCGAGCAGGGCGCTGGTAGTATAGACGAGATCCACATGACCGCGCCGCACGGCTTTTTGAAGCAGCGAACGGTATCGCGCATCGTTGTCGGCTCGGTTTTTAATCATGTTTCTTGCAGAGAGTTAAGAATCCCGGCCAGAGATTCAGGCTTTGACTTCACCCCATCAGGGTGGTTATTGCCGGTATTCCAGCACCCCTTGGCATTCGATATCGGTTAATCCGGTTATCTCTGATCTATCCCAAAGAAACGGTTTTTCATTTTTTGAACATGTTGCCTGTTTTAATTGCCGCCACTAAATCCCGGTGGTTCCGGTGCCAGGATTGCGACCTCATCATTCTCTTCGATTATGACAGTGGTCCACTGTTTACTTGAATACCAGATCCCAATCTGTTTACCATTATCGTCCAGGATCATGGAGCCATAGGGTGGGTATCCATAGATATTATCCATTTTTGATACCCAGCTCCTCAAAAGCGGTGTGGTTAGCTTGACTTCGCGCCACATTCCCGGTCGGAGTTTGTACTTATTACTGATTCCGATTATGGCGTAGGGAATATTGCTCAGACCCGTTGTATAATAAATGTGATTCGGCAGCACTTTGTAAGTTTGAAATGTGCGGTTTACATCTCGATCCCGCTTTAGTTTGCCGTATTTGAAACTCGGTAAATTTACAGTTCCGATGCCTGGTATTTCAATGGCATTAACATTTGACACCATTGCCATCAATGCCAGATATATCATCAGCCATCGCGTAACTTTAAGAAGGCAGCTCCCGGTAGCGGTCATTCTCGCACTCCAATCAATTTGAAAATCAGTCTATCTGCAATCGTAATGACTAGTAACAGAAGTGTTATCAAAACACCAGTATGAAATTTATCAAAGTCAACTGCCGCTGGTTTTCTTGAAAAAATGAAAGTGGAGATTAATTGCCAGAGGTTTGGTTATCCATCGAGGATTAATTAAATGATGAAGTTTGAGAATAGCGTGGTCATCAACCAACCGATTCATTATAAATTTGATTTTGCAACCAATCTTATCAACAATACCCAATGGCAGACGGACATTCTGAAATTGGAAATGACCTCGGGGGGTCTCATCTGAAAAGAATCCTGGAAAACGGCAAAAAGATTTATCTAAGGTTCGACGAGATTTGACTCCGGACCGGTGGTCAGATAATCAATAAATTTGTTTTTACAAACATCTTTTTCCAGCCCAAGCAGATCAGCGAAAGTTATGGTGGACAGCCTTTGGAACATGGCTGCGGCAGCCTCCTTCCACAGGTAACGCGTCAAACACGAATCTACCCGTTCGCAATCCTCCGGATCTTTGTCACAATGTATGAGCGTATCGCCGCCTTCAAGAACCGCCACGATTTCCCCCACCGTAATTTCCTCAGGCGGTTTGGAGAGCATGTGGCCGCCCTTGGCTCCTCGAAAACTTTGTATATAATCGGCCTTTTTTAAGGGCCGAATAATTTGCTCCAGATATTTTAATGAAATATTCTGCCGGTTGGCAATTTCTCCCAGTTGAATGGCACCCTGACCGTGATTTTGTGCCATATCCAAGATCATGCGTGTGCCATACCTGGTTTTTGTTGAAAGCTTCATTTAACGTCTCCAAATTACGGGGTCAAAAACACATTATATAATAACAAAATAGGCTATAGAATTAATACGCAACAGTCAAGTTAGAAAAAGCCGCTAAATATATATTGACATCCTCCGATGTCCCCAATAGTAATCCATACTGGAATAAATCCAAGGCCTGTTAGAGTCTTAGTAGTGAATTCTTTGCATTTTATGAAAAAAAATTGTGCCACACACAAAGACGCAAAGATGAATATATATTAACGGTTTTATTTTGTGTCTAGTACCTTTGTGGCAAGCTATTCCGGCTTGTCTGGGTTAGGGGGTTAGGGGGTTGCGATGTATATCGATCTAAAAGGCAAGACAGCCCTGGTGACCGGTGCCGGTAAAAAATCGGGTATCGGCTATGCGATTGCTCGAAAGCTGGCTGACAATGGTGCCAACGTGATTATTGCTGATTTGGTTAAAAAAGATGGCGGGAAACAACCGCTGGTTTGCGAAAATAGTGAGAAAATGATCAGCCTGGCTGAAGCATTGTCCCGGCGTTATGATGTAAAGACCGCCTTTATTGCGGTGGATGTATCCAGCAATTCCTCTATCAAGCGAATGGCGGATGAAGTAAGCGCCCGGTTTGAAACGGTGCAGATTCTGTGCAACAACGCGGGTACTGTTCTGGGGGTTCCCAATGCGATTCATACCTATGACGATGACGCCTGGATGAAAACGCTGGATATTAATCTAAATGGCGTTTTTCGGGTATCAAAGGCGGTTATTCCGTTGATGCTGAATAGCGGTGGCAGTGTCATCAACATTGCCTCCCGGGCCGCCAAAGTGCCGCCGTTGTTTAACGGTGCATACGCGGTGGCCAAAGCCGGTGTTGTTATGCTGACCAAAGTCATGGCGCGCGAGTTGGCCGGCAACGGTATCCGGGTCAATGCCGTTTGCCCGGGAGTTATTGCCACTGACTTCACGCGATGGCGATTTGACCTGGAAGCACAGATCCTGAATTCAACCAGTGAAGATCGTGAAGCGGAAATGATTCAAACAATCCCCATGGGCCGCCTGGGATCTTCCAACGAAGTGGCCAACCTGGTGGCCTTTCTGGCATCCAATCAATCTTCCTATACAACCGGGCAGGCCATTAATGTGACCGGCGGACAGTTGATGGAGCTCTGATAAATGTTGAATGTCGAATGTCGAATTATTGAATCGTTTCCCTCATTCGTTTTAAAGAATTATATTGACTGAATACCTTAATTCATTATTTGTCAATCGGCAATTAACGGCTTTCCGCTTAAAACTTATAGCAATTTCAATATGTCACGACATTGAATAAAGGGGGAACATAATGACAGAGATAACCGGTGGTGAACTTCTGGTCAGGTGTCTGCATGCAGAAGGTGTGCGTTTTATCCATGGAATTACGGATGGAACTTACATGATGGTCATTGAAGCGCTTGAGCGGCTTGGGGAGGAACTGGGCATCCGTCTGATCGTGCCGCGTCACGAGGCGGCAGCAGCCCATGCCTGTGATGCTTACACACGCGTAACCGGAGACCCGGCGGTGGTAATGGCCTGCGCCGGCCCCGGTGCTGCCAATATAGTCGCCGGGCTGATGTGTGCCGAAGCCGAAGGCAGTCCCGTGATTGCCATCACGACCACGCGCCGCAGCGATATTTCTGATTCTTATGTTCACCAGGGGGGCATGCAAGTCAGCCGCCACCTCGATATTTTCCAGCCGGCGGTCAAATGGAATGGAAAAGTCGATCACTGGACGCGGATTCCCGATATGGTCCGCCATGCCTTCCGGGTGGCAACCTCCGGACGCCCGGGACCTGTCCACATTCTGATACCTGAAAATATTCTGGGCCAACGATGCGAAGCGGATGAAGCTCCAATATGGAGTGCGGATACCTATCGGGTCATCGAACCTGCCGGGTACGATCCGAAATGTATTCGTCGGGCAGCCAAACTGCTGGCGCAAGCGGATCTGGTTAACATCCATTGCGGCAACGGGTCTGAACGGGCAAATGCCGGCGATAAAGTTCGCGAGCTTGCCGAACATTTAGGAGCCGCCGTCACCAATACGATTAGAGCCAGGGGGATTATTTCTGACGAGCACCCGCTGTGTTTTCATCCGACCTGCTTATCCAGAATCATGGCCAACAGCCAGGCTGATGTGGTCCTGGCTGTCGGCACGCGACTTGGCGAGCTGAATATGTGGGGGCGGCCTCCGATGTGGGGTGAGCCGCAAAATCAACGTCTCATTCAGATTGACACCGAACCGATCCACATCGGTTTAAACCGGCCGGTTGATGTTCCATTGATGGGTGATGCCGGGGTGATCTTATCCCATCTGTTGGATGCTGTTAAAGATATTGTCCCCCAAAAGAGGCCCCATCCAAAGATTGCAGAGTTTCGAGCCGTTCAGGACGACTGGCAGAAAGAGTTGGACGAAGCCGTGGCGGACATGGAGCGATCACCCATGCTGACGGGACAGATATTGACGGTCTGCAATGATTTCTTTCCAGATGATGCCATTTTCGTGATGGACGGCGGCAACACGACCCTCTGGAATATTCATTATCAAGTTCCCAAAAGCCCGCGTTCGGTGATGTATTCAATGAACTACGGCCATCTAGGCACCGGTTTACCCTATGCTATCGGCGCCAAACTCGCCTGTCCGGACAAGGCAGTCTATTGCGTGACCGGCGATAGTGCGTTTGGCTTCAATATGCAGGAACTTGAAACGGCAGCGCGAAATAGGCTGCCGGTTATCATCATCGTTGCCGTAGACGGAGCCTACGGGATGGAAAAAACGGCACAGCGGCGAATGTTCGGACGTGAAGCCGATTGGTTCGGTCACGACCATGCCCCGGTCCGATATGACCAGGTGGCCATTGCCATGGGGTGTCATGGTGAAATCGTCGCTAAAGGGTCGGAGATAAAACCCGCTCTTGAACGGGCGCAGGCTTCAGGTAAGCCGGCGGTTATCCATGCCGTGGTGGATCCGACGGCCAACATCGATCCCCCCGGAAACTGGCTGTGGACGGCAGCGCGCACCGGTAAGCTGGAGATGTGAGCGGAGTACGAGTTGCGGGTTATGGGGTAAGGGTTACGTGTTGCGGGATACTGGATACTTGTAGCTCAGTACTGGATGCTGGATTCGGGGTGCGAGGTCAGGGATGTGATGTGCGGAGTTCGGGGATAGGCAGACGGATGGTTGAGGGTAGAAGGTGGAAGGAGGTTATTTGAATTTAGAATTCGAAATATCGTCATTTCCCTTTTTTCCGACTTCCGCATTCCAACTTCCCACTTCGATAAAGTCTGTTATCTTCAACCATAGCGGATTAATCACTTATCTGAACAAAACGAGGAAATGAATATGGATCCGGTAGCCATCGACCAGGTGCGGCTTAATTTTAATCCCCAGGGGCTTTTTGTGATTAACGCTGCCATTGGCCTGATGATGCTGGGCGTGGCCCTTGAGCTGAAACTCGAAGATTTTAAGCGGATTTTGATAGCTCCCAAAGCACCCGCAATCGGTCTGGTAGCCCAGTTTATATTATTGCCGGCCCTCACCTTTTTGCTGACGTTGATCCTGCAGCCGCCGCCTTCGGTTGCTTTGGGCATGATCCTGGTGGCAGCCTGCCCCGGCGGAAATTTGTCGAATATTATCACCTATCTGGCCCGGGGCAACTGTGCGGTGTCAGTCAGCATGACAGCCGTATCGACTGCCGCAGCGATATTCATGACTCCCTTGAATTTGACTCTATGGGGCAGCCTCAATCCGCACACGGCCCAAATTCTTAAAAAAGTAAGTCTCAGCCCATTTGACGTTTTCGTCAATATTTTCATTATTCTCGGTATTCCACTGATCGTCGGGTTGACGGTGTCACACTATTTCCCGTCCCTGGTCCTCAAGGTCAGGAAACCATTTAAAATATTTTCACTGATTTTTTTTCTTGGCATCGTCGCGGGGGCTCTAATTGCAAACTGGCAATATTTTATCAAGTATGTCGGACTGGTCTTTTTCGGCGTGCTGATCCACAACGCTCTGGCATTGAATCTGGGATACTGGTCCGGCCGGTTGCTGCGACTTAACGAGCAGGATACCCGCGCCGTTTCAATAGAAGTGGGAATCCAAAATTCGGGCCTGGGTTTGGTTCTGGTATTCACTTTTTTTCAAGGTCTTGGCGGAATGGCGATAATCACCGCCTGGTGGGGGATCTGGCATATCATCGCCGGGTTGACGGCGGCATTTATTTTTGCGCGCAGACCGTTGCCGGCTGATAGAGGATAGGTGTCAGGTGTCAGCCCAGCCGCGGGCAAATAAACGGCCGGTCTTATTGAAAAAGAAACTCCGGTTTGACAAATGTCTAATTAAGGAACTCTTTCTATTTTATTTGTTATAAATAGCAGAGCGAAGCGATTCCACAATTCGTCATTCGTCATTCCTTGAAGTTTCATAAGAGAGGTGTCGAAGTCTGGTCTCTGGTTGCTGGTTTTTGGATATTTGGTAATGAATTCGGCAGGGGAAGTGATTAGATCTGGCAGTATCTGTCATCTGTCCTCCGCCATCTGAAACCTGAAACCTATCAATTAAGGCGAATCCCAACAGTATCGGTACAATGAACTATGGGCAATCTGAGTTTTAAAGACAAGGTTGTGGTTGTCACCGGAGCCGCCAGTGGAATCGGTGCTGCCATTTGCCAAAAATTTGCCGCAGAGGGCGCAAAGATTGGTCTTTTGGATAAGGATGACGCGGGTGCCAAGGCTGCGGCGGATAAACTCAAAGGAGTCGGCGTTGATGCGGTGGGTCTCAAATGTGACGTCGTTATTGAAGCGGATTGTGCATCTGCGATCGGTGCGATCATCAAGCGTTTCGGGGGAGTCGACATTCTTGTTAACAATGCCGGGATTACCCAGCGCAGCGCCTTTGTCGACACAAAAATCAGTGTCTACCGCAAGGTCATGGATGTCAACTTTTATGGTTCGTTGAATTGTACCCGGGCCGCCATCAACAGTCTGATTGACCGCAAAGGGAGTATCATTGTCACTGAAAGCCTGGCCGGACTGACGCCATTGCTGGGCCGCACCGGATATTGCGCCAGCAAGCATGCGTTGCATGGATTTTTTACATCGTTGCGCTCGGAACTCAGGGATAGCGGTGTTCACATCATGCTGGTTTGCCCCGGATTTGTAAATACCAATCTTCAGACCCGGGCATTGGGAGGTGACGGCCGGGTAACCGCTCATCCCCAATCGGTGGTTGGAAAACCGACCTCTGCCGAAAAGGTCGCAGAAGCCATTTACAAAGGTGCCCTGAATAAACGGTATCTGCTTGTATTGACTCCGGTTGGGAAACTGGCATACTGGATCAGTAGATTGGCACCGGTGCTATACGAACGCCTCATGGCCAGGCAGGTCAGGGAAGAACTGGAGCGTTAGAAGATGGCAGATGATGAAGTATTATTATAACGCGGATCCGCCTGCGGCTAACAATTGAAAATTGAAGATTGTAAATTGAATATTTGTGGATGTCGCTTCGCTTTGTCCTTATTTAAATTAATTTTTCTGAGGCACAACAGGTTTCAGCGCTGCTGTCGACCGCAGAATTGTCCGGTTTATTAGTGAAGATTCGTGCTAATTCGTGGCTACTCTCAGATTTATCCTGATAATGGTTAGGATTTGATGCTAAATTTAACACACTCAAACTGCTGGATCTTTTCTTTGCACAGATAGGTCTTTTGTTGTCTACTTTATTACATCTAAGGAGTTTGTCTGATAACCCGAACGGTTTTTAAGCCGAATTTCGGCTGAACAGAAATTAATTAATGAATTAATCATTAATTG
>Ga0056115_1000541_pt1 | contig 16956 bp, 14 predicted proteins | sample WorMetOlspDAHAB1_FD_77007 | JGI IMG/M metagenome (GOLD analysis project Ga0056115, IMG submission 77007) | Marine gutless worms symbiont microbial communities from Max Planck institute for Marine Microbiology, Germany - Olavius sp. DAHAB.1 ...
AGCAGTGGCGTAACTATAGGAACTCGGAGGACCCCTGCACTAATTTCCAAGTACAGCTCTCCTTCCCTAATAAAGGGCCCCATTCGACTCCTTCCTTCCCTGTCCTCCTCTTTGTGACTTTGTTCCTCGCTCCCTGCTCTCGCCTCCTTCTCTACCCTTCCTCTGTTAACGGGATAAGTTGTTTGACCTACTTCAACATTCGACGTGGCGGCCCACCTGGACGCCGGACCACCTAGCTTGCACATGGCCCAGTCTGCCCATGAGCATGGCTGCATGGTAGACAACATAACCAGTTTTGGCGTTTAAATTTTACGAAATTTAGCCGTAGCGCTGCACCAATCGCTTCACTATTATGGTCACACACAGCTGCAGTCCGGTCAACCAGGTAGTCAAAGCAGTGCTACCAACCGTCTCAGTAGCATCTGTTGTCGATTGCGATGGCTGTTAAATGCAATGCAGGTCTGAACCAGTTCTGCAAGGACGTTCACCAGATGCTTGGCTTTCGACCGAGTCTCTACTGGCGCGTTTGCTGGAAAGTTGTCAGTCCGTTCTTCTTGTTGGTATGATCCACCACACATTCTCAGCACACAACACAATCCATTCGAAGAAACTGTTTTTCATTGGCGATTGAAGAAATCAAGCAAACATTCCATTGTTCATTGGAGAAAGCTGATAACGGAGTTATATGATGGCTTCAGTGTTGTTGATTTGAGTGTGTAGTTAGACAAATCATTATTCCACTCTGTAGCTTTTAATTACAGCCGCCATTTACATGTATAAGTAACAGTCGTGCTCCCATTGGAGCTTGTGCTGATAACAAAGGTTAGCATGTCATGTATCATAATGTGTCACATCAGCACTTTCTTTGCCAACGTCAGATTTATCTCTCTCTCTCTCTCTCTCTCTCTCTCTCTCTCTGTAAGTGTGTGTGTGTGTGTGTGTGTTAATTTTGTTAGAGGATGAGTTGTGTTGTTAAAAGTGGGGGCAATATTTATAATATAACATCATATCAAAAAGTCAAGATTACGGCGAAGCACAACAAGGGTGCCTAACAGTATGCAAAAGCTAAAAATCAAAAAGCTAAATATCGTGGGCAAAGAGAATTGTTTTTGGTTGGCGTTTGAAAGTGTTAACAGAATCAACTCGTCGTATTTCTCTACTCCTTTCCATTTTTGTTTATTCTTGTTCGTTCTTTGTCAAGGGAATATAGTTGTCATATTTTAGAAAAAAAGTAATTAAGTCAGCAAGTAACAAAAGTGACTAGTGTCCGATAATTTCAGTTGAATTTTGGTGCAAACTGTTCGCGAAAAGGGAGTGTGTTATACCGTCACTGAAAAAACGACTGTATATGTGACCGCTTGAAAATTTCGTTTTCTCTGCAGGTGATAGTGATGTCGAGTATAATGTCGTACGAGTCGCTGAATTACAAGTCATACACTGTCGGACAGTACACGTTTCCGCTGTGGGCAAATGTCACTGGCTGGATGATTGCTGCGTCGTCAATGGTCGCTGTACCTTTAGTGGCCATCTGGCAACTGGTCAAAATCCGCGGACATGTCAAGCAGGTCTATATTGTCTATCTCTATGATGTTTCTTTTTTCGGTTTCAAAGTACGACTGATGACTTGGACTGTGAACAAGCCACTCACCTGCTTGGCGGCGTGGCTCAGTGATGTTGGTCTCTGGCTGAAGGACTTTCTCTGCCCTGCGCCTGATCCACGGTTGCCACTTTGCGGGTAAACTGTCCGCTATGGGTCAGACAACTAGGCCAACTCAGCCTTCCATGGGTCGATAAATGACTAGTAATAGGGGTGGAGACAATTAAACAGCAGACCAGGGCTGTTTATGGCTGCAGGTCAAAGTCTTGGACTGTGGCCTAGGCTTATTGCCTGTTTGCGTGTGATGCACAGCGCCGCTGCAGTTGCAGTGTGCGGCTTGTTGTGCTGTGTAAGTCTTTGCCTTTGGGAGCAGCAAGCAATATGTATGTATGTGAAATCCCTTTAGCAACTTTTTTGGTTTTTCTTGTTTTTGACGTTAGTAAGTTTGCGTGTTGCCATTGAATACTTTTATATTTGTTGACATTTCGATTTTCAATAAACTTTACAGCTCTCCACCTGCACCGTCCTGCAGCATTTGATTCACTCGATAGCAGAGCATTTGTGACACTGCATGACTCGTCATCAGAAGGTGCCAGGTTCAAATCTCACCAAATGTGCTGTCGACTGTGGCATGTGCCTCTGTCAACAATCAGCATAAACGTTAGCTAAGCATTTCGGATGAGAAGGCAACCGTTGGTCTGGAGCGTGGCGATGTCCATGCGTCACTTATGGGCTCAGAAAGGCTAATGAGAAAAAGATGAACACTGACGCCTATACAGCTATGCACTGTATATAGACCTTCTTACCTTTCATGTTGTTTAGATCTGGTCGATCTTTGAGTCCAGCTAATTATAGTATGAATCCCACCTATTGACCAGATACCTGGGCCCCAGGCCTTCCACCAGCTAAATATGGCCCTGCTTCGCAGCGGGATACTATACACATTAAAACTGTACACACATTGAAATGAAACTAAAAAAAACAGCTTCTAACAGTTGTGTAACTGGTAATTCGATTAAATTGCAGAAACTGGCGTTGTCCATATCTCCGGAATGGGAACATCGTGCTATCAAGGACGGAGGTCGCGTCAAGCGTTTCGACGTACGTTCATATTATTATTTGTTTATTATTATTATTTTATTCATTAATTCATTTATTTTTATAGATACCAATGGTCATAAATTCTGTGTGCAAAACCGTGTGTCATAATTATCTATTTACGACACTCTCTGAGGCCAGTGTGAAATGTGGATTTGAAGAGACATGGTTTTATTTCATATGGCAGCCAAAAGCTGGATTAGCATACAATGTCAGTTACACATAAAATCAACGCTAAACAAAACCAACAACTAAAAACAAATTCGGAGCCTAGAGATAATGAATTCGGGAATATGAAATGAAGGAATTTATAAATTTAACAGTTCTGGATTATAAAGTTTCAAAGTTTCTTGGGTAACGAAGTCAGTCCGTGGCAGAGCGATCACGCTTGTCCGGTAGTAGGTAGTACAGACAAAACACTCGGTCAGCTGGTCTCGTCATGATTCCAGTTTAATTTATGATGCTATTCGTAATGGCCTGTTTCTACCAGATGGCAGCATTAATTTTTACGATACGCTGATGTTCCTTATTTTTATTAAGCGTTATCCAGGTACAATTTTTTGACAATGTAAGTGACAACTTCTGCTCTTAATAATATCGGCCAATAGGCTATTGCTCGGCTGGTGAAAATTGCATGTAAATAAACTGGGCATTATCATGGTCGAAATGGTAGGCCTATGTGTTCAGTTTTTTTTTGATGTCCCAATGCTATTTCACTGAACGTTATTTTTTTCGCTCTATGTTATTATTCCACTAACTCTAAATAATTATAGTGAAATATACTCACTGCGTCGCATTTTGACGGCTAAACTGTTAAATGTGTTATTGTAGTTTCTGCATTGGGCAGCTTTGTGAGGCTCTTGGTCATCTAGCGACTGTCAGCGTAACTAAGCCACCAGCGCCGTCTGGTGGGAAACTTCAAATCAGCGTTCTGTTTTGTCAAGTGTAAATAATTTTAGAAATCAATGTTTTGTTGTTTATGTCTTGAATGTCTCAAATTTTAAAGTTTAGTCCATTGTTATTTTCCTGGGTTAAATTCCACTATTTTCAGTTTTCAATTAAACTCACTTTTATACTTGCTGAGCAGTTGTTAGGCATGCAGTATTTCCTTAGCAACGCTCGGTACGTGTTTCGCAGTTTTCGATTTACTTTATCGAAATACGACGAGTAAATCATTCAACGCATGCAATGTATTTCAGATAATAAAACTCTTATAAGAAAACTTGAATTCAAAGCGAGAACACACCAATTTCCACCTAGCGACATCGAAACAACAGGCTATATGAGGCAAACGGATACTTTCTAATTATTTTTTTTCTTGTGGAGAGGAGTGAGTGAGTAGAGTTTAACGCCCCACTCGACACAATATAGGTCATTTCGGAGGCGGAGACTTGTTATTTATCACTTCATCTTAACACTGCAAACTGTCGTATAAGCACAGTTACTGGTCTGTTCTCTTAGTTTTTCACGCATTACATATGTCCAAGTTGATGTATCTACATTGTGCTATACTGGCAAGCATCCGAAGTTAATCAGTTTATTAGTTAACGTTGACAATGTTACGCTCCTTGCAGTAATCCACACGTGCTTATCACTGTCATGTTTTCATTCAACCTACATTGCCTGTCACTACGTCTTGTTGTTATGACCTGTTGTTGCCAGGCAGCAGTTAAACTTGAACAATGTGGCATATTTTTTGTTAACACGAATGCTGTGTAAATAGACTACTGATGTTATGTGTATTCAGTGACTCGCCAGTAGCCTGGCTGTATTGCGACAGTATTAGACAGTGTTACAATAATTTATGATGTTTGACTAGACTAGTCTAGTGGCGCTTTTAGTATTAATCTGATTCAACTGTTGCATAATAGTTAACATGTTTATAAACGGATGCAGTGTCACAACTGCAGTAATGGTTCTTGTCAGCGATATTACGAGGTGGAAAGAGACAGATATTCAGATGCACTAATACTGAAACGATGCCCTTCACTAAAGACTGGCGATATAATTATCCAGTTCAAACATCAATAAAGTCAATAGCATTAACAATATGCATCATCACCAGTATTGTAGATGTACACAACTAATAAGCATATAAACATGCATGGAATGACATTGTAGCAAGAAATGTACACAAACTGCGAAAAGTGGTGAGAAATTTTGCAGAAATAACAATAATTTCGTGTCGGTTTATTCCATGGCAAAAAAATGTGAAACAAAATATATTCACGAATAATAAGTAAAAACGTGATGAGTAAATGTGAGCAATTTGCGAGTGTGAATGGGACTTTAACGAAGTTGTTTTTGCTCAACATGGAATGGTGACATATCACACTTTAAACATAACAATATCCTGACTGTCAGTGCAGAATGCAGCTCATCCAACTGAGCCTTATGCACCAAATCAGACTGCAAACTGACACGAAATGATATGAAGTCCTACTGATATTCATCAAACGCCATTTGTAGTACATACGGTACACCACATGACTGCAATAAACAATGGAATGTAACTGATAATTTTAAAAAAAATGCACCAGCTGATAAGACAATATTTCACAAGCGTCAATGCAGCTGGCTGATCAATATAAATGCGTCAGTGTAAATATTCTTCTAACTCTAGTGGTAAAAATATGCGACATTACATGTGATAATTAATAAAGGCTGTGAACATGCAGTATTTAATAAAATATGCAAAACATGCTAAACAGAGGGGAAAATTAGTAAAATTATGTATACATCAATAACAAACTTTACAGAATCACAACTGAACTTTTGTTTAGAATTGCAGTTTAAACTGAACAGAAATTAATTGATAGATATAAGTTTGAAATTGCAGCGAATATTTGTTAATGCAAAAAGTACTTAAAACACAGAACGTGATAAAATACAATTTTTAGTGGTAACAATTTGGGCAAAGTAGATAGCAGAACAACGCAGGCTTATAGCGATTAGCTGCAGCTCTAATTAGTACAACGTTTAACGCGATCAAACGTACATTTAAAACGAAGCCAACATCGATACGCGAGTCTTCAGTGAGTTGCCTGAAGGTATATTTGACCAAATGTTTTTTTCTCAATTTCACAGTCTGTACCTCACTAAAATTTGAAATAAAACCATTAAAATTCTACACATTTAATCGAGGGTCACACCTCTAAATGTACACATACAATGTGAACAACTTACTTCATAAAAAATGATACATCATAGCACAAGACGACAGCAGGCACTTGCTGGCACAGGTAGGCAATACAGGTGGTTAATCAGCTCAGAGAACGAAGTCATCATTAGACACGTGGCTGGCTGGCTGGCCAGGTGTGTCTGTGGCCAGGTGTTGGTCTACGTCTCAGTGTTGGTGTGAATCTCAATCTTCTGCACCGACATGTCTGGGTTCATGTCTGTCACTTGTTGGATTGCCTCCTTCAACATCTGCAATTTGCGCACAGTCTTTCACGTCCATCAGTCTCAAATCAACGACATCACACAATCACGTTTACGCAATTAGCAAAAAACAGCCGTGTTCGTTTTATCACATTATCCGAGGCACCCATCGTGACCGTTTGTGATGACTTATTGGAAGATAATACAAAAACAATTCACGTTTCTATTGCCAACAACGACACGAGTAACATAAAAACATTTTGTTGCAAACGAAACACATTATAACACTATTTTTCCAGCATTTACATAAATTTGATACGTCAGATCTGTCAAAGAAACATGGATCATAATGATAACGTTATAACTGTAATAATTTAATGACAATATTAATAACATATAACGTGACATGTTATACAGTCAGACCAGATTTACTATATAAGATGGCCAACTCAATTACTGCCATACAGTAGAAGCCAAAAATAAGGAAAAATGAATAAAACAAAAAACAGACTTGAACATCAGCTCAATGACTGCCACATCTGCCGAATCAGATCATCATCCCTACCTTGCCACCACCTGCCTGGTCATCATAGCACCTGGCATGATTATCACACCTGGTGCCAATCATCATACCTGGTCATAGTCCATATCATCTTCTTCATTGTTCTCAACTGTCGTCACTTTGGTTTGTCTCTTCTCAACACGACGGTCGACAATCACACCGTCCTTCTCCGTTATGTACTGCAGCAAACACAGCAACATCGTCACTCAACATCGTCACTCAACAGGTTCTAGCATATTAATGACAAACGACCACCGATCAAACACTGACTGATTGGCATTTAACAACACTCTCAGCACAATAAGGTGTGGAGCTTTAAAATATTATAGTTTATTTAAAAGCTTTACGTCGTAGTTAAAATTAGAAGGCTCAAAAAATGTCTAAAGCTGCACATGTTACACGAGTCTACTTATTTATCTCGTGTGAAACTGACAACAGCATCAACATGAATGACACAATACAGTCAGCTGCACAGTCCACAATAGTCTCTGACAACAAGCAACATCATTACAGGGTGGTTTGAAATGTGTAACCCCATAACAAATTATCAAAACATGGCATTAAAATACGCCAACGAGGAAAGTTTTCTTTTGTCCAGTTTCAATGAAACACACACCCTAGAGACAATTTTGCGTATGTTCACCGACGGAAACAAATTGTGATAAAATACATTCGCAAAGAGTGTGTCAAGAAAAATGCAACCGATTTAATGACAAATGGGATTAAATATTCTGTGCCGCGCGTGAGTGAGATAAAGGACATGGCTCGCTCGCTACCTCGGTGATCTGAGTACCATCTGAATCGGTGTATGTGCGCTGACTGGTCTTGGTCATTGTGGACGAGTAACCACCAGCGCCACCTGTCCACTGTCCAGACATCGCACCAGCACCACCCTGTGTCAGCAGATGCTCATCCTGGTAGCGACCGTCCTCACCACCCTACACACACACACACACACACATGTCGAATTAAAACAGTGCTATCACTCTCCAGACAGAAAAAATATCATGACTTTTCCAGACAAAATTGCAGGAATATGTTTAACAAATGCACATTTATTAATCCAAATTCTCCGTGAACATGACGCATGAAAAATGAATTACAGTACGAATAAAGTACAGGTAAGTTATTTTGTTGAGCTGCCACAATAAAATTTCCCAGACTACACAAATTCCCCGACTCTGAATCTTTTCCCTGACTTTAGCCAAACTCCCTGACATTTCCAGGTTTCCAGAAAAGTGGTAAAGCTGACTAGATACAAAATGCACATCAAAGTTAACATTAGACACGCAGGTACGATTAATCGATTGACTGACAGACCAGTTCGTTGCCGTGCACGTCGTAGTTGGTCGTGCGACTGTAGTTCACTTGTGTCGTGCTCATGACGACACGACCTTCCTAACGACACATCACACATCATACATTCCTAACGACACATCACACATGAATTACAGTACGAATAAAGTACGACACATCACACATGAATTACAGTACGAATAAAGTACGACACATCACACATGAATTACAGTACGAATAAAGTACGACACATCACACATAACATCACTGGCATCAACTCAACTGCAGTGTCCAACAACCAGTCATGTCCATCGCAGTGGCACGTCACTGTTCAGCCACTCACAAACGCCACTGATGATGTGTTTATAAAGCTGGAACCGAGAAAAGGTTTGGAGTTGATGCTCTGGAACAAGTCGATGGATGATGCTAAGACGACATTGTCAGGCAGTGCATTCCACATCTTGGACGTGGGTCGTGGTCGTGGTGAAGTCCACAAGTACACTTTAAACCACAATACACTTTCACCTGTTGTTTGTTCAGGTGTTTTTTACCGTTCTAATACGCATTTACTACTTTTATTCTTATGCTAATTAGTATCAGTGCCACACCTACAATTTGCATAAAAACTTATTACGGTAACCACCGCGCTAAAAATAGCGACGACGACTCACATCTGCAGTGGCAGCTCCAGAAGTGTTTGTGAAATCGCGTCCCGGATCAATAACACTGAGATTGCGATCGTCATCATCGGAAGCCACTGGAGCTGCAGCGCCACCTGGCGGTTTCCGTTTGTTCTTCAGATCCAGAGTCGGAACCTTCGGTGCTTCCATGATCGTCTCCTCGGCACGATCTGTGCTGTAGCCGCCAGCTGCACAACAAGCCAACACACGTCACTAACAGAATAATCACCACTTACAGACAAAAAACACAGGAAACATTAAAAAATGCCAACAAAAGCTGCTCACATCACCCGTGACAGTCTCTACCAGATGTCAGTTGTGTTCTCATATTAATTTGTTACCACTATAATCAGCAACCTCAAATGTATGCGGAGTGCTCGTTGTCCTCGCTTAAGTTGCAACATTACAGCTTCCAATGCTATTCCTCTGCATAGATGACATCTCACCAACACTTTAAACGATAACTCAATCTCAATTTTTCTATTAGCTTTACTGTCCAGTAACTGTATTATAATTAGTGCATTTTAAATGTCTCATTTACTATTTTTTTGGTCCAAAAGCACAGAGCCATGGGCACTAAACATTGAAGGTAAAACAAAACAACTATTATTATTATTATTATTATGACAGCTGTTACGGCAGAGTTCAAGTATGAGCGGCCACTCACTTCCGACATTGTATCCTTGTTCCTTGGCTCCAATGAACCTCGTGCTCGCTTTCCGGTTGATCTTGGGTAAAGTCCGATCTGATCCGGAGTTTGATCCTTGCGCCTGCAACTGAGTTCGTCCTGCGAAACGGAACTTGGATCCAAAGTGTGGAAATGATGCTCGTTCCACTGCATCTGGCTCCTTCAGTCTGCAACCATGGCAACGGCGCTCAGTGGTTATGATGTCGGTCTTTGGCCGGCAGACTTTCTCTGACCTGCATCCGATCTATGGTTCCTGGTCTATTGTTGACTGGTGACCAATGTGTGGGTAAAATGTCCGCTGTGGGTCAGCCAACTAGACCAACTCAGCCTTCCATCCCTCCAGGGACAGTAAATGAGTAGTAATCCATGAATCTACGGGTGCGGAAACCATAAATGGCAGACTACAGCTACATATGGCTGCAGTCCAAAGTCCGTGAGAGCGGGCTTAGGCTGTGGCCTAGGCTGTATGTTGGCTATGTGTGTGACGCACAGCGCCCCTGCAGCTGCTGTATGTGGCTTATGGCAATATATAAGTGCTATGAATTTTCTTTTTATGCCTTTGTCACTCATCGATAGTGGTTGCCATAGTGACGCAGGTGCTACTAACAGCATTGGTGTGCTTGTACGATTTGCTGAGGTTGGCCACACCAAAGTGGACTGCAGGGCGGAGTTGAGGCCATGACCTCTTCGTTGCAAATCCAATGCCACAATGCCACATACCACAACACGCAAACACAACTAACTGATTTGATTATGTGCGTTCTAACTTATTTTCAGATCAATTTCGACTAAACCATCCAAGCCTACGGTCTCATGGTCAGTACAAGAAGTTTCAAAATTAGCAGTTTTTCAATTATTTTGCGACAATTTGTAGCCGTGCAACAATCAAGATGGCTAGACATGTAGTACGATTCGGACAGCTGCTGAAGATGTTTCTATGTGGGACCAGAGCACTGCGTACATCTGTGTACATAGAAACACCACGTACTCCTTACTTACTTACTTAGTTACGACACAATGACTAGCAGAGCGGAGATAGCAGACCGAAAGAATCCATGATGTTCAACAGCGATTCTCCAGAGATTTTTCGCCAGCACGTTGTTAGCCAACTTATACTCAATCACCTGAGGCTCATCTTCAATCTACAGCATAGCAAGACACCAGCGACTTTTAGTACATCTTCTGAGGATCGTACTCAATATATACGTATATACAATCAATACAGTCCACAGTAGCACACTTGACACTTGCAGCAGATTACAAAAAGTGGCATTTTTCACAAATAATTAACAAGAAGATGTTAAGCTCGCGACGAAATTTGACATAAAATATAACTTGTGAACATATTATTAATGATATTTATATTGTTTTACTGGCATCAACGCCAAGTCTTGTGGTTTTCGCTCTGTACGGAGTGTATATGTTTGCAAGTCGTGGAAAGTGTCAAATAAAACTGTTCAAAACAGTATGGCGTCAGCATCTATTGACTTACTTGTCCAACTGTTTAATTCTCAAGGTGTCCGTTTCTCACGTAATGAGTTGCATCCATCAACCAAGAATAAAATGAATGAAAACGAATGAATCTGTCGGTCGGTCATTACACGCAAGCATCACAACACACACCTCGCCTGGTCGAAGTCTGACGGTAAACTTGTTTCGTTTATACGCAATTTTGATGACTTTTGCCCACGGAAACCGATGCTGGCGTAACTGACCACGATAGACCAGCAAGCCAGCTGCTCCAACACCGATGTTAACGTCAGCGCCATTTTCGTCCTAACACACACGGCACAGACACAACTTGCTGACACGCAAATTCAGTCAAATGTTGCAAACATGCTGACTCTATTGTTGTAACTGACTTTTAAAATATAACTAGTTACGCACAGGCGTATCCACGATTTTACAATGGAGGGGGTTCACGTGGTGGGGAGGCCTGGCCAGGGGATCTGGGAAACGGAAATCCCCCAGTGGGGTCCAGGGGCAAAGCCCTGATAGGTGGTCTGGGGGACGAAGTAAAATGTGAAATCAGCATATGATTTTTAATTTTTAACGTTTTCCTGTACAATAAAATTAGGATTTAATGACTATAGGTGCAGAGCTGGACAGTATGTTTTGCAAACACACAATTCAAAAAAATCTGAAGATTCAATGGGGGGTTGAACACCCTGACCCGTCTCTGGGTACGCCAGTGTACTTGCGTTAAGTATACAACAAAATTTCATCCACTACTGCCAATATGGCCACCACATTTGTGGTAGAAACTCTGTAAAACTTGTCATAATAGGTTCTCTGAAATAATTGACTTGGTTCACGTGCTGATGTGACATTGTTTTGGCATCTAACACTGACTGAAGTCAGCGAGTTAGCATAGAGTATTGGATATACACCTTGGCTGGGTACATATGAATACCATAGAGTGCTAACATCTGTGCATTCTCAAGGTAAGCGAGTTCCACTTCGCTAGCTCCATCGTCACTGTAACGCACACAAAATACTCTAAACATGTCATCAATGCACCATTTCAGTAAAACTGTTTCACAACCAAAACTCAACTTTTATTATCTATATAACTATTACTATTATTACTATTATTACTAAAGCTAAAAACAACCTTTTTATAGCGCCTATAGAGTCCTTGGATACAGAGGTGCTTAAAAGGTGCAACCACAACGGTGGGCATAATCAAGTTTCGAGCAACACAGTGGATGAACGCTGTAATACAGTGTTTTTTTCTGTTACAACAGTCAGCAGAAGACGTCGTCAGTGGAATGCGGCCATTACGAACCGGTGAGTCTTGTGCAGTTCGGCGATTTTGTCGAGCAGTTCGTCTCCCTGTCTCGGAGCGAACTTTATGTCCTTGAGATAGTCACTGCCAGATCCGTGTTCTAAAGGATTGTGGTTTCCGAGGTCTGACTGCACTGCGTACGAACCAAGCAACGCCAGTGCCAGGAATGAGCACGGCAGTCTACAGCCATGAACAACATGTCCAGCAAAAAACAAAACAATAATATGCACTGAATAATGAGAGCAAACTCAGGCTCCATTTAGTGAGTTTTTTTATTTTTTAAATACATGTTATTTTGGGCTGTGTTCTTGTGTTGAATATTGTTACTGTCTCCAAACAATAATGATAATACTGGCAATGCTAGTCTGTCGCAACCAGTTATCGCCTTTTTCTCAACTTCAATATTTAGTGACGACGGCTTTATGCTCACGATGATAACAATGACAAAACGACAACCTATAAGCGTAGATTTTATGCTGCTGAATTTTACTGGCAACAAACAACCATCAGCTGAACAAAACTAACACAGCAACTTATGTTAACAGTGTTACGTTTGCATTCTTCTCACAAAAAAGACGTTACAAGGCAGTTCAGTTATTGCAACATGACTGTGCTAGCAACCTTCCCATGACGATGTCCACACGTGTCTGCAGAAACAGCAGGTATCTGCAATTGCACCACAACACATTACTAATAATTAAAAGCAAAAACAATAATAATACAAGCATGTACGCATAACAGGTCGTAAATTCAACGTCGGTGGGTATGACAGAACAGCAAATGTTTATTTTCAGCAAAAACTCTGGACAGACATCATTAAAAGCGAATATATTCTGGTTTTCAGACATCATTAAAAGCGAATGTATTCTGGGTTTCAGACATCATTAAAAGCGAATATATTCTGGGTTTCAGATATCATTAAAATCAAATATATTCTAGGTTTCAGACATCATTAAAAGCGAATATATTCTGGGTTTCAGACATCATTAAAAGCGAATATATTCTGGGTTTCAGACATCATTAAAAGCGAATATATTCTGGGTTTCAGACACCATTAAAAGCGAATATATTCTGGGTTTCTGTGGAGCAGCAGCAGTGACACTACTGCAGTATCAGTAACAAGATTAATTCTGAATGGTAAACAGCAAAGGCAAATCGCAAAGGCATAGCACTTATTTAGTGCCACAAGGGGCATACTACAGCTACAGAGACAACATACAGCCTGGGCTGCAGCCCAAGCTCACACTCACGGACTTTGGCCTGCAGCCACACATAGCTTTAAGTCTCAGTAATCTGCCGTTTAATGGCCTCCACCCCCGTAATCCATGCAATTACACCAATTACTACTCACTTACCAACCCCAGAGGGATGAGAGGCTGAGTTAGCCTAGTTGGCTGACCCATAGCAGACATTTTACCCACAAAGTGGTCACATGTCAACCACAGATCAGGCGCAGGGCGGAGAAAGTCTGCTGGCGAAAGACTGACGTGCTAACCAATGAGCCATGCCACCAAGCAATGATGCTTTCCAAATGTTGTCCACAATACAACGGGTATATATACACTGTGTCTCAAAAAATCGAGCCAACTTTGGCACATTCTACTTCAACTCACAATAACTAATTCTGATACGTTTCATAAACATAATCATCATAGTTTTGGTGCAGATATCAATGTTCAACTATCAACCTATGTTCACTCATTTCTAAATTCACTAAATTTTTATAGTAGCAACCAAACATCATAAAACGGACGTAGAATACAATGGGGAAACACAAGAGTCGCACCTTGTGTAATCCTCATGTAGAGCTTCAGCGACCATTGGGTAGAACTTCACCTCAAAAGTAAACACCCGGTTCGGATGTGCTCCTGTCACCAGCAAACACATCATCGCAGATAATGCAGTATTCCCCATTGCATCACATCACAGAACCCCAAAGTCATCACCACCCAACTTAATTCTAAAGATCATCAGTATTCTACGAATTTCAACTTCTACTAATGCAGTTAATTATAATGTTATCTTAAGCCATAAAAATATGAAAAAAACAAAGAACTGTAACAAGTAAAACACTGAAGCTGATATTTCAGACCAACAAAAAATAAAACTAAGTCAGTAAGTTTATTATTTAACATCCTTGTAGCATAAGCTAAATTGATGAGTAACACATTACAAAATCGTAGACAGTCAATGTCTTTGAACACCATCACAATCATCACAATCATCACAATCATGTGCGAACTGTAACGTACTTTTTCCAGACTTGCTCAACGGTCGTTCCACTCCGACCCAAAACTAAAAACACACAAAACAGATTCTAACACAGTGTATTCTCAGTGCAGTGTATGAACATAAGCAATGAAGAACATACTGTAATTTGATTGGTATTTTATCATTTTAACACTAACAAATCAAAGTTTCATGCAAAGCATCTTGCACAACCTGCTGTTACCTACCCATGTGCACAGCAGAATCTCTTGGATGGTGTGTCAGGATCGTGTGCCAGCAAAATTACAACATTGCAACTGGAAAGGTGCGACTGTCACGAGTTAAACAATTCTTCAACACTTCAACACCTTCAACATTTGTTCTAACCATGAGCGATCAGTAACTGTCAATGTGATGACGAACGATTATAAGTCAATTGTTGTTATTACTACTGTTCACATTTCGTCTCTTTTTTGGAGTTCCCACTGTGTTCATGAAGCAAAATTCAGGGACTTTTAAAGGACTTTCAAGGACCACAAGCATACATTTTCAACGACTAAATGTCGACATTAGTTCATGCCATTACCCATTACGTAATACATCGCTAAATGTAAAACTGCATGCAATCAAGTTAAAATCACATTAAAAGTATTTAAAAAAAACTCCCAACTTACAGATGACATACTGGAAACTGTCTGTGTCAGGTTCATGCAGCACATGGGAAACAGTTGTAAATAAGATAAAACTTTTATGCGGAACATGCGTGTTCACGCGAGCTGTGACTGAAAAAATCAAGGACTTTCAATGACCTAGATACTCAAATTCAAGGACTTTCAAGGCCTTGAATTTAGAAAAAAATCAAGGACTTTCAAGGACTTTCAAGGAGGCGGGGAACCCTGCTTTTTAACCATCAAAAACCACGGTTGTTCAATAATTAGGAGTATATGACTTTTTGAATATATTATAGCAGCTGTGAACACAGACGCGATTGCCATGCCGGTCTCTATAAGCGCACGAGAAGTAATCATTCTCAGCCAAATTCAGATATTTGCAGACGGCTGCCACAAGATCTTGTCCAGTTGACGACTTCTGCCTCACACACACACACACACGCACGCACGCACACAAGCTGTGCACAGGTGGATAAATGATTGTTTGCTGCACTGACAGACTTGTTACCTATCAATCGCAATAATGTATTTTCATCTCATTTTTTTATAAACTAACAAGACCGTCACTCCATCAGGAAACAGCAAATAATATCATAATCATCATCGTCATCATCATCATGTTATCATCATCCGTCATCAATCATCACTATCACTATCAAGTAATTACTAGAACTCGTGCTACAGTAATTCCAAACAACGGCACACTGCAACTGTCCACAGCGAAAACAATACTAAAGAGAGCAAAACGTTGCCAGCAAAACTTAGCAAAATCCACAGAATGCAAGCTTGCTGAATATTCATGAGATGGCTACAGACAGGCATCTGAACGGTGAAGTCGGAACCATCAAGCAGCTGCACTGTGCAGTGTAAACCAGATCCATCACTTGCTTTCTTCTGCTTCTTCAGCGGCTCCGTTGACATATCACCCTGTATCGTAACATATCACCAAGACGTCAACATAACAGCACTGCTATCATAACATCACAATATATAGAAATAACTTAACTTGCACGTAACTGTCACAGAAAATCATTACACTATGGTTAGTGTTATGTTCAGTGTTACACCAGTGATGAAGTTACGTTAACTCAAGTGGTAGCGCTACTACTAAGGGCCAATTCTATCGTCTCAGGTTAAGTTAACTTGGAGGTTAACCTTCGATTTAACCCTTGGTTAGCAAAAATGCGTTCCAAGAGCACTTAACAGCTGGTCAACTTAACCGAGCTCGATCGGCCAGTTAAATCGCTGGTTAGCAGTTAAATGTAAATGAAATGGCAAATATGTTCACCTGAAATCCACAATAATTGATATACCAACGATGTTTTTGCTAACTGTTCGAAAAAGAACGTATTACGTCATTCTAAACGTCACCACAACATCGAAACAGAAACAGTAGTGAGGTTAGCAGTTAAACTGATGCGTGTAGGTTACGGCGAATTTTACGATCGATTCTGTGCTGTAATATGATCGTTGTCGTATTGTGCGTTGAACTATCAATCGTTTTTAAACTGAAGTCCATTAAAATGAGAGAATCCCTTTCGATCGCTCCAAGAATAGGATAACATAGCCAAAGCCATTGCGCTGATCTAATGCGCTGCATTAATTATTATAATTAATGTGACCTGGGCGCGTTGACATGTGACCGCGACAACCAATCACAGACGATGCTTAACGGAACGAGGTCAGGTCGCGTGTTAAGTGCGCAGTTAGGTTAACTGATGACGATGGAACGCACGCTGGAGATAACCCTCGGTTATCTCTTCACCGAGGGTTAGCTAACTGGGGAGTTAACCCAAGACGATGGAACCGGCCCTAAAGCATTTTACACTAAAGTGGATGAGAATGGAATATGCAATAGGCTGACAAAAATTTAGCCTAAACACCATGCGGTACATAGGTATAAGAGTCTATGATAGCATCATAGCAGGTACAGTATTGCTGATTGTATTATTAATTTTCACAAATTTAAACATGAGCACATGAATAC
>Ga0056115_1000542_pt1 | contig 16955 bp, 11 predicted proteins | sample WorMetOlspDAHAB1_FD_77007 | JGI IMG/M metagenome (GOLD analysis project Ga0056115, IMG submission 77007) | Marine gutless worms symbiont microbial communities from Max Planck institute for Marine Microbiology, Germany - Olavius sp. DAHAB.1 ...
CGGTCCGGGCCAGTGCAACGATCTGCTCCCTGAATTCCGCAGGGTACGGGTTCCTCGTTCTCGGCATCGGGACACTCTCCTCTAATGGTCAAACTGTGTCCATCAAACCGGGGGAACTCCACTTGGGTTCTGGGTCCGCGAGAGCCCGAAGATGGAATACAAGAGCCGGTTTCGGCCGATCGAGGGATTCGGCGCCGCAGGCTGGCGACCCCTTCAGGATGCGGACGGAAATGCGCAAGACGATACCTAGACTTGCCACGACGTCGTCATCTTGAACGTGAATCGACCGCACAGTGATGGGTTCGATCCTTGCCTTCCGAAGCCAGGCAATTCGATTCGCCAAGGCCTCCGAACAGGCATTTTGCATCGCGCACGGTCTACCGTTTCAATGAGTGCAATAACGCGCTAGTATGCACATCCCCCAGGGGGGCATTTTCATGGGGGTAGTCTGGAGCCGGTGGGGCAGCCGCCCCGCCGGTTTTTCTTTTCGCGTGACAGTGCAGGGGGTTACCGGTCGCCGGTTAGGCCCGTCGCAAGCATGGCGTGCCTAACCCGACACGGCAGCGACGGCCGGCGTCGCCGCAGTTGCAGCTGGAGGTGGACCGGGACAATCGCGGCGCGCGGCGCTTCTACGAACGCCACGGCTTCGCAGCCCGCGGCCGGTTCCACCTCATGTCCGCAACGCTCTGACCCCCGGCTGCGCTATTCTCCCTTCGCAGTTGTGCGGCTATCATCCTTTCGCGGCCGTGCAACAGGGGAACAGGTGGATGAAAATCAAGACGTTGAGGCGTGCACTTCACGCGACCGTCTACGCGGTCTGTCTGGGGCTCGTCTGCGCCGGCGCGAGCGCCCAGACCGGCCAAGACGATCCGGCAACTGCAAGACACATCCGCCAGCTGGTGGAGACCCTGACGGTCCGCGGCCATCTGAATATCGAACAGCGCCCAGTCGGAACCGCAACCTTCATGCGCCGCTTCTACAGCGCGCGGCGGTTCCAGCCGGCATGGTCGCAGCAAAAGAACGTCGACGATCTGATCGCGGCGGTCGAACGTTCGATCGAGGACGGGCTCAGCCCTCGGGATTTTCATCTGGCGGCGATCACCCGGCTGAGGACGCCGGACGGACTTTCCGCCTATCAGCGGGCAAACCGCGACGTCCTGATGACGAACGCGCTGGTCCGGCTGGGCTACCAGCTGTTTTACGGCAAGGTGGACCCGCGGACCCTCGACGCCAATTGGAACCTGGACAAGCCCCTGGACGGCGAAGAAGCGCCCGAGGACCTGGTGGCCTCCGCCCTGCGCGACCAGGCGGTGCCCGCGCTCTTCGCGTCCTTGCGCAGCCCCGATCCCTACTACGAGGAATTGCGCGTCGCGCTGGCCGAACAGCGCCTGTTGGCGCAAAAGCCGCAGGCGCGGGTCGTGGACGGCCCGACCCTGCGCAAGGGCGATACCGGAGAGAGGGTCGCAGCACTTCGTGCGCGCCTCGACCTGCCGGTCGGATCTGACTTTGACGAAACGGTTGAATCGGCGGTCAAGGCGTTCCAGGCGGATGCCCAGCTTGCCGCCGACGGCCTGGTCGGGCGCCAAACGCTGGCCGTCCTCAACGAAGGGCCAGAAGAGAAGATCGAAAAGCTCAGGATCAACCTGGAGCGCGCCCGATGGTTCCGCGACTTGGCGCTGGACGAGCGGCACATCATCGTCAACATCGCCGGCTTCCGGGTCTATGTCTTCGTGGGCGAGGAGATCGCCTGGGAATCGCGCGCGATCGTCGGCCGGACCTACCGCAAGACGCCCCTGTTCCGGGGCGACATGACCTACCTGGTCCTGAACCCGACCTGGACGCCCACAGTGCGCATGATACGCCAGGACATCATGCCAAAAGTGCGGGAGGATCCCGGTTATCTGGCGACCAAGAACATGGTCGTCTACGACGACGCCGGCGCCCCGGTCGACCCTTATGCCGCGGACTGGTCGAACCCCTTCCAGTACCGCATCGTGCAGCAGCCCGGCCCGGACAATGCGCTTGGCGCGGTCAAGTTCATGTTCCCCAACAAACACGCGGTTTATCTGCACGACACCCCTTCGCGGGAGCTGTTCAACGAAACCCAACGGGCCTTCAGCGCCGGCTGCATCCGCGTGGAAAACCCCATCGAACTGGCCGAGGGGCTGTTGGCGGACCAGCCCTCGTGGCAGCCCGATGCGATCAAGGCGGTGCTGGCCGGCGGCGAAACCAAGTCGGTGCACCTGACATCGCCGATGCCGGTTTATCTTCTTTACTGGACCGCCAATCCGCTGGGCGTGGGCGAAGGTGTGGAGTACCTGCCGGACATCTACGAACGCGACGGCCCGATCCTGGAAGCGCTGGACTCGCCGTTCGACCCGCTAGATTTCTGAGACCGGAGCCCCCTCATCCGGCCCTTCGGGCCACCTTCTCCCCCCAGGGGAGAAGGAACGAAAAGCCCCTCTCCCCGGCGGGGAGAGGGATTGGGGTGAGGGGATTCCGGTGCTCTGAGACTCAGCGCCCCCAGCGCCGCACGAGGCCGGTGTCAATATGCACGAAGCCGGATTTGGAATAGGTCCCGACGCCGCCGCGGCCCAGCGCCAGCGCGGCGTCGCGGATCTCCGCCGTCGGTACGCCCGGCAGCGCCAGGTCGATGGCGCGGCCCTGCATATGCAGGCTGCGATTGGCCACTCCCCTGCCCTTGCTCGCCAGTGCCGAGTTGGTCTTGGGCGAGCGGTAGCCGCTGATGATCCGGACCGGCCCGCCGTGGCCCAGCCTGGCCTGCAGGTCGAACAGATCGTCCAGCAGCACCGGGTCGATTCGATAAACCTCGCCGGTGCGCCAGTCGCGCAGGACATGGTTGATATCGTCCAGCGCGGCCGCGTCGTAGTCCGCGCCATGGCGGTAGGCGGCCGTCAGGCGCTCGCCGGTGTGGAGGTGCTCGAAGCTCAGCCGGCGCGTCTCGGGGGCGGATGCCAGCGAGGCGCGGGAGGCCGCCGTCAGCGCCGCGGCGGACAGGAGTAGCAGGGCGTTGCGCCGGGTGTGCAACATGGTCGGGTCACCTCTGGCAAGCGGGCGGCATCGGGGGTTCAATACCGCGGCCGGCGTTGTGGTGCTACCGCCGGCTTGTTAAATTTTGATGAGCTGGAAGAAGGAGACCGCCCATGTCGGCGCGGAAGATCGTTCTCGCCCCGAACGCATTCAAGGGCTGTCTCACCGGCAGCGAGGCGGCGGCCGCCATGGCTGCAGGCGTCGCGCGGGCCATACCCGATTGCGAAATCGTTCAGGTGCCGGTGGCCGACGGCGGCGACGGCCTGGTGGATGTGGCGGCCGATGCGTTGGGCGGCGAGGTTCGAACGGTGACCGTGACCGGTCCCCTGGGCGAGTCCCGCGAGGCCGCCTTCTGCTACGTGCCTGGGATGAAATTCGCCGCGGTGGAGATGGCGCTGGCCAGCGGCCTCGCCCTGCTGAACGAGAATCAGCGCAACCCGGACAGGACCACGACCCTGGGCACAGGCCAGTTGATCGCCGCCGCGCTGGATTTGGGGGTGGAACGGATCGGCGTCGGCATCGGCGGCAGCGCCACCAACGACGGCGGCATCGGCATGGCGATGGCGCTGGGCGTGCGGTTTCTGGATGCGCGCGGCGTGCCGGTTGAGCCCGTCGGCGGCGCCCTGGCGCGCATCCGTCATATCGACACGGCCGACCTGGACCCGCGTATCGGCGGCGTCCACTTCGAGGCGGTCTGCGACGTGGACAACCCGCTGTGCGGCCCCACCGGCGCCGCCCACGTGTTCGGTCCCCAGAAAGGCGCGACGCCTGACCAGGTCGCGGCGCTGGACTCAGGTCTGGGCAACCTCGCCGACGTGATCGCCGCCGACCTGGGCGCGGACGTCCGGGACCTGCCCGGCGCCGGCGCCGCCGGCGGGCTCGGCGCGGGCTTGAAGGCCTTCCTGGGCGCGGAGCTGCGCCGCGGCGTCGACATGGTGCTGGACCTGGTGGGGTTGGAGGCGAGGCTTGCCGGCGCCGACCTGGTGATCACCGGCGAAGGCCAGATCGACTTCCAGACGGTCTTCGGCAAGGCGCCCGCCGGCGTGGGCGCGATGGCAAAGGCCCACGGTATTCCCTGCGTGGCGATCGCGGGCAGCGTCGGCGCCGACCTGGGCGCGCTGCACGAGGAGGGTATCGACGCGGTTTTCGCGCTGGCCGACGGTCCGCTGACCCTGGCGCAATCGATGGAAAATGCCGGGCCGCTGCTGGCCCGGGCGACGGAACATGCGGTGCGGCTGTTCGCGGCGGCGCGGCGGTAAACCGGACAATCGCAAACCCTCAACCGCCCTTCGCGACCCCGCCTGTCGCCGCGGCATCCTTGGGGTCGGGTGCCGCAATCGGGTACAAACCGGGCGGATGACCGGGATCAGGGTCTCGAACCCGGTCCTTACCTCTGCAACCATAGGCCACAAGTCGTACCGTCGCGGGGCGTCAAGATCGTAAATCAGCGACGGGGTGGATTAAAACCGACCTCCAAGCCGCTGTGCCGCCGAATGGAAGTTGTTCAACAGGTGGAATCTCTTGAATATCTTCCCAGGGGAGATTATCGATCATCCTAACGAAACGGGATCTTAAGGCGGCGTACCGGTATCGGTGCGGATGCCGCAATGGGAAGTGACCGTGGCGTCGTGAAATCACCATGACGTCGAAGTACTGAAACAGGCAACTTAATAGCAGGGAGCAATCCATGAACCGTCGTAAATTCATCAGCACTGCCGGTCTTGCCGTCGGCGCCACAGCCGCCGCCACCCTGGCCACGCCGGCCGTCGCGCAGAGCCGCAAGGAACTGGCGATCGTCTCGACCTGGCCGCGCGACTTCCCCGGCCTGGGCACCAGCGCGCAGCGCCTCAGCGCCCGCATCAGCGAACTGACCGAAGGCGCCATCGTCACCGAGTACTTCGCGGCAGGCGAGCGCGTCGGCGCGTTCGACGTCTTCGACGAGGTCGCTTCGGGCAACAGTCAGGCCTATATCGGCGCCGACTATTACTGGAAAGGCAAGCATCCGGGCCTGGCGTTCTTTACTTCGGTTCCCTTCGGCCTGACCTACACCGAAATGGACTCCTGGATGAAGTTCATGGGCGGCCAGGAGCTGTACGATGAACTCACGGCCGAGTTCGGCCTGAAGAGCATTCCGTGCGGCAACACCGGCGTTCAGATGGGCGGCTGGTTCAACAAGGAGATCAACTCCGCCGACGACCTGAAGGGCCTGAAGATGCGTATTCCGGGCCTGGGCGGCGACGTTATGGCCAAGCTGGGTGCCTCGCCGGTTTCCCTGCCGGGCGGCCAGATCTACGAGAACCTTGTCTCCGGTTCGATCGACGCAACCGAGTGGGTCGGCCCCTGGAACGACTACTTCCTGAAGTTCTACGAAGCTGCGAAGTACTACTACTATCCGGGCATGCACGAGCCGGGTTCGCAGCTGGGCATGGCGTTCAACGCCGACTTCTGGGGCAGCCTCAGCGACACCGAGCGGGCCATCTTGACCGCGGCCTGCCTGGAAGAAAACGCGTTGATGATGGCCGAAACGAACGCCAACAACGGCACCTATCTGACCCGCCTGATCAACGATCACGGCGTCGAACTTCGCCGCTTCAACGACGACGTCTACGACGCCTTCGGCCGCGCCGCACAGGAGGTCTTCGATGAGGCCCGCGCGCACGGCGACCTGACCAACCGCATTTACGAGAGCTTCGCAGCGGCGCGCGCCGATGTGGGCCGGTGGATGCTTCTGGCGGATGCAGGTTACCTTCAGCAGCGTAACCGGGTTCTCGGCATCGAGGTCTGATCGCAAGATCGGATTGTGCGTTTCCGGCACAAGCAGCGTGGGGCGGAGCACTTATGCTCCGTCCCTCGTTGTTTTCTTTGGGTACAGTAGGACGTCATAGGGTCAGGGTTCTCGGCCGGCAGAGTCGGGACCATCCAAGCGGGAGGGACAGGCGATGGCAGCCCAGGGCGCAGGCGGCATGGCCACCATATCAAGACCCGCCGGCGGGATATCGACGGCCGTCACCAAGGCCGTGCGCGCGTTCTGCTGGGCCATGCTGTTCTGCCTTTTCGTCTTCCTGATCAACAACTACCTGAATTTCTGGCTCGGCTGGCCGGGCGCCGCGGTGCCGTTCGCGGGCGGCGAAGCAGGCGTGCCTGCCCTGGCGTGGCTGCAGCTTGCCGCCTATCCGATCGGGGCCGCCCTTGCCATCGTCCTGGTAATCGCCACGTCCGCGCGCACGCTTCGCGACGAAAGCGTCCGGATCAGCGCGATGAACGCATTCATCATCCGGGCCGCCTTCTTCGCGGTGCTGTATGTGGGGATCGCCGATGCAATCATTTCGTTCCTGCGCGTCGAAGGCCTTCTGCCCGGCCTCTTCGGCGAGCAGATGGCGCTCGATCTGGGCCGCTCCGCCTTTCGGGGTCCCTACATACATATGCCGCTGGTCGTCCTGGGGATCGTAACCGCGGTCTTTTCGCGCACGCTGGGGTTCACATGGCTGGCGCTGCTGGTGGTGGTCGCCGAACTCCTGATCGTGATCACGCGCTTCATCTTTTCCTACGAGCAGGCCTTCATGGGGGACCTGGTCCGCTTCTGGTATGCCGCGCTGTTCCTGTTCGCCAGCGCCCACACCCTGCTTGATGAGGGACATGTCCGGGTTGACGTTTTCTATGCCAGCTTCACCGGCCGGAAGCGCGGCTGGACGAATGCGCTGGGGTCCCTGCTGCTTGGGATACCGGTTTGCTGGGTCATTTTGATCATGGGCATGGGCGGCAAGTCCGACGTGATCAACAGCCCGCTGTTGTCCTGGGAAACGACCCAGACCGGCTTCGGCATGTACGTGAAATATCTGATGGCCGGATTCCTGGGGATCTTCGCGATCTCGATGATGATCCAGTTCGTCAGCTACATCATGGACGCCACCGCCGATCTGCGCGACGAGCCGGGCGGCCACGACCATTCAAGCCACGGCATGGGTTGAGGGCGGGGACTTACAAGAAATGGAACTGTTCTTTCTCGCAATCCTCATCCTGACCATGGCCTTCGCGCTGGGAAGCGGCTTCCCGGTCGCCTTCGCCCTGCCCGGCTCTGCGATCCTGACCATCGGTCTGGCGGCGCTGGCCGGTCAGGTCTTCGCCGGCAACCCTTCCGCCTATTTTGCCCAGGGCGACGCCATTCAGTGGCTCAGCGCGGGCGTCACGAACTTCCGCGGCGTCTACTGGGAGGTGGAGCGAGACACGCTGATCGCGATCCCGCTGTTCATCTTCATGGGGATCATGCTGCAGCGGTCCAAGCTGGCCGAAGACCTGCTGGTGACGATGGCGCAGATGTTCGGCCCGGTCCCGGGCGGCCTGGGGATCTCCGTGGTCTTTGTGGGCGCGCTGTTGGCGGCCACCACGGGGATCGTCGGCGCGACCGTGGTTGCGATGGGCATGATCTCCCTGCCCGCGATGCTGCGCAACAACTACAGCCATCCGATCGCGACCGGCACGATCGCTGCCTCAGGGACGTTGGGCCAGATCATCCCGCCGTCGATCGTGCTGATCATCCTGGCCGACCAGCTTGCCAGTGCGGTCGACCAGGCAAGCACCGCGCGCAAGGAGCTCTACAAGGATCTGACCGGCGACCTTCTTATGCCGTCGGGCTTCGACGTCAGTTCCACCAGCGCCGGTGAGATGTTCCTGGGCGCGTTCGTGCCCGGCCTGGTGCTGGTCGGCCTTTATATGGCGTTCATCATGATCGTCGCGATCCTTCGGCCGTCTGCCGTGCCGACGGTTCGCTACGGCGGGACATACGACCGGGCCTTCGCCGGTAAGGTCTTTATCACGCTGGTTCCGCCGCTAACGCTGATCTTCCTCGTGCTGGGCTCGATCATCACCGGCGTCGCGACGGTGAACCAGGCCGGCGCAATCGGGGCCGCCGGCGCCCTGGTGATGGCCGGGTACCGCCTTTATGAAGGGCGCCCGCGTCAATACTGGCCTGTCATCCTGGCGGTCATTTCCCTTGCCGTGATCGGCGGTATTGCGACCACCTTCAACGTGAACATCAAGAACCTCACGACGTCGCAGGACGTGTTCGCCGCGACGGTTTCGGTCATCGGCGTCGGTACATTTCTATTCGCCCTGGTATGGAGCGGCTTGCGCGCGCTGCGCATCGAAGACACGCTTCGCGCGGTCATGATCGACACGGCGAAGACCACATCGCTGGTCTTCATCATCCTGATCGGCGCGGCGATGCTGACCGCGGCCTTCCGGGCCTTCGGCGGCGAGCATCTTGTGAAGGAGTTCCTGACCGGCCTGCCGGGCGGCTTCTGGGCGCAGTTCTTCATCGTGATGCTCGTGATTTTCGTTCTCGGTTTCTTCCTGGACTTCATCGAGATCGCCGTGGTGGTCGTCCCGATCGTCGCCCCGATCCTGTTGCTGGATCCCAATGCGAACGTCACGGCCGTGTGGCTCGGCGTGATGGTCGGTCTCAATATCCAGACGTCTTTCCTGACGCCGCCGTTCGGCTTTGCCCTGTTCTACCTGCGCGGCGTGGCCGACAAGGCAGTCAGGACCATTTCGATGTACAAGGGCGTCATTCCCTTCATTTCGCTGCAGCTTTTGGCGCTGATCATCGTCGGTCTGACGCCGCAATTGGTGAACTATCTGCCGCTGCGTTTCTCGCTGACCTCCGAAACCGCCCCGCCGCCGCGGAACCCGGCCTTGCAGGCATGCCTCGAAGAGCATGTCTTCGGCGTCTATCGAAATGAAGAGGCGACCCTGACCGCCGCAATCGACGGCGCCAGGCGCATCGACCTCAGCGCCCTGCCCGAAAGCAACGCCAAAGAGCTGGAAGAGGCTTTCGACAAGGCCGCGGCGACCTTCGATCATATCGCAAAGATCGAGGCCGCGGGGGTCGCGCTGGCGGCGTATTCGGAAGATTACCGCGCGCTGCATACGGGGGTGCGCCGCATTCAGCGCCGCGTGATCGGCGACAAGGCCGATATCAAGCGTTTGGAAACAGAGCGCCGGCGTCTCCCGCGTGAGGAGGCCTACGACGACGAACGCGCGCGCATCGAAGAGCGGGTCGCCGCGCTGAAGGAGGAGATCGCGGTCATCGAGGGGCAGATCCCCGACAATTGGAAGACCGAGCGCGCGGAATTCGTCAAGCTGAAGAAGGCCGAGTCATCGGCCCGCAACCTCTACCGCCGCAATGTCGACCAGGCCTACGAACCGGTGCGCGAGACGATCGACATCCTCGCCGCCGCCGAGCAATTGAAGGCCATGGAGGGCGATTTTGCCGCCTTGCGTCAAACCGTCGAAACCGCCGAGTTCCCAGAGGCGGTGGAGGCCGTAAAGGGCTTCACCCAGCGCATGCGCCAGATCGCCGCGACCAACGACATCACCAAGCGGCTTGACGATGCCCGTCGACCGCTGCGGCAAGAAACCAATGACCAGGACCGGCAAAAGGCGCTGGAGAACCTTGCCTTGGCGGAGCAGGCCTTCGCGGACGCCCTGTCCTGGCGGATGACGGCGGCCGAAACGGTTTTGCCGGACCTCAGGCGCTATGAGGCGGCGATCAGCAGGACCATCGGCCTGCGCCAGCAGGAGCGCCTGGCCCAGGACGAAGCGCTTGCGATCGCGTCCTGCCTGTCGGTTCCGGCGGATCTGACGCTGGAGTTCTAGGGCGGGATCGACTCAGGATCGGTTGCTGCCAGATGGTTCGAGACGGCGCGCTGACTCGCGCCTCCTCACCATGAGGGGAAGACCGGGCTGTTCCTCACCCTGAGAAGCGCCCGTGAGGGCGCGTCTCGAAGGGCGTCGCTGCCGGGGATTCGACGGTCGGGCCCAATCTGATCCTGACACCGGCGCGTCCACGCGCCGGCCTCCACCGCGATCAGTCCCGCGCGGCGCGGCGGCCGACCAGCCGCCAGGCCAGCGGCATGACCGCCGCGGCGAGCGCGATCTTTGCAGCCGCGCCGGCCAGGAACGGCAAGGCGCCCGCGGTCCAGGCCGACATCAGGCCCGTGGCCGCGTCCAGGCCGCTGCCCCGCATCATGAAGGCCGCCAGCCACAGCACGCCGGGGATGAAAATCACCAGCGTCCCCAGGGTGTTGGCCAGCAGGGTCTTGGAGACGCTGCGGTCCCAGCCGCGCTCGGCCAGGGCGCCGACGATCACGGCAGCCGCCAGGAAGCCGACCAGATAGCCGGTGGTCGGACCGGTGAAATAGGCGATGCCGCCGCCGCCGGCGAAGACCGGCAGGCCGACCGCCCCTTCCGCCAGATAAAGAGCCACCGTGGCGCCGCCCAGGCGCGCGCCGTAGGCCATGCCGACGACGAGAATGGCGAATGTCTGCATGGTCATCGGCACCGGCCAGAACGGCACCTGGATCTTGGCGGACAGCGCGATCAAGGCCGTGCCGACCACGGCCAGGACAATGTAACGCAGATACCGCGCGCCGTCAGACCCGCGCCAGACCGTATCGATCAGCGTCGGCGCGGAAAGGACATGTTGTGACATGAGCCAGAGAAACTCCCGCACTGGACACCCTGCCGTCGCGCGCACCCTCCCCGGCGGCGGGACGGACGGCGGGGTAACGAAATCAAGACCCGGGGGCTCCGACCCCGGAACACTGCGCCCTTATAGCGGACCGCCGGCCTCAGGCAAACTTGTTTGACTTCGGGAAGCCCGGCGGCGGCAGACGGCCGGACTGGGCGCGCTTGCCCTCCCAGGCCATCAGGCTGGTATGGGTCCGGGTGCGGTCGCCCGACTTCCAGGTCAGCCCGTCGGCACGGGTGAAGGTCTTGGCGTCGCTGAGGCCGCCATCCTTGTAGCTCTGCAGCTTGACCCCGCGGCCCCGGGTCATTTCCGGCAGTTCCTCCAGCGGGAAAACCAGCAGCTTCCGGTTCTCGCCCACGACCGCCACATAGTCCCCCTCCACGGCGACGCAGGCGACGGCCTCCCTGGTGCCGGAGACGTTAAGGACCTGCTTGCCGTTTCGGGTCTGGGCGGCGACGTCCTTTTCCGGCACCACGAAGCCGCGCCCGTCGGACGAGGCCACAAGCAGTTTCCGCTCGGGGTCGTGGACCAGCAGCTGGACGAAGTCGTGCTCGTTGGCCAGGTCGATCATCAGGCGCAGCGGCTCGCCATGGCCGCGGCCGCCCGGCAGCTTGTCGACGCCGACAGTGTAGAACCGGCCGTTGGTGGCGAACACCAGCAGCTTGTCGGTGGTCTGGGCGTGCAGCAGGAACTTGGCGCCGTCGCCTTCCTTGAACTTGATGTCGCCGACCTTCTCCACGTGACCGCGCAGGGCCCGCACCCAGCCCTTGCGCGAACAGACCACCGTGACCGGCTCGCGTTCGATCATCGCCTCGACCGGCACCACCACCGCCGACGGCGCTTCGCCGATCTCGGTGCGGCGGCGGCCGACCTCGGTCTTGGCCCCGAACCGGGCGCGCATGTCGGCGATCTCGCCGGAGATCTTCTTCCAGCGCTTGGGTTCGTCCTTCAACAGCGCCTTCAGCTCCTTGCGCTCGGCGCTGAGGTCGGCGTGCTCCTGCTTGATCTCGATCTCTTCCAGTTTGCGCAGGGCCCTGAGACGCATGTTGAGGATCGATTCGGCCTGCAGGTCGGTCAGCTTGAACCGCCGCATCATCACCTTCTTGGGCTCGTCCTCCTCGCGGATGATGCGGATCACCTCGTCGATATTGAGGTAGCAGATGAGGTAGCCGGCCAGGATTTCCAGGCGGCGCTCGATCTTTTCCAGCCGGTGCGACGTGCGCCGCACCAGCACCTCGTGGCGATGCTCCAGGAAGGCGTTCAGGACGTCGCGCAGGTTCATCACGCCGGGCACAAGGCCGCCATCCAGCACGTTCATGTTCAGCGAGAACCGGTTCTCCAGCTCGGTCTGGCGGAACAGCGATTCCATCAACATGCCCGCATCGACGTTGCGGCTGCGCGGCTCCAGCACCACGCGCACGTCTTCAGCCGATTCGTCGCGCACGTCGGCCAGCAGCGCGATTTTGCGGTCGTGCACCAGTTCGGCCATGCGTTCGACCAGGCGCGATTTCTGGACGCCGTAGGGGATCTCGGTCACCACGATCTGCCAGGTGCCGCCCTTGAGTTTCTCCACCTCCCAACGGGCCCGGATCCGGAAGGTGCCGCGGCCGGTCTTGTAGGCCTCGACCACGGTTTCGCGGTCCTCGCACAAGACCCCGCCGGTGGGAAAGTCGGGGCCCGGGATGAAGCCGACCAGCTTGTCGAAGCCGGCATTGGGGAACTTGATCAGGTGCTGCAGGGCCTGGCAGATCTCGTCCACATTGTGGGGCGGGATGTTGGTCGCCATGCCGACCGCGATGCCGGACGCGCCGTTCGCCAGCAGGTTGGGGAAATTGGCCGGCAGCACGACCGGCTCGTCGCCTTCGCCGTCATAGGTGCCGCGGAAGTCGACCGCGTCCTCGTCGATGCCTTCCAGCAGGGCCTGGGCCACGTCGGTGAGGCGCGCCTCGGTGTAGCGCATGGCCGCGGCGTTATCGCCGTCGATATTGCCGAAATTGCCCTGCCCGTCGACCAGCGGGTAGCGCACCGCGAACTGCTGGGCCAGCCGCACCATGGCGTCGTAGATCGCCTGGTCGCCGTGGGGGTGATACTTGCCCATGACGTCGCCGACGATGCGGGCGCATTTCTTGAAGCCCGCCTCGGGATCCAGCTTGAGCTCGCGCATCGCATAAAGCAGGCGCCGGTGCACGGGCTTGAGCCCGTCGCGCACGTCTGGCAGCGAGCGCGCCATGATGGTTGAGAGTGCGTAGGAAAGGTACCGTTCACTCAGCGCGTCCGCCAGGCCGGTTTCCCGGACCTCGGCCGCATCGGGACTTGATGCCATGCAACTACCTCCTACTACATATAGTATTTGAACTTGGCGTCACTGCAAAGCCTTGCGGTGACCGGTCGATCGCGTGCAACGACGCGCCTTAATCCCCGCGCCGCACCAGGTCCGCCAGCCTGAGCCGCACGTCGGGAAGGCTGCGGTTGTGGGGCGCGCAGACGTTTTGGGTCAGGAAGTGGCCGGTCAGGCGCAGGCCCTGTGCGACCTCTGCCGCCGAGGGCACGTCGGCGCCGGTCAAGAAGGCCGGCAGCGGCAGCAGCTTGTCCTTGTAGGGCTCGCCCGCCGACAGCGACACCGCCCTGCCCGTGCGCGGCGAAACGTAAGCCAGTTGATCGTTGCGGCCGGTCGCCGCGCAGCGGCTGAGATCCAGGCCGAACCCGAATTCCGCCAGCAACGCAATTTCCCACGCCACATAGTGGGCGCCCCAATCCGGCCCCGTCAGCGCGGCGAACAGCGCCAGCATGTCGTCGTAGAGCTCCGGGTGCGGCTCCCGCTCTCCCAGGCCAAGATCGACCAGCGTGCAGGCAGCGCTGAGCGCGGCAAGCGGGCCCGGCCGGCTCAACAGCGCGGCCGCATGGCCGTGCACCGGCTCCAGCGTGTAGCTGCCCAGATGTTCCTCCAGGCGGGCGCGCCATTTGGCGTCCACTTCCGTGCCGGGCTGCAGCAGCGCGCGCATCCGTTTCGACGTGGCGCCCCGCACCAGGCCTGCATGCTTACCGTAGCCGCGTGTCAGCAGCACCGCCACCGCCGAATTTTCGCCGTGCCGCCGGGTCCCCAGAACGATGCCATTGTCGCGCCAGTCCATGCCCCGGCTTTTAGCAGATGCGGTCGCCCGGATCGAACGCCGCCTTATGTCGAACGCCCCCTTAAAGTTTGATCCAGGATAATGCTTTTCTGGACTCCTCCGTTAAGGTTCTTTATAACACATTCGATGAAATGAATGTGTTTGGACCCGACCATGCGGAGGAAGCGACGATGCAGCAACCGGACGTAAAGGCGTTCTTTGACGAGGCCACCTACACGGTGAGTTATGTGGTGACCGATCCCGCAAGCAAGAAATGCGCGATCGTGGATTCGGTCCTTGATTACGACCCCGCATCGGGCCGTACGGCGAAGGCGTCGGCCGACGCCGTGAGCGCCTACGTCCGGGAAAACGGCCTGACGGTCGACTGGATCCTGGAGACCCACGTTCATGCCGACCATCTGTCGGCAGCGCCCTATCTGCAGGAGGAACTGGGCGGCCGGATCGGCATCGGCGACAAGATCACCGTGGTTCAGAACGTGTTCGGCAAGCTGTTCAACGCCGGGACCGAGTTCCAGCGCGACGGCAGCCAGTTCGACACGCTGTTCACGGACGGCGACACCTTTTCGATCGGCGGGCTGGAATGCGTCGCCCTGCACACGCCCGGCCATACGCCGGCCTGCATGACCTACGTGATCGGCGACGCAGCCTTTGTCGGCGACACCCTGTTCATGCCCGACTTCGGGACCGCGCGCTGCGACTTCCCCGGCGGCGACGCACACCAGCTTTTCAAGTCGATCCAGCGGATCTTCGCCCTGCCAGACGAGACCCGGCTGTTCATGTGCCACGACTACAAGTCGGCAAGCCGCGACCAGTATGCGTGGGAGACCACGGTTGCGGAGGAGAAGGCCAAGAACATCCACGTCCATGACGGCGTCAGCGAGGACGAGTTCGTCCAGATGCGCACCGAGCGCGACGCCACGCTGGACATGCCGCGCCTGATCCTGCCGTCAGTGCAGGTCAACATGCGCGCCGGCGAGATGCCGCCGCCAGAGCCGAACGGCCAGCGCTACCTGAAAATCCCTGTCGACGCCGTCTGAACACCGCGGTCACGGAGGCAAATAGACCATGGAATTCAATGCAATCTCCCCCTTCCTTTCAGTCTCACCACAGCTGAGCATCAGCGAGATCGGCATCGCCGCAGCGCACGGCTTCAAATCGATCATCAACAACCGGCCTGACGGCGAATCCGACGACCAGCCAGAAGCCGCGGCCCTGGAACAGGCGGCGCGCCAGAACGGGTTGAGCTACCGGCACATTCCCGTCGTCTCCGGCAAGGTGACGGACGAGGATGTGGACGCCTTCGCCGAAGCGCTGGGCGACCTTAGGGGACCGGTCCTGGCCTTCTGCCGGACCGGCACCCGGTCCGCGACCCTGTGGGCGCTGTCGGAGGCCTGGCACCTGGAACCTGACGCCATCCTGGCCGCGACGAATGCGGCCGGCTACGACCTGTCGGGCCTGCTGCCGCGACTGGAAGTGCGCGCGCGGACCAGCGCCCTGGCCGATGCCGCGACGGCCGGCGCCCGGGACACGCAGCCCGCGGCGCGGGCCGCCCGGCACGACGTGGTGATCGTCGGCGCGGGCGCCGGCGGAATCGCGACCGCGGCCGGCATGTTGCGGCGGCGGCCCGGCCTGGACATCGCCATCATCGAGCCGCGCGAATTCCACTACTATCAGCCCGGCTGGACCCTGGTCGGCGGCGGTGTCTTCGACCGCGCCCAGACCGAACGCCGCATGGCCGATGTCATGCCCAAGGGCGTGCATTGGATCCGGTCCGCGGTGGCCGAATTCGAGCCGGATCGCAGCGAGGTGGTGCTGGAGGACGGCGAACGCATCGGATACCGGGTCCTGATCGCCGCGCCGGGCATCAAGCTGGACTGGAACGGCATCGAAGGGCTGAAATCCACCCTGGGCAAGAACGGGGTGACCTCAAACTATCTCTTCGATATGGCCCCTTACACCTGGGAGCTGATCCAGGGCCTTAAGGGCGGCACCGCACTGTTCACCCAGCCGCCCATGCCGATCAAATGCGCCGGGGCGCCGCAAAAGGCGATGTATCTGGCCTGCGATTACTGGAAGCGGATCGGGCGCCTGAAGGATATCGACGTTGCGCTCAAGAACGCCGGCGGCGTGCTGTTCGGGGTGAAGGACTACGTGCCGGCGCTGATGTCCTACATCCAGCGCTACGGCATCGATCTGGACCTCAACCAGAACCTGGTCGCCGTCGACGGCCCGGCCAAGACGGCCTGGTTCGACGTCAAGCAGGAGGACGGCAGCGTCGCGCGGCAGGAACGCCGATTCGACATGATGCATGTCTGCCCGCCGCAAAAGGCGCCCGACTTCATCCGCGTCAGCCCGCTGGCGAACGAGGCCGGATGGATCGAGGTCAACGACGAAACGCTGCAGCATGCCCGTTTCGGCAACATCTTCGCCCTGGGCGACGCCGCCTCGGCCCCCAACGCCAAGACCGCCGCGGCGGTCCGCAAACAGGCCCCGACGGTCGCGGAGAACGCGCTGTCGGTGCTGGACGACAAGGCGCCGCGGGCGATCTATGACGGCTACGGCTCCTGCCCGCTGACGGTGGAACGCGGCAAGATCGTCATGGCGGAGTTCGGCTATGGCGGCAAGCTGCTGCCCACCTTCCCGACCTGGCTGGTCGACGGCACCAAACCGTCGGCGCGGGCCTGGTTCCTGAAGGAGAAGATGCTTCCGCCGATCTACTGGAACATGCTGCTGAAAGGCCGCGAGTGGCTGGCGGCCCCCGAGGTCCTGCCGCACAACCCGACCCCGTTCGAGGCGCAGGCCGCCTGCGAAACCGGCAACGAGACCCCGGTCCGGCAGACCTGAATGCAGGAGGGCCGAGCGGCGTCCCTCTCCCGCACGCGGGAGGGGACGCCGCTTCGCTGCCTGCCCGAAACAACAAAGGCCCCATATGACCCATCGCCTGCAGCGTTATTTCCCGATCCTGCAATGGGGGCGGAGCTATGGCGGCGGCGCATTGTCGAGCGACCTGGTCGCGGCCGTCATCGTCACCATCATGCTGATCCCGCAATCGCTGGCCTATGCCATGCTGGCCGGGCTGCCGCCCGAGGTGGGGCTTTATGCCAGCATCGCGCCGCTGGTCGCCTATGCGGTTTTCGGCACAAGCCGGGCCCTGGCCGTCGGGCCGGTGGCGGTGGTCTCGCTGATGACGGCGGCGGCGATCGGGCGGATCGCCGCCGCCGTCATCAGCGAGACCACCGCCACCG
>Ga0056115_1000543_pt1 | contig 16934 bp, 18 predicted proteins | sample WorMetOlspDAHAB1_FD_77007 | JGI IMG/M metagenome (GOLD analysis project Ga0056115, IMG submission 77007) | Marine gutless worms symbiont microbial communities from Max Planck institute for Marine Microbiology, Germany - Olavius sp. DAHAB.1 ...
CCCCAACCCCTCTCCCCCCTGGGGAGAGGGGCTTCTTCTTCCCTTCTCCCCGGTGGGGAGAAGGTGGCCCGAAGGGCCGGATGAGGGGTTCCGGCGTCGCCTAGACCCGCCCCATCGCCCGCTGGTGCTGTTCAACGATCTCGCGAAAACTCTCGTCGGGCTTGAAACCCATGTCCAGCGCCCGGGGCGTTTCGAAGGCGAAGGGCCAGGTGCGGACCAGTTTCATGATGGTCTCCTGAACGTCGAACGTGACCAGCGCCCGGGCCTGGGGCCCCGCCACGTCCTCCAGCGCCTCCAGCGCTTCGGCCACCGTCACCGTCATGCCCGGCAGGTTGACGGTGGAAAACGGTTCCCACGCCGCGGGCTCCAGCGTCATCGCATGGATCAAGGCGTCGACCACCCGGTCCGGGGACAAGACCCACATCGCGGTTTCCGGCGGCACCGGACAGACCGTGGCCTCGCCGGCGGTGGGTTCGCGGATGATGTTGCTCATGAAGCTGGACGCGGCCGTGTTCGGCGCACCTTCCCGCACGACAATCGTCGGCAGCCGCATCGAGCGGCCGTCGACGAAGCCGCGCCGCCGGTAATCGTTCAACAACAGTTCGCACATCGCCTTCTGGCTGCCGTAGGAACCCTGGGGCCGGCACGGCGTCTCGTCGGTGAGGACCGGCGGCATCGCGCCGCCGAAGGCTGCCACCGTGCTGGAAAACACCACCCGTCGGCCAGGGGCATCCGCGCGCATCGCCGCCAGCAGGTTTATGGTCCCGGTCAGATTAACCGCCATGCCAAGGTCGAAATCGGCCTCCGCCCCGCCGCTGGCCAGCGCCGCCAGGTGGAAGACCCCATCGACGCCCTGGCCCACCAGCGTGTCGACGAACGCCCGGTCGGCCAGGTCGCCGGCGGTGAAACGATAGCGCGTGTCGTCGGATGGCGGGGTTGCCGCGGCGGGCACGTCTACCGCTTCGACCGTCGTGATCGGTTGCGGTCCGCCGCCCACATCCAGTTCGTCGCGGCGCAGCAGCTCGGCGACCAGCTTGCGCCCGATGAAGCCGCCACCGCCTGTGACGATGATATGCATGTTCCCCTCCCTCAGCCGGTTCGGCGGGCCAGCGCGCCGCGCACGCGCCGCACCACTTCGCCTTCCCGCTCTCTTGTGTAGACCAGGTCCATCCCGTCTGCCGTCAGGGTCCGCCTGTAGGTCTGGTGATCCAGCCGCCCGTCATTGTCGATTGTCAAAACCTGCACGGTCAGGGCGTCGCCGTCCACGCGCGCCCACCACAGCGGGTTGCCCGCGGCCGGATTGCCCGAACCGCGGCCGACATAGAAATCTGCGCCTTCGATCACTTCGAAGACGACCCGCGAGGTCTTGCGGTTCGCCGTCGGGTTGCCGGAATCGCGGCCCTGCCAGATCACCGCGCTCCACACCACTTCGAAACCGTTGCCCGCCGGTTCGATGCGCACGGTCATCGCCCGTTTGGTGAGCTGCAGCGATTCGCCCTTCGGGGATTCCGCCAGGCCCTCGCCTTCGTAGCTGCCGAAGAACCGGTTGAGCGCCGCCTCGTCGGCGCGGGCCGGCTGCCACACAATCAGGATAAACGCGGCGGCAAGCGCCAGCACCCGCCCACAGATCACCACACGCTTTCTCCCCGCAATGCCATGCCTCGGTTGCCGGCCATCCTACACGGATCGCACCGGCGCACCAGAGGCGGCGGCACACCGCTTTATTCGCCCGGGCGGTCGCCTATATTGGAGTCAGACAACAGCCAACCCAGGGGGCAACGCATGCGTTATCTACACACCATGGTCAGGGTCACCGACATCGACGAGTCGCTGAAGTTCTACTGCGATCTCTTGGGACTGGAGGAGACCCGCCGCATCGACAACGAGAAAGGCCGTTTCACGTTGGTGTTTCTGTCCCCGCCCGGCCAGCCCGACGCACAGGTGGAACTGACCCACAACTGGGATCCCGAGCAATACGGCGAAGGCCGCAACTTCGGACACCTGGCCTATGCTGTCGAAGATATCTACGGGCTGTGCCAGAAGCTGATGGACGCCGGTGTCACCATCAACCGGCCGCCCCGGGACGGCCACATGGCCTTCGTGCGTTCGCCCGACAACATCTCGATCGAACTCCTGCAGAAAGGCGATTCGCTGCCGCCGCAGGAGCCCTGGGCTTCCATGGAGAACACCGGCCACTGGTGAGCCGCGGCGGGCGGCCGCCCAGCTATTGCTGGGTGACCGCCATCTTGATGGGGCCTTCGGCGCGCTTGTGGATGAACTGGTCCACGTAAGGATTGCCAGAGTCGTCGGCAACCGATGACGGGCCGGTCCAGATGATGTCGCCGTCGTGCAGCATGGCGATCCGGGTGGCGATCTTCTTCGCGCCCACCGGATCGGAGTTGATCGACAGAGTGGTCGCCCCGATCTCCTCGACGCTGTGCAGAATCAGATCGTTGATGATGTTGCTCATGATCGGGTCCAGGCCGGCGGTCGGCTCGTCCAACAGGACGATCTCCGGCGCCGCGGCGATGGCGCGCGCAAACCCGACACGCTTTTGCATGCCGCCCGACAGTTCCGCCGGGTAGAGATCGCAGACATCCTCGTCCAGCCCCACACTGGCCAGCTTCTCGACCGCCACCTCGCGGGCCTGTACGGGGGTCACGCCCTCCTGCTGCAGCACCCGGAACGCCACGTTGCGCCAGACGGGCAGGCTGTCGAACAGCGCGGACTGCTGGAACAGCATGCCAAACCGCTCGTACAGCCGCGACCGCGCCTTGGCCTTCATGTGCGTGGTGTCCTGGCCGTCGATCAGGACGCTGCCGCTGTCGGGCTCGACCAGGCCAAGGATCGTCTTCATGATCAGTGTCTTGCCGCTGGCCGAACCGCCGATCAGCACCAGCGATTCGCCGCGGTGAAGTTTCAGGCTGAGGCCGCGAAAGACGTGATTGTCCCCGAAGCTTTTGTGTACGTCCCGCAATTCGATCAGCGGCGTTTCCTGATCAGACATTCAACCGTCCCATTGTTCCGCGCGGCGGCGCCATGTTGCCAATCGGCCGGCCGGAACGCAAACGCTATTCGGCAGGCGCGCCCCGCTTTCAGCCCGACCAGGGATAACGCTCGTCATAGCCGCGCACAAATGCCGCGAGCGCCTCTTCATGGGCCAGCGTCAGGTCGATGTCGTCCTGTCCGGCCAGCAGGCGGGCCCGTCGCGCTGCTTCGATCGCAAATCCCATTCGCGGTGCGTCGGGGACAACGATTGCGCAGCTCTCAAGATCGACCGTGATCTCCAGGCCAGGCCGGGCCGCCAGCGCGTTCCACAAAGCGTCGCGGGTCGCAGGATCGATGCGGCCGGCGAGAAGCCCGTTATTGACCGCATTGCCCGCGAAGATGTCCCCGAACCCCGGCGCCAGAACGGCCCGGAACCCGGCATCAACCAGGGCGTAGACCGCGCCTTCGCGCGACGACCCGCATCCGAAATTGTCGTCGGCGACCAGGATGCGGGCGCCGTCGTAGCGCGGATCGTTCAGGACGAACGCGGGGTCGGGGCAGCCGTCGGGCCGGCGCCTCAGGTCGTGGAACAGATACCGGTCGTAGCCGTCGTCGCGCGGCTTGCGCAGAAACCGCCCGGGCAGCAACTGGTCGGTGTCCACGTTCGCCGCGCGCAAGGGGGCCGCCACAGCCGTGAGCCTGGTGAAGGGCTGCATCAGGCGCCCTCCCGGACCAGGGCACGGACGTCGGCGATCCGTCCGGTGGCGGCCGCGGCCGCCGCCATGGCCGGGCTCATCAGATGGGTGCGCACGCCCGGTCCCTGGCGGCCCTTGAAATTGCGGTTGGTCGTGGAGGCGACGCGTTCGCCCGGGGCGGCGATGTCTCCATTCGTGCCCGCGCACATGGAACAGGCCGATTCCAGCCAGGCGCAGCCGGCGTCGCGAAACACCCGGTCAAGACCTTCGGCCTCGGCCTGGCGTTTGACGGCGGTGGAACCGGGCACCACCATAACCGGAACGCGCGCCCGACGCCCCTGCAGCACCGCCGCGGCGGCGCGCAGGTCCTCGATCCGGGCGTTCGTGCAGGACCCGATGAAGACCCGGTCGACCGCCAGGTCCGCCAACGGCGCGCCGGGCGTCAGACCCATATAGGCGAGCGCGTCGGCCACCGCGGCGCGGCGCGACGGATCGGGCTCGCGGTCCGGGTCCGGCACGGTTCCGGTTACCGCCACCGCCTGGTCGGGGCTGGTGCCCCAGGTGATGACCGGAGCGATCTCAGCGGCGTTCAGGGCAACCTCGCGGTCGAACCGGGCATCCGGATCGCTGGCCAGCGATTGCCAGTCCGCCGCCGCACGGTCCCACAGCGCGCCTGCCGGTGCGTTGGGCCGGCCGCGAACGTAGTCCAGCGTCGTTTCGTCGGGGGCGATCATGCCGGCCCGGGCACCGGCCTCGATCGACATGTTGCAGACCGTCAGCCGGCCTTCCATGCTGAGCGCCCGGATCGCCGGCCCAGCATACTCGATCACATGTCCCGCAGCGCCGCCGGCGCCGATCTGCGCGATCAACGCCAGGATCAGGTCCTTTGCCTGCACATGCGCGCCAAGCCGGCCGGATACGGCGACCCGCATGGTCTTCGGCCGCGCCTGCCACAGAGTCTGGGTGGCCAGTACATGCGCCACCTCCGATGCGCCGATCCCGAAAGCCAGCGCCCCGAAGGCGCCGTGGGTCGAGGTGTGGCTGTCGCCGCAAACGACCGTCAGCCCTGGCAAGGTCAGGCCGAGCTCCGGACCGATGACGTGGACGATCCCCTGCTCCGGCGCGTCCAGCCCGAACAGCCGGATACCGTTGTCTTCGGCGTTGCGGCGCAACAGGGTCATCATGTTGCGGATCTCGGGATCGGGGCTGCCGCCGGCGCGGTCGCCGGTGGGCGCGTAGTGATCCATCACCGCCACCGTCCGGTCGGGCCGGGCGACGCCGCGGCCCATGCGCCGCAATCGGTCGAAGGCGTGGAAGGAGCCTTCGTGGGCGAAATGCCTGTCGATGAACAACAGCGACCGCCCGTCCGGATCGGTGCGGACAACGTGCCTGTCCCAGACCTTGTCGAAAAGCGTTCGTTGCCGGGCCATTGGTGCTGTCTGCGGCGGCGTCAGTCTTCGCCGGGCTCGTAGCGGGCGCCGGCGGCCAGGACCTCGTCCAGACCCAACACCTGGTTCAGCGCGTCGAAATCCAGCATCCTGTCGCGAAACGGCGCCGTCGTTCCATGCGCCTTCAGGCTGGCCAGATAGTCCTGCCCTGCCGAAACCAGCGCCCGGATCAGGCCGCCGGGAAAGATCACGAACCCAAAGCCCAGTTCGGCCAGCCGGTCGGCGGCCATCATCGGCGTGCGGCCGCCTTCCACCATGTTTGCCATCAGAACGGTACGGCCGCTGAATTGCGCGCCGATGCTGCGCAGCTGTTCCGGCGTCTGGGGCGCTTCCAGGAACAGCATGTCGGCGCCCGCCTCCAGATAGGCTTCGGCGCGAGCCAAGCCGGCCTCGAATCCTTCGACCGCGATCCCGTCGGTGCGGGCGACGATCATTGTGTCGGCGGCATCCCGCGCATCAAGCGCGGCCTGAAGCTTTCCGACCATCTCCGCCGTCGACACCAGTTGCTTGCCAGCCATATGGCCACAACGTTTGGGCAGCACCTGGTCCTCAAGCTGGATCGCCGCGGCCCCCGCCCGTTCGAAGGTCCGGACCGTCCGCCCCACGTTCAGCGCATTGCCGTAGCCGGTATCGGCGTCCACCATCAGCGGCAGATCGACCCGACCGCGGATCAGCCCCACGGTCTCGGCCACCTCGGACATGCCAACCAGGCCGATGTCCGGCCGGCCAAGCCGGGTGTAGGAGATGCTGGCGCCGGAAAGATAGAGCGCCTGGAATCCAGCCTGCGCCGCCAGATGCGCACTCAGCGCGTCGAAAACGCCCGGGGCGACGACCGGTTCGGGCCGATCCAGCAGGGCGCGCAGACTTGGTGTTGACGTAAGCGACATGAACCGTGATCCGAAAAGCGAACAATCGTTATAGAAACCTCGTCCGGATAGCACAAATGTCGAGACCCGCGGCGGCCTTGGGGAAGCCATCGCGGGTCTCGGTCTTTCAGGTACGGTACTGTGGCGGGAAAACGCCGTTTGGGAAATTCAGTTCAGCTTGGGTGAGCCTGCCGGTCAGTCCAGTTCGACTCTGACGCCGTCGGTCGCCATGCTCAGCATCTGGCCCGCGCCCTTGGCGTCCAGGCGGATAACGACGCCATTGTCGTTCTCCAGCCATAATTCGCCGGCGGCGTCGTCGGCCAGGATGGCGGCGACGCGCGCCTTGCCGTAGGTGCCCGGGAAATGCGCCAAGTCGGTCAGGTTGTAGACCTGGCCGGTCGAAACCAGCGCGGTCAGGTCGCTGTCCGGCTGGTTGAGGCCGGTCACCCGAAAATCGTATGTGTTGCCCAGGTATGTGAGCTTGCCGCCGCCGCTCTGGCCATCGTCGACCAAGCCCGGGACGACGAACGCCACCGCCGTCAGACCTGCCGCCAGCACCATGGCGACGAGATTGCCGGCAAAACGCCCTGAACTGCGTCGGTGTTTTTGCTCACCCATTTCTATCTCCAGTTTTCGGCGCCGGACCGGGTGGTGCCTCGTCACCCGGTCCGGATTATTTCTAGTTCGGTTCAACCCGGCGGCGCGCTTCGTAGGACGGCCGCCGCCTCTGCTTCGAGTTCCTGGACCATTTGGCGGTATTCCTCCGCCCTGAGGTCCGCGGCGCCCGATCCGGCGGCAAAGTGGCGGTGCGCCCGCACCGCTTCTTCATAGTCTTCGCAAATCGACTGAAAGAGGTCGTTCTCCTGAAACAGCCGATCGAACCGTTCGGCCTGGTCGGGAAAACGACGCGCAAGACTGTGACTCATGTACTGGGATACTCCGTTCTTATCCTGATCAGGGATCTTCGCCCCGCCCGGCGAACTGTTGCCGTTCGGTCACAGCAATAGAGGATTCGACCGCGACCAGGAGTACGAACGGGGATGTTACCCGGAGAGTCTGTTACCGTATGTGTGGGAGTACCATCAGTGTCTGGCGGATCAGGGAGACCACTGGAATGGTACGTTGGCTCTTTAAGAGCCCAAGCGGCGCGCGATCGGCGCCGCATGGTGACGCGCACGCGCGTACGGCTTCTGAAGACGTACGCGCACAACTGATTCGCGTCATTTCCAGTCCGGACTTCCAGGCCAGCGAACGCCGAAAGGCCTTTCTCCGTTACATCGTCGAAGAATCCCTCGCCGGACGCGCCGATCGGCTGAAAGGCTACAGCATCGGCCTGGCCGTGTTCGGGCGAGAAGAGAGCTTCGACCCGCAGACCGACCCCGTGGTTCGCCTGGAAGCGGGGCGGCTGCGCCGTGACCTGGAACGGTACTACCTGACGGCGGGCCGCGACGATCCGATTGTGATCGAGGTGCCCAAGGGCGCGTATCTCCCCGCCTTTACGGTCCGCGCGCCGCGCGCGCGTCGTCTGCGTTTGCGGCCCGGTTTTCGAAACCCGCTGGCGCTGCGGCCGCGCACCACCGCTGCGGCGGCCACGTTGGCGGCGGCGGCCGTCGCGTTGCCGGCCTGGTACCTGCTGGCGGACATGGCGGACACGTATACCGCGACCAACGATCCGGAGCTCGCCATGCCGCGCGGCGCGTCCGTCGCCGTGATTCCGTTCAAGAACCTCAGCGGCGATTCCAGCCAGGATTTCTTCGCCGACGGCGTCTTCGAGCAGATCGTCACCGATCTGACACGGTTCAAGGGCATGTATGTGCTGTCGCCCATCTCGACCCGCAAATACCGGGATCAAACGGTCGACCACCGGGATCTCAAGAAGGACCTTGGGGCCGACTATTTCCTTTCCGGCGGTGTCCGCAGGGTGGAAGGACGCGTGCGGTTCACCGTCCGTCTGGTGGAGACCAAGCGGGGACGCGTCGTCTGGGCGGAGGAATTCGACCGCGAGCTGAGCCCAGACAAGATTCTGGAAGTTCAAGAAGAGATTTCCCGCAGTGTGGCAGCCAATGTGGGCAGCGGATACGGCGCGATCGCCCGTTCCGATCTGGCGTCCGCGGGCCGCAAGGCGCCGACATCGATGGACGCCTATGACTGCGTTCTGCAGTATTATCACTACGACGTGTCCGGCGTTCCCGAACAGCACGCCGCAATGCGCGACTGCCTGGAAGAGGCGGTGGAGATCGATCCGGGCTACGGCGAGGCCTGGGCGTTCCTCAGCACGATCTACGCGGACGAACACCGGCTGGGCTTCAATCCCCGGCCGGAAGAATATGCGGCGCAGGAAAAGGCGCTGGAGGCCGCCAAACGCGCGGTGGCGCTGAACGGCAACAGCGCGACCGCCCATATCATGCTGGCCGACGCCTATTTCAACGTGAACGATCTGGACGGGTTCCGGCACGAAGGGGAACTCTCGCTCAGACTAAATCCCAACAACCCCTATCTGGTTTCCAACTACGGCCTGCGCCTGTCTTTCATCGGCGAATGGGACCGCGGCCTGGCGCTGATGCGCAAGGCGATCGCCATGAACCCGGACCACCCTGGCTGGTACCGTTTTCCGTTCGTGCTCTACCATTACGAGCGCGGGGAATACGCGAAGGCTCTGGCGGAAGTCCGCAGGATCAACATGCCGGAGTTCTACTGGACCCACATGACCGCGGCGATGACCTACGGCCAGCTTGGCCGGGAGCGCGAGGCGCAGACCAGCGTCGAGAAGCTGTTGCGCCTGAAACCCGATATCGGCCAGCAGGTCTACGCGACCTTGCGAATCTGGAACCTGCCGACGCCCCTGATCCGGCACATGGAAGAAGGTCTGCGCAAGGCCGGCCTGGTCCTCACCCCGCTGGAGGCGCGCAGCTAGGCGCGCCCGGTGGCGGGTGTATTTCGGCTATTTCTCGTCGATCAGCATTCCGTTCGCATCCAGCGTCAACAGCAGTCCGACCGCTTCGGCCTCGATCACCAGTTCGACGCCGTTAGAGTTCTTCAACCACATTTCGGCGACCCCTTTGTCGGCTGCCGCGGCGCCCATCGCGCTCTCGAAATAGGTGCCGTAGAAATCCTCAACCTTGGTCAGGTTGTAGACCTTTCCCTTCGCCTCCAGATCGGCAATCCCGACCCCGCCGATCCCAAGACCGCCAATCTGAAACTCGTAGGTCTCGCCCTTGTACATCAGCTTGCCTCCACCGGCCTTGACCGACGCCAGCAGCGCGAATTGCGCCTGGTCGATTTGGATGGTGGCGTCCGGCGTCCTGTCGTCGGCCAGCGCCGGCGCAATAGAAATCGACGCGGCCAGCGCCGCCGCGGCAGCCCATTTCGGGCGCAAAACTGCAGGGATCATGCTTCTCTCCTTGTTTCGGTCCATCCCAACTGCGGGAACGCGATTATTGACGGATTGACCCGATCATAGGGCAGGCCAGTTGCCGCGCCCTTATCCTGCCATATTATAGCAGGATCGCTCTAACGGGTTTCGCGGCGATCGGTCGGCCATACCCGACAGAAGAAGGCCCCCCGGCGCATTTCGCGCCGGGGGGCCCAAACAGTCCAAAAGTCGACGTCAGCCGCCGATGCAGCTATCCGCGTTGTCCGGCGTGCAGACGTCCAGGCCCGTATAGCTCGGGTCCGCAACCGTCTTGCCTTCCTTGATGTCTTTCAGGAAGAACATCGCCTGATATCCCATCTCGAACGGCCGCTGACCCACCTGGCCCAGCGACAAGCCATCCTTCAGGATGTCCATCTGGACCGGCAGGGTGTCGGCCACCACCAGCGCCAGCGAACCGCTGTCGATGCGGTCCTTGTACTTGGTCGCCACCCGGCGATAGGCCTGCGGAATGAACTGCGGGAAACCGCCGGTCGGAACGAATGCGTCCAGGTCCGGATACTTGGCCAGGATGTCTTCCATCTGCTGCACCGAACGCGGGAAATCGTCGTCGGTGTAAAGCGGGCAGCCGTCGGACTCGTTCCAGCCGTTCTGGCCGGTGAGACGCTCGCCCGGCGGGGTCGTGCCCGACGCGCCCGACAGCGTGTCGCGGATGCCCTGCATGCGTTCGTTATGGTTGGCCGCGGCCGCGCCGCCCGACTGGATGCAGATCGAGCCGCCCTGGGGTTTGATCTTCTGGACGATCTTGGCCAGGTTCACGCCGATGTCGTAGTTCTTGGTGCCCACATAGGCGATCCGCATGCCCTTGTCCTTCTCCAGGACGTCGCTGTCCCAGGTGATGACGGGAATACCGGCCTCCTGCGCGCCTTTAAGGGCGCGGGCCATCGCCGCGGCGTTCGACGGGGCGACGGCGATGCCGTCCACCTTGCGCGCGATCAGGTCGTTGACGATCTGCACCTGCTCTTCGCCGCCGCCATGTTCGGGCGGGCCGATATATTCGCACTTGACCGTGCCGCCCAGTTCCTTCTCTGCCTTCTTGCAGCCGTCACGGGCCTGGTCGAAAAACGGGTTGTTCATGTTCTTCGGAACCAGGGCGAAGGTGTATTCCTGCGCCGAGCCGGGCATGGCCCAACCGACGACCGCCAGGGCAACCGCAGACAACAAAAGCTTTCTCATCTTCCTTCCTCCCTTGCCTTCTTGAATTTTGGGATACGCCTTCAATCAGCCATCCCGACGACCGCGGATCTTCTCCAAAAGAACCGCGAGAATGATAAACAGCCCGACGAAGGCGCCCTGCCAGTTGGAGTCGACACCTGCCATCAAAAGGCTGTTGCGGATCACCTCGATCAAGGCGGCGCCGATGATCGCCCCGAAGGCGCCACCCTGTCCGCCCATCAGGTTTGCGCCGCCGATCACCGTGGACGCAATGACGCGCAACTCGTAGCCGGTGCCCAAGGCATTGATCGCCGATCCCTGCCAGCCGATGATCATCACGCCCGCCACCGCCGCCATGAAGGCGGAAACCATGTAGACCTGCAGCTTGATCCGGTCGACCGGCACGCCGGTCAGCCGCGCGGCGTTTTCGTTGCCGCCGATCGCGTAGACGTAGCGACCCCAGGACGTGAAATTGAACACGAAACCGAAGATCAGCCCGAAGAGCAGCAGCAGCCACACGGCGTTGGACAGGCCCAGCATCTCGCCGCCGCCGATCTCGTAGATGATTTCCGCATCGGGCCCGAACTCGTAGATCATCTTGTTCTGGGAAACCACGATCGCCAGCGACCGTGCGATCGACAGCATGCCCAGCGTGACGACAAACGGCGCCAGCTTCAGATAGGCGATCAAAATGCCGTTCACCGCGCCGCAAACCAGACCGGCCAGCAGGCCCGCGATGATTGCGAACCACCAGGGGAATTCCGCCTGCAGGCAGATGCCCGAAATGATTCCGACGAAGCCCATGATTGAGCCCACGGAAAGATCGATGCCGCCGGTGATGATCACCGCGGTCATGCCCAGCGCAATGATCCCGATGAAGGCGAAGTTGCGGGTGATGTTGAAGAAATTGTCCGGCGTCGGAAACGCATTCGGCTCGATAAAGGACATCACGGCGCAGATCGCAACCAGCGCCACAGCGACCCAAAATGGCTGCGCCGCCATGATGCGCTGGACCGGCGTCCGCTCCTTCAGGCCGGTGACGTCGTCGATGGCGACGCTCGACTCCGCTGTCGTTCCGGCCGATGCGGTCGTGTCCTGCATGTGGATCCGCGTCCCTTCAAGCGGCCTTGATTGCGCCGGTGATCAGACCCGTCACTTCTTCGGGCGAACTGGAATCGATCAGCTTGTCCGCGACCTTCGTGCCGCGCCTCAGAACCATGACCCGGTCGCAGACGGCGAACACGTCGGGCATGCGATGGCTGATCAGGATCACGCCGATGCCGGCGGCCTTCAACCGACGGATCAGGTCCAGCACTTCGGCCACCTGGCGCACGCTGATCGCCGCCGTCGGTTCGTCCATCAGGACGAACTTGGCGTCAGACAGCCTGGTGCGCGCGATGGCGACGGCCTGACGCTGGCCGCCGGACATTTGCCGGACCAGGTCCCGCGGCCTGGTCTCGGACTTGAGCTCGCCGAAAAGCTCGGCGGCGCGCGTGTACATGGCCTGGAAGTCCAGCAGTTTGACAAAGGCAAACTGCTTTTTCAGTTCACGCCCCAGGAACACGTTCTCTGCCGCGGTGAGGTTGTCGCACAGGGCCAGGTCCTGATAGACGACCTCGATCCCCTTCTCGCGGGCATCGACGGGCTTGTGGAAATGCTGCACGTTTTCGTCGATGCGGATCTCGCCTTCCGACGGCGGGAAATTGCCGGCGATAATTTTGACCAGCGTGGATTTCCCGGCGCCGTTGTCACCCATCAGGCCCAGCACTTCGCCTGACTGCAGTTCGAGATCGACTCCCTTCAGCGCCTCGATGGCGCCGAAATGCTTGGCAATTCCGCTTAGTTCCAGAACGGCCATCCCGCCTCCCTGACGCCGCCCCTTGCCGGGACGGTCTTGGTGCTTGATCGCATTAAGGCAGGTTTCCGGTCACGGGCCAAGGGGGTCGGCGGATTAAACGCCTCCGGCGCGCGCGCTGCCGTACGATCGGGCGGTCTGCTCCGCGCCGGCAAAAGCCTGAAGCAATTCGTGCGATATCGAGTTACTATCCCACCATTGTAGGCAGGATCGCGCATGCGTTTCGACGACTACATCCAGGCAACAAATGCCGCCGAAGAGCCGGAGGCGCTTTTCGCGCTGCTGGCCAGGATGACCGAACAGGCCGGCTACACCAATCTTGCCTATACCTGTTCGAACGGTCCGCTGCCGACCGAGGTCACGGTTGACCTGACGCCGTCGGATATGTCCATCGTGCTGCTGAAGTTCCCGCAATCCTGGCTTGAGCATTACTTCAAGGAAGACTGCCATCTGATCGATCCGGTGCTCCAGCTTTCGCACACGCTGGTGCGGCCATACACCTGGGACTGGCTGGTGAACCAGCCGCAGGTCGAGCGGGAAAGCAAGATCTTCATGATGGACGCCGAGGAAGCGGGGTTGCGAGACGGCGTGACCATTCCCATGACAGCTCCCAACGGCAGCGCCTTTACCCTGACGCTGGCGCGCGACGAGTACGGCGACCCGCCGGCCAGCACGCTGCGATATCTGCACGGCGTCGGCCTGCAATTCCACTATGCCTATTGCAGCACGGCACAGTTTCGCCAACCGCAGACGGAAACGGTGCTGGCGACGCGGACGGTGCAGTGCCTGACCCTGCTTGCCGGCGGCATGACGGTCCAGCAGATTTCCGACCATTTGAAGATCCCGGAAAAGATGGTCCGGCATCACCTGCACTCCGCCGCGCAGGCGCTGGGCGCGCGCACACCGGCGCAGACGGTCTATGAAGCCATCCGGGCGGACCTGATCCCGCTTGAAGCAGTCAGTTCGAATAGACGCAAGCACTAACCCGGGTGGCGGTCGCCCGTTAGGCGCCCTTAAAGACGGGCGGTCTTTTTTCCACGAACGCAGCGACCCCTTCGCGCCCGTCCGCGCTCTGGGCGGTTTCGGCGATCTGCCGCATTTCTCGCTCCATCTGGCCTTCGAGACTGTCCTGGCCGGCCATCTGCAACAGCTTCTTCACCCCGCCATAGGCGACCGTCGGTCCCTGGGCGATCTGCCTGGCCAGCGCCTCGGTCTCCGCGCCCAGGTCCGCGGCCGGCACCACCCGGTTGACCAACCCCCAGTCCAGCGCTTCTTCGGCGCTCAGCACCCGGTTGGTGAGATAAAGCTCCATCGCCCGGCGGTGGCCGAGGATGCGCGACAGGAAATAGCTGGAGCTGCCGTCGGGCGTGAACCCGATGCGGGTATAGGCGCTGGTGAAAGTGGCGGTGTCGGCGGCGATGGCGAGATCGGCAAAACTTGCAATGCTGAGCCCGGCGCCCGCGGCGACGCCGTTGACGCTGGCAATGACCGGCGCGCGCATCCAGGCGAAGCGGGAGACGGCGGCATGCAGATACATGGTCATCTCCTGGACCAGCGCGCCGATCCGGTCTTTGTTCTCCAGAAACGAGGCCACGTCGCCGCCGGCGCAGAACGCCTGGTCGCCGGCCCCGGTGATCACCACCGCGCGTACGTCCGGGTCGGTGCTGCAGCGGTTCGCGGCCTCGCACAGGGCCAGCGTCATGGCGCCGTTCATGGCGTTGTAGACATCGGGCCGGTTCAAGGTGAGCCAGGCGACGTTGTCGCGGAGTTCGTAGGTCAAGACGTCATCGCTCATGGCGCGTGGGGTCCTCCCGGTTCGCAGGATGCAGGCGCGACCATGCTAGCGCAACTTCGTCATTGGTGGAGCGCGGCTTGTCGTCGACGACTCGCGCGACTGATCTTACGGCACTTAACTTGTCTCAAAGCCGACAACAGGCAGATGTATTAGAAGGGGTCAATGCAACGACTCGGGTCGCAGTCCGCTCCGGTCGCCATGACCCGGGCGGTCGAGAGACCCAGAACCACCCCGAGGTCCGCCGATGACAAAAACCAAACTTGCGATTGCCTGCCAGGGCGGCGGAAGCCAGACCGCGTTCACCGCGGGCGTGCTGTCGGCCTGGTTCGACCAGAACATTCAGGACAAATATGACATCGTGGGGCTCAGCGGCACGTCAGGGGGCGGCATCTGCGCGCTGTTGGCCTGGTACGGCCTGATCAGGTCCAAATCCGGATCGGGCGAACCGCCATCAAAGCGATTGCTGGATTTCTGGTTCGACAACACGCCGCACGATCTTTGGGAGAGCTTGCTGAACAGCTCGTTCGTGACCGGCCGGCGGCTGATGCAGGAGACCGGCATCGCGCCTGCGCCGGGAAGACCGCAAAACTGGGCCGCGGAAGTTGCGCGGAGCCTGGTCGCACACAGCACCCGCGAAGAGTTCTACGACCTCCGGAAACTGCTGAAGAACCACGTCGACTTCGACGACCTCCAGGGCCTTACGGATTTCAGCCCGCGCCTGTTTCTCGGTGCCATCGACGTGCTAAGCGGCGGTTTCAGGTCGTTCGATTCCGCGCGGGAGGACATCCCCGCCGACATGGTGCTGGCGTCGCCCGCCGTGCCATCCCTGTTCGATGCGGTCGAGGTCGAGGGCAAGTTCTACTGGGACGGCCTCTTTGCGGAGAACCCGCCGCTTGGCCGGATGTTGCAAACGGTTCCGGACGAAATCTGGGTCATTCAGATCAATCCGAAAACCCGCGACGACGTGCCGGACGAGACGGCGGAGATCGCCGACCGGCGCAACGAGCTTTCCGCGAACGTGATGCTGGCGATCGAGTTGCGTGTGGTTGAGATGCTGAACGACCTGCTCGAGTCCGACGCCTTCCAGACGGACTTTCTGGCGAAAGGCCTGGTAACCAAGACGAAGATCAGGATCGTCGACATGAGCGATAAGATGGCGCGGTCGCTGGACCACGTCTCGAAGCTCGACCGCAGCGCGCAGCACATCCGCGCCCTGGTGGAAGACGGCCGAACCGAAGGCGCCCTGTTCCTCGAAGATCCCGACGACCCACGCTATCACCCGCCGGGATGGTGGAGCGAGGAACGCCCGCTGTTCACCGACACGGCGATGTAAGCGGAAGGGTGTTCCGAGGTGAATTGGAGCGGGCGATGGGGATCGAACCCACGACATTCAGCTTGGGAAGCTGACGTTCTACCACTGAACTACGCCCGCGCCGTGACGTCGGAGACGCGTCCTAGCCTTGCAAGCCCTGCTCAGCAGTGCTCACAAGTCGAGCACAAGTTGTTTAGTCAGACTCAAAGATGCAGAAGGCCGCCTCACCGCAACTCTAACTCCACCGTTAACGACACGAAACACCACCGTCACCGGCTCTCCATCGATTTCCGTTGTTGCCTCAACACCATGCGTCAGGCTGAAAAGTGCAGCGAACGATGCCAAGACTGTGTTCTCCTGGGCGGTCGGATGGGCAATTTCATGAAGGTGGACTTCTGGAGGCTCTGGCGGCATTTCACCCGGCTTGGGTAGAGACGTCTCCAACAGAATCCGTCTTTCGTGAAACCCTCCCCGCTTTGACCTCTTAACGACGGCAGCTTGATCTATGTCCTCTAAGCTAATGTGGGCAGAGTCAGCTAAGGCACGAAAAACCTCAAGCATATCTGCCAATTCTTCTTGTTGCGAAGCTCTGTCCGAGGATTCAAGGAATTCAACAGCCTCTTCACAGAGCTTTGCTACAAGTGCACGCGGAATATCATCCTTGGACAAGCGCGCTTCTGAAACTGTCTCACCGCCCGCCTTAATCCCAACTGGGATATTGTCTCTAACCAACTTCCCAAATGTCTGTCTTTGTCGCGTTCGGAAGTATTTCGCATATGGTTCTGCAGATATGACCGGAATACCTGCACTCGACAATCGATAGTAAGTGTGACTCAGTAATGAACCTGACAGTTCCACTGGCAAGCCGCGTGAAGTCGCTGTTTCAATTATTCGGTCAAGAAAGCTCTCATCGCGGATTAGGTTCGCATCAGGTGCCAGCTTTATTGCTATTGGGGAATTCGGCAATCGCAACAGGTCGTCAGGGTTTCTGACAGAAAAGCGCCTCAGATTGGATACATGTCCAGCGTGCTCCTCTGTTCGCTCCCGAGCTCGATACCACGGTATATTTCGTCCTGCACCATACTGTTCAGGAATTCCACAGAACCACATAATCTGTGCGTAAGTGTCTAGCTTTTTGGCTATTCTAGCTGTTCGCACGCCGATCTCGACAACGTCACGTGCACTGAGCGAGCTTTTCCGCCCCAAATGGCGAAGCACATCCGCATATATCCAGGTTCCATCGCTCTGGGCCGTTAGGAATCTCGGTTTGAACCGGATCTTTGGAGTTCCCCCGGTTTGATGGACACAGTTTGACCATTAGAGGAGAGTGTCCCGATGCCGAGAACGAGGAACCCGTACCCTGCGGAATTCAGGGAGCAGATCGTTGCAC
>Ga0056115_1000544_pt1 | contig 16924 bp, 13 predicted proteins | sample WorMetOlspDAHAB1_FD_77007 | JGI IMG/M metagenome (GOLD analysis project Ga0056115, IMG submission 77007) | Marine gutless worms symbiont microbial communities from Max Planck institute for Marine Microbiology, Germany - Olavius sp. DAHAB.1 ...
GTGTCAAGACTGGAGTGACTGTAATCGTTACAGTCTTTTGGAGAGGATATTTTCGGGACAGGAGAGATAATTGCATTTTTCCATTGAAGTGGGACAGTAGATGTTGCTATTGAACAACATCACTCATTCACTGTTGGGAAAACGTATCACTGTATCAGTAATTTTTCTATGTTATAGCGGTTTGATATCAGCCAACAATACAACACAAATAAAGTCGATCTAGTTCAGGACGAAATTTCGCCACTCGTCCGACCCTTCGGCGTCTTTCACTGCTTCGTCATCATCGCTTGTTGTCCGACGCACCCGTCTTTCAACCATCGGCGATCGAGCTTCTCTGGTCGCTGCTTCGCAGCTGTGGAACACTCTGCTGCAGAACGTCACGTCGGCGCAGCCACTAACTGATACTAGGCAATGTCTGAGGACCCATCTCTTCAACCCTTCCTTCACCAAACGCTGCAATGCCCGGACAGTACTTCCGCCTCCGAATGACATATATAGTGTCGGGTGGGGCGTTAACTCTACTCACTCACTCGCCCAAACATAACTTTCTGAAACTATAATCGATCTTTTTAGTTACTAACTCGATTGAAAACACAGTCACATATACACAGAGACAGAACAACGCGTTGTTAGGTGCCAGTAAAATGATACCCGCCACCAGCCAGCCACCATCTGCAGCAGCAGTACATGCGTGGGGCATCGAGAGTGGCGCGGGTACCATACCTCGGAGCGTACCTCGCTCTCATCGAGGCCGCTCATGCGTGCAGTCAACCGCAGCTTGTTCTCCTCTGCTCGAGCCCACTGGCGCCGCATGTACACCACCGGCACTGCGATCACGCCCAGCAGAACGATGCAGCCCAGCGACACTCCAACTGCCATGCCGATCTGCTGACGCTTGCTGCGCCCACAACATACGCACAACTTGCAACATTCTGTTCACGTACCGACAGAAATACAAAAAAAACATCTACTACAGTACATCTTTCATAACGAAAAAAAGTAACTGGATTGCCCTAGCAGTTCTAATTTTTCGTTGTTAAACTAATTTTGAATATTCTGATAAAAACTGCAGTAAATTAATTGAAACTAGCAAGCAATCAAGCACGTATCTCTACTAGCATCACATATGAAACACAATTCGTCTGAAGATTGATTAAACGGAATAACAATGAGTATGTTCTGTGAGATGTCGTGTAATGTGCAATCCTCGTGACTAGGTCTGCGACATGATGGACCAGTTGTTTCCATTGATGCCTGTTGCTTGTTGATGTTGAGCAACGTCCAGTCCAGTATTCAGTATCATTAATCCATCTTCTTCTGGGTCAACCTCTTCTCCTTAAGCCAGCAACATTGCCCATTATAATATCTTTTTTCAAGAGTGATGGTTTATGATCCTGTATGTTGTATCTTGTATGATCAATAATATAACAGGTTGGTTTTCCCATCTGAATATCTGATAGAAGTTAAGGCATCGAAATGACAGAGGTAACAGTGACTAACTCGTAGATGAGAGGCTCAGCGATGCAAACTGTCTCTGGTTGATCGCTTGTCGTGTCAGTCGCTTTGTGTGGCAGGTCATCAGGACACTGATCAGTGCAGTTGAACAGCTGCAAATGAAACGCCACTCAACACTCATAAGCTGTTCACGAGATGTCACATACTCAGCTCAAACCCAAACCTACACTCACTATACGTTGGCCAATACAATATCGCAGGATTTCCAGCAGAACTGCAGGAGTTGACACCCACAAGTTATTTTGACAGCAACTGCTGAGTAAGAGAGCAATACGAAGCCAGTTCATATATATACTGGGGGTGCAGTTGTCAATGCAATAGACAAGTATAGCTGATAATATGAAACAAATCGACAGCAGAAGCTTCTGGTCCAGCTGTCTGGAAATTGGAATAGCCTCTCAGAATATTTTACAGACTCAGACTCATCACTAACTCTTGGTGTTTTTACTTTTTTTAGGCGTTATATTGGGACAGTCCTGTTGTTGACTCATTTTTGTGACGCTGCCGCATGGTAGAAACTCCGTGACTGCCAAGTATATAATTATTATCATTAGTAGACAGTACACATATATACACATGGGCATTCATGCACTGTGTTGTGGCCATTTTCCACTGCAAAATTGGTAAGCTAATACAGAAGAAGACACAATGGCATTATGGATCTTGTAACCGCAGTCATGTTGACAATCAAACTAGCAGGAGACTGACGCCAGCACATTCCACAGCCCCGCGTGATTTTAGACGTCAGATAAACGAACAAAAAGTCGAGTATAGTCGATATTTAAGTAACTACAGAGCTCCAGTCACCTCAATAGTGTCTGGTCCACGCTTTGCAGTGTGATAGACAAGTTTGAAGTGGCGGCACGCAATGCAGTCGGCGGCGCTGGGTCCAGTACAGCGATGACAGTGCGCACTGCACTGGCTGCAAACGCCTTTCGTCGCGTCGTAGAAGTAGTCAGCCGAACAGTTGGACACGCACTTGTTGTCCTCGCGCAAATGAAGACACTCGGTGCAGAATGACAGGCCAGGTCCACTGCAGGTGCGACACTCTGGGTGGCATCGCATACATCCCTGCAAACATTTGCTCGCAGTGTTCACGCGTATCTCAATCGAATCAATCAATCAATTATGCCCCATATCACTGCTGCCTGCACCACTTACTCCACCCTAAAGCTCCCTTACTGTTGGCATACTCAGATCACCTAGTCATCCATTTACCTTACCACCGCACATGCACAAGCTTCAAAATGTTTCAACGGTTTTTCCGTTTAATTCAATCCAGTTCACTCCTACTTAAGCTTTTTATTGTATTGAATTTCATGTTTTAATTTTTTTGATATCTTTGTATTTCTCTGCCTTTATCTTATGTTTCAACAGATGGTGCTTTTGTGACTTCTGTACTTAAAAAAGGTTACTAACAGTCTATTTAACTTGTCATGCCTTGAGTCAAACTGTCACCATTTAGGCTATATATCAGTCAATATGCCTTCCAGGCCTATTTTGCGACTCTTTACTGCATTAAAACGCCAAAGGGTTGAACGACTGGTGAAATTCGTCAGCAAATTAAACGACTTATTTGTGTTGTATTGTTGGCTGACATCAAACCATTGTAACATAAGAATTATCATACAGATAATTACAATGGGTCAGTAGAGTCGTTATTATTTTTGCAAGTTTCAACAATGCACGTCACGTGGTTTTTAAAGAGTCATCAAATCACTGTTTTCCACTTAAACAACCATTCACACTACTGGATACTGGAGATACTGGATAGTGGATACTGGAGTGGCACTTGCCAGTTTTCCGACGCCGGGACCTCGAAAGTGAACAGGAACAATTCCACGGTAGAAGCCGCGACTGCACTCGGTGTCCGCTTGTAAGCAGCGCATCGTCGGCATGCCGTTCACACTGTCGAAGTGCACCAGTGCACACGAGTTGCATGCTCCTGGACCCACCGTGTCCAGCGGACCCGTGCAGCCGGCCGATTCAGTGCAGTTCGGGTGACACGGCAAACAGATGCCGCTGGCGTTGGCGTACTTGGACGTCGGACACTGCGCCACGCAGTACGGTCCGTCCTGAACGTGTTTGCAAGTGTCGCACTGATCTGCTCCCTGAAAAAAACACAGCAGAACACCCGCACGTTAGTTGCTACTAGACATTCGAAGACAAACCACTTTGCGGGTGATCAAGTTGCGGACCTGTCAACTCCTGGACTGACACTTCGCCCAAATATGCGCTCAAAATGTGAGGGTAAATTTGGATCAGATTATCGCTGTGAATGTGACTTAAACAATAATCTGTTCAACGCTACTGTATTGCACTGAATCATAGCAGCTGAGCGTGTGCGTGCGTGTGTCGTACGTTTAATGTGCGCTGCTGCAGGTCGCCCAACAAAACGTTGACGCCGTTTGTGCTTACAAAGACCTCCTTGCTCTCCAGTTTGTGGCAAACGAACGAAAACTGTGTAACAGTTCAAGTTGACCAGTTAAGAAACAGTAACGGTTAATTGACTCTCCTGCTTAATGGAGATAATGAAACTCGCCTCTTTACGGCAGCTTCCGAAGCATTCGTCGTGGCACTTGCCACACCGCGAACTGTTGCCGTTAGCAACCTCGTACAGTCCAGTCTCGACGTCACACGACGGCAAACATCGGTTGTCATAGTTATAGTTGCGACAGGCGAGACACTGCGAATCACCTGGACCCCAACAGCCATCGTCAGTGCACTCGGGCGAACAGGTGCTACGAGATGCCACTGCCAATCACACAAACGTCACTGAGTCGTCACCACCATGGCAAGTAATTACGCAAGTAAGTAAGTATGGTGACTTGTTGTTGTTGACTATCAGGGCATGAACGACTGCTCAAACCCCACAAGCTGAGGCCTTCTGTAGACCCAATGCTCATGCTGTAATCATACAACTGCGTGTGTGTGTACGCATTGGAAAGTTTGACTTTTTATAGTAGCCAATAGAATCAAGAGAAGTGAAAAAAAGTTGGTTTCAACTCGGAACTCGGATAACTGATCAACTGATATGTTACACTGATGGTTGTATTTATTTCTTACATTAATTAACAGATTTTCAAACACTTCAAAGACAAACGTGTGTTTTATAATATAGTGACTTACTTACATATTTATTTTTAAAATAAATTGTTTGATCTCAACACAATTTAAACCGTTTTATAACTACTCTTAAAGCATTTATATTTTAAAAAAAACATTTGGCGTATCTGTTCTTAATTGCCGGATTTTATTCTAATTGTAACTGGTTTGGGGTGTACGACATTTTATGTAGCACTAGCACTAATGTTAGGACTTCACAAATATTTGCTTGATGATTACGATGATGAACACAAGCAATATCAAGCAGGACACATAGGCCTACCACACAGTGAGGCATTAGCATTGCCAGCGACCAGCAGTTTCTGATCAGCATTGGACTGAATAAGATCCCACTGCAGAGTGTCAACAAAGCAAAGGCGAGGGTTCGACTTGATCAGCACACCACCGTTGCGTATGGACGTCAGCGAACGCAGATCCAGACTCTCAAGACTTGTTTTGTAGATGTGCAGAGATGCACCGATGCTACAGACACACACCGCTTCTGTATATGTGCGTGCCGAGCAACGCGAGTTTAGCGCCCCACCCGATACAACACAGGGTCATTTTGAGCAACAGCAGTCGCATATGGTAACTGTCAGAGTCGTCAAATCTTTTGCACAATGCAGGCACTATTGTGGCTGGTTTATGTGCAATGTGCATCAAAAAAGAAATTACTCTGGATGGATTGGGCAAATGTGTAAATGTTTACGAATGGACATGATAATCACATGATTGTCCAAATGATTGCCGGTGTCATGCGAATATTGCTGCGGACTAGTTCTCTTCGACTAGTTCTCTTCGTTCTGTTACTGTTTATTGTGTTGATGCTATTGTACATAACACTGTTTAATTTTTTGCTGCCACTGTGGTGAATAAAGATGAATACAAAATGCTTTCAGTGTGCATTATGTGCATTAATTATTATTATTAATAATAATTAATAATAATATTAGTAATAATAATAATCATTATTATTATTAAAGTGTATCTGCAGTTTGTACATTGCAACTGAGATAAAAAAGCAAAAAAGCAATGGCAACAACCTGTCAAGAACACGGCCATGTATTATTCGCAGATTGCGGAAGAAGCTGAGATTGTGGAATCCGGAAAAATTCGCCTGAATCTGCAAAAAGTCGGTGATTTCTCGGACTGACTCAAGTGCATTCAACTCATCGGGGTGAATTCCCGACAAATTGTGTGATGGTTCACTTTGCATACACAAACACATACATGCATCAAAATACATGTGGTGACAACAATAGCACATGTCATGCACTGCAAAACTAGCGCACAAATCATGGGTTAGCATGGTTGATGTCGTCGTATGCATCTGTAAGAGCCATAATAACGTCAGCCAAGACAACAGCATATTGATTGACTGATTTGAGTTTAACGGCACTTTCAGCACAAATAGGCTATATCATGCCTTTGATAAGTATGTAGCAGTTAAAAAAGTGAAATTAATGAGAAGGATGACTATGTTACGTGTTGGGAATGCACACAATAAACCATTACAATAAGTAACTCTTTAATCTGGTCTTTGTAGGGGAAACCTTCAACATAAAAGATATCACGAGAGTATAGTCTTCCCAGCCAATAACTTGGCTTACGTACTAACAAACAAAACCAAACGACACAGAAAAATACACAACTTAATACAACTCAATAAACCAAAACGAATAAACACAATAACCATAACAAAGACGAGCTAACCCTGATTTAATCATACTCATACGACCCTCGGTCAGGTAACGAGGACAATCAACAGCAGCATCGTCTGCATTGAGAAGACATCGTAGACAATAGTCAAGTTTGGTCAGATGGAAGGAGCCAATGACATGTAACAGTTGTCTGGATGTCGCTGAAGTCACACATTTGACTGGCTGTCAGACCACATTTCTTTCGACAGTGCTACAGTGACCCTGTCCTGTCTGAAAACGGTTCTGTAACTCCGTTAAATTACTGCTGATATATCACTACTTTAAGAGTCAAACAACAATAATTGTGAAAAAAAGCATGCATTGCCATCTGTGTGAACTTCTATCCAATTACTTGAGCAACGTAGCAGAACACTGCCATACCCAAAAAACGTCGTTGGCAAAATACGAATTTCTCCTTGAATAACGGTGCAGCCGATGAATTTTTTGATGTTATGAGGATTAACAAAATCCTTTGGTCCAGTTCCCGGGCAAGCTGTATTGCACAACGTCACATAAGTATCACCAACTGAAACTTTTACCATTATAGTTACTGTAAAAAGCATAATGCCCAGTCTGCAGAGTAAAAAACGACCAAGTATTACACCATTCATTCGGGTGATAAAAGAAACTGATAACCAAAAACATGATTTAAGAACTGTCCTGCTGTCAAAAACTGTTAAACATTGTGTCTTCAGGGATGTTGAAATACGTATTCATTCACATTTCATTACTGCTCTAGTGAGTTTCAATTTCATAGCTACTGTTGGTACTTCTAGACCCGCATACCCTGCTAAAATTTGAAGTTTAACAGGTTCTGTATTTCTGAGCAAACTAAACTCATTAACATATCGATTACGCGAGTTAATAATAGAACTACACAAAATAGACGAAGGCTCTGTAATTGTCTTTTTATAAATACTGTTAAATGAAATTTCTAGCACAGTCTTAATTACAAGTAAAACTGTGAGCAAGAATAATTTCCTGATGTTCTGGTTGTTAAAACAACCATAGGACCTAAGCGCAAAATACATTTATAACATAACAACTTTAAACATAAAATTATAAGTAAGTAACTGTGCAAAATACACTGGTGCAGTGAGAGGAATAAAAATATCAACATTACTCACTTTTGGGACACGGGCCGTCACATGGCACACATTTTCCGTCCGAATTAGCATGACGTCCCGCACCACAGTCACTAACACATGCTCCACGATCTGCCATCAGGTGTCCTGATATCAAATGCACACGTCAATCAAAATGCTCAACGCATGGCTATTTGCAGCTGGTATCTTCCTGCTACAGGTCACCCACGTCGATGAGCCTACGAATCTATGATGTACGGGCAGGCTATACTGGGCCACCTAATCCCACTGCCGCATAACATGTTAACCGTTTTTTTAAATCGATGCAAGTCAACACGCATCATCAAACAATATGCTGTTTTCGTTATGTACCATGATCACTCACACTAAATAAGTGTTGTGGGCGGGCGACCTTTACATATCAGTGTGTTGCAAATTGTCAAAGCTAGCGTTCTGCCAAATAATGTCAAATCTGGCAAGTTATTGCCGAAAAAAAGTAGATTTTTATGACTCGTGATGTATACGTTCTAATAAAACAGCAGAAGAGGCTGATACAAGAACTTATGAATACAGCATCAAAGTTCACCACACAAATTCAGATACTAAACAGCTGCCAACCTTTTTAAACAACACGTTTCTAACCAAATAAAATACGACACGTTTGCTATCTACTTATGTAAACATAACTTATGTATTACAAGAGTTGCTATAAAAGTACCAAGTAATAAAATAGTACACACTGACAAAAAGGCACCTGGACATTTTTCAACACAAAGGCTGCCATATGAATACTTGGCATTGACGTTGGGAACTTTGCGATATGTTCTTGGATCGTAGATGAACTCCAGGGGACAGAACGCAACGCACTGCCCAGCGTTAATAAAATTCTTACATGCCTGAACAAAAAATGCCATTACCAGACTTCAAATATATTAATCAACCAAATCAAAGTCAGTAGTAATAATCATAGTAATAAATGCCACAAACTACGTTCATTACTTAAGCCTTATGCATTGTATTGATAACAACAGCATGACAAAAAAACAAACTATATTGCAGAAGCTGTTAATTGTAGTAAGTTTCAGTTTTCGTGACTGCAAACAATCATTCTATCATGAGCTTCCAGTCAAAACTAGAAATCTTCAGAAATGCTGCACACGAGAGCAACTTTCGACTTCTCAAGACTCAAACTGTCGAGTACATAAGCTTACCAACTAAGAATTCTGTCACCAGAAATCCACACCATTACGTCATATTAATCGGTTCCAAGTGAGATCAATTTTGCAATGTATCTAGCATTAGCAGCGCTTAAATATCGTTTTACTCTTCGGTTTTTATTTCTACACCTAATGCTGTAATGCAAACTCGTTCTAGATCTGTATTGCTCATTGTAATGCAACTCTAATGTAATGTGACAGCGGCGGCGCGTAGTAACTGCCGCACTGCTGCTCTCAGAGAGCCGCATATGAATGCCTTTAAAACGAAACAAAGCAAAACGAAGCTGAATGTTCAGGCGAAGGCAAAAGCCTCTATGGCCATTTGATAACGACTACAATCATGAAAATAAAACATGGCATGTTTAACTACTTTTCCAGTAATAGTACTTATACACAGACATGAAGCAATTTTTCCATAACCAAAAACCCGTCTGGTCTATTCTCGAATCATGTCGAATGTACTAACATTATCCGCACTGATCACTTGACGGGCTTGCCTGCCAGCCTGCTTGCTTACTTACTTACTAGTGGGAGGACCAATGTGAGTAAAGTTGTTCATGAGTGGCTGGCTACCAGTTCAACTTCACCATAAGCAGTATGCCCTCCCAAAACCTGACTCAGCAATTTGTATCACAGCTTATCTGTCACCCGCGAATTCAGTGCTCAGTCCACATGCGAGGAGAGAGATTGTCGAACGATGTATAAACTTTCCACATGCAACAGCTGCCTAAAGACCTTTTCCTACAGGTACGGACAAACAACTGGCATCTGATCTATGGGTGAAGCACATTTTTAAACGTTGTTTGGCGGTCTCGCAAAGTGACTCTCATTCACGTTAATACGACTTGTATTAATCGTAGTACTATAATCATCGTCATCATCATCATCATCATCATCACTTTACAGCACGAGTTGCAGACGTGGGCAAATCACAAGGCAATGTACAGACCCAGCAATCGTTCTTCGTAGGTCCATCGCATCCTCCAGCACATTCCGGGTGACAACACTGGTTCGCTTGAGTGCCATAACATCGGTCGTCACACTGCGGACTGCAACTCAGCTTCGTGACTGCAAACGACACAAATATTTGCCATATGGCGTATAACAAGATTTGTACTCCGAAATATGAGTCAGGAAAGTCATCCCCACTACATAACAGTGACTGTGACATTGAACTGAATGAATGTTGTTTACTTTCTGTGTCTCCCACGTAAACAACATTTTATACCCCATAAACCATATTGCTGGAGTGGATATGCCCCGAACAGTGCTCAAGTCTATACACAAAGCATCCACAAATAGCAAATAATCTAGCAGTTCTATTCCCAATCGTTGATTACAAATCAGCAATGAAAGTACGAACATGTCTGACACATGTCGGGTCCTTCGCCCCAGCAGTTCCTGTCACTGCCGTTGGTGCAGTTTTCATGGCAGTGTCCACCTGAAACGCACCATCAACCAGCACCAGTCAGTCAGTCCTGTGCGACTATGGCACAACAACAGCTCAACAACATAAACACAACCACCACACACAGCTGTTGGGGGACGCAGGGTGATGGGTGGAGCAGGGAGAATCAACCTGGGCACGAAAAGAGGGTCCTCTAATCTGCAAATGCTGATGGAATTCATAAGCGCAGAAATGAATGCTGTCTCTTCGACCACCCCGCCCGTCAGAACGCCACTTTCACTCATCTACAGACTCCCAACGTCTGCGGCCAAAGACAGACGTGGCCAGCGTTGTGCAGGGAAAATGCAACGTGGCCAGCGATACAAAATAATCACGGACAAAAACTGCTAACTGCACACAATGCTACACCTAGACCTTGTGCTAACACATACACACATCGTTTTGGGGTTACAGGTGAGAAATAGGCCTACTGAAGGCCTCAGCTTGTCGTGGTTGAGGAATTGGTCACCCCTCCCAATAGCCAACAACAACCACCAGTAAGCTGAATTCACTGAGTTCACTAGCCTTAACAATTCTGATGGATATTTAGTTAAAAGTAACAAGTATGCCTCAACAGTTTGGCTTTCCGTTCCAGAGTTTTGTGCCTGACGTGACTTAGTGGTGGTGACTGCACATAGTGAACACGACAAGCAAGACACACTTACACTCGCGCGTCATGTCGCTCGAGCCGCGATGATGCATCACCTCTGAGTTCTCACCAGTCAAAATATCATTCCAGTTTATCGTGTTCTCGTAGCACAGAAGATTGTTGTTCAGAAACATCACGTTCCCATCCATTATTTCTGTACCAGACATATTTCCACTCATTATATATAGTCATGTTTCAAAAAGTTTAGTAGTTTAACAGTTTAACTTAATACTTCAACAGAGTAAATATATACGCAACAAGCGCCAATCTGTTATGATCATTTACCCCCTTGCAAAACGTACTTATTTAATACTTATTTATTTCATGCAGTATATTAAAAGTATAATTCTTTTTTAGTTTTATGTAAAAACTTTTGTTACGCTGTCTACAATTTTTCCATTTTTGTTTCTACTCCATAATAAAACATATAGCAAATGTTTACTGGTATAATTAACTAATATTACGAGGCAGAGTGTGTTACTGTTCATTAGTATACAGCAGCAAACAAATGAAGAAAAAACAGTGGACAAAACCTAAATGTGACTACACAGAAAAGGTAATCATAAAATTATTGTTAATCAAGCAAGTTACCAAGGTTGATAGGATAGGCTACACAGGGCCTACAATCAGACAAAAAAGCATTCTTGCATATAGCACACATATAACATGAACGAAAATTTCGGGCACAGTAGTAGATATGCCGATGTGAAATTGACAAAAAACCTTTCTGGTGATATATTTTCTAGCTTCAACAACATCATGATATGAATGAAGTGTCATTATATACGATATCTCATTAAGTGGCAGCCAGTAAAACGAAGAACGAAAATAGAAACTTCTAAAACTTCTAAAAGTTTCTTCGTGCACTAAACAGATAATCCAAATGGTGAATTACCGGATAAGACTTCTAAGACGATTTCTAAGCAGACTTCTAAAAATAGGACTTAACAGAAGATGTCTTAGACCTAATTAATATTTATAAATTTGCTTCGCCGGCCGTCTTAAAAATATTACAGTCACCCATCACTTGGTATATTCTCCTTCAAATACGCTGCATGTAGGCTAATTGCTCACTCACAACGCTAGAGATTGGTTGGTAGCTGGAGACTGACCATGAAGTGAGACGAGCTGGAGTTCCTTGAGACCGACAGTGACTGATCCAGGCTTGTAGTTGTGAGAGACGAACAGGCTGAAGCCGGTCTGGTCGCCGCTGCTGGGGAAGAAGAGAGTCCGTCCCCGTATGATGCGCAGACTCGTTAGCGACATATACTCGGCATAGTTGGACATTATCAGCACGTAACCAGTCACCTCCCGGATGTCCTACAACCACAAACATGCATTACATACTCACGTATTATAAAACAAAAACAAAAAAAGAAAAGCAGCACTTTAGCAAAATTTTGCCTTGTAAAATATAGTTTTTTAAAGATTGATATTATTTTTGAGAAGAGATAAAAACATTATTTTATTACACTTTTGGAAGAAGTTAAGAGCTAAAGACGAAGACAAAAAAGTACATAAAAAATACACAACTTAATACACAAACCCGAAAAAGTAAAACTATCATATTTCTGTCGACATTTGGCCAGTTACTAAGTTAAGTTTATTCTACAGACCACTGAGCCAACGCTTTCGCAGTTAAAACAGGCAGAGACGTTAAAAGAGGCCACAAGTACATGAGGCCAAGGCCGAGGCCGAAACCAAATCACAAATATGACACAGAAAGCATGCATTAGATGGAAGAAATTATTAGGCCTATCTATTTCAAATGTCATTTGTTACACTGAACATTAGTTCCTTAAGGACTCTGTCCGACATTTTTGCACAATCTGGACGCATGATTAGTCCGCTTTGTGAGAATACTCGGTCAACTGGAGCGGAGCTCGCAGTTACACAGAGTACACGCTAAATATTGCTAAAGAACGACGAGGCCACGAGGTCACACAGCTTGAGGATAAGGCCATTGCGAAGACTTAATATTACTGAAAACAGGAAGACCTTGTCAGAACTGAAAGACTGAAAGGAATTTGTCACGAAAGACTTCCTGAGGTCGGAAGAACTACCATCGTCGGCTCAAATAGAACGTCGCAGTGCGGCCGAATGCATCTTTGATGCGGGTTACACGCAAGACCAACGTCAGAATGAACGCATTATCTGTCGTTTATACATGATTACTAGCAATTACCAACAGCTGCATTACCATACTATTGTAACGTTTGAGAAATTGCGTTTTTCGAAGAGTTTAATGTTGGAGAAAAGTATTTCTATTATTTAGTGTGGAGTGTTTTATAGAGTGGTTTGTAGTTGTTCTGGGTCCAGTGACAGGTTTTCAAGAGCAGAGGCGGACGGAATCTGACCTGCAGTAAAGGCGGTACTTCTATTCCCGCTCCGACCACTGCCATTGCAATTTCGGGGGAGACGTCGGCTCCTACTCCCAGTCTTCTCCGGGGTCCCGAAGAGGTTGTGGCACTGTAAGCCAACTCCGACCTAGTTGCTGCCGGTTGATGCTCTACATTAGTTTTACTGTTATATTTTCCATGTTCTGTACACCGACGGTTTGGGCCGCCTAGCACGGAACCTAGACTTGAAATACCTCGGTGGGCGGCAGCTGAGTTACGAAGGGAAGCAAGTATAATGAGGAACTCGCGAGGAGACTCATACTAATTCAAAAATTATAGGCTTATGTTAGGGGCTAACAGACACACTGACACTTCCCGTTGTTTGCTGCGACTTCAAGCGGCGGCGAGTGGTCTATGAGTGGACTCTATATGGTGACAGTTCGCAGTTCGCGCAACACTAATGTCAGATGACGCTCATCTGAAAGGTGATCACTCTTAACGCTAATATACGAAAATGACTGTTATCAGATGTCCGACAGGGGAGCATCACTGTTTTGACACTGACTTAAATCTCGCTTTCTTAAGTGGGCCATACGTACAATGGAGTAGGACAAATTATTAAAATTCTAGGTATAAAATTACAGAAGGCGCGACTCTACACTATCACCGTGGACATATTGCAATAACTATAAAGGTTGAATCCTTACTCCATATATATAAAAGAGCAACTCCATAGACGCTACCAAATCAAAAGAAGCAATGACTAGATGGATCGTTACATTAACACAGACCACCTGAAAAGTGATATGTCCCCAAAAACCAAAAACATACGGCATAATTGTTTCACAAATTCTGCAGCCCGCTTCCAGCGCTTCACGTTTAGTGCTTTCTTGCAGCGCGTCCGCTGCTGATGTGAACTTATGATTGCGATGGATGACGAAATGATAAAAGCAGCAGCTATGTACGGCATGTGAATATGCAATCAGCGCGTTCCGACCGAAGTGTGTGAATCTCTGAGTGGAAAACTAACTGAAGGTGGTGCAACATCAAAGCTCAGCCGCTGGAATCTGGATGACAAATGCACACGCCCACGCAACCCACACAGATCGGGCTCGTCGAGCGTCGTTGGTCGGTCGACGTCGTCATCAGCATCAGTCAAGCCAATCAACGTTCCTCACTCGAGTACGTCGGTCCGTTCGTCCGAACACACCGATGTATGGCTAACTACGTTGCCTTGTTAGCAGAAGTACACATGTTCGACGCCTCTTTATCACTGTCGGCAGTATATGCTGTATAAGCATTTTCATTTGCAACATGCATCTTTAATCTTTTTGAAGATGTTTTTGCTGCACTCGAATGCGGCGAATGGTGTGTGCTGAAGTAGCGCGTGGTTCTGCTGTTAATACACAAATGAATATGACTAACAACAACGACAATAATAACACGAAAACCGACAACCCGCCACAGACCGTAAGTTCAAACGCGGTTTGGGGTCAGGGTGGACATCCAACCAAACTTGTTCTGACATCTCTTCCGGTTCAACTACATCGGGCATCCATCTCGTCCATTGCAGAGGAACAGCAAGTCAAATAAAACAGCGTAGTCATCATCGTCACACTTGCCGTTTCTTGCTAAAAACGTCGAATTCGCCTCGTCGTTGGTGTGTTGTCTTCCAGTTTATCACCCATTACCCGCTTGCAACTGATCGTACTTCGCGGCGACTGGCTTGGATTCAGCGCGAAGCATCATCGACAGTTTGTCAAAGCTCGTTCCAGACGGCCAGCCCTGCCTCCGCCGCCGACGCCGCCGCCGCCGAGTCAACTTGTTCGCCGTCAGCGGCGAGTCACGACAACGCCCGACGTCGTCGTGGTCGTCGCCGCTCACGTCAATTCAATCCAGCTTTACATGTAAATTGGCTCATTAGCAGCAGCACGCCCCAGACCCACTGACCAACCGTCCGTCCGTCAGTCGCCGGCGCGCCGCGTCGCCGTCGCCGCGTCGCAACTAAACGAAAGAGCGACGTCGAGAAACAGAGAAAAACATGCGAACGCACATCGCGTGTCATGCCTATCAGCAGCGCCACATCCGCAGCTGATGACTGGCTGGCCGCTGTCTGCACGCGACTGACGACTGTAATTGAAAATACTCGAAATAAACGCCCCCTCAAGCCATCGCATATATCGCCACAGTTCCCAACAGCATAGGCGAAAAATACTGCTGGCCGTATCAACGACAAATCGACATTTTTGACAGTTGCCAGCGTTTCATGAATAGTAATCATTTCACAGGAATTACTTGATTCGCTGCGTCGCGCATGCAATAGCAAGGTAAAGGTGCCACGGTCCAAGGTTCACAGTTCATCTTGTCTGTTAGGCCTTTGAACCTGTGGGTGAACAAGCCACGAATTCTGTAACGTTGCACTCTGCCAGATTACGGTTACCTTCCTAGCTTAAGAGCACATCCGTTGGTTCGCAAATACCAAGTTAATACTACTTGGTGACATGTGTGTTAGTGACTTGCCCTGTAATCGACAGCTCAGCGGGTGAAGACTGAATCGTGGACCTGCCGAGTACTTGGCTCCGCTATAATAATAATAATAATAATAATAATAATAAAATGATTTATATAGCGCCATAAGGTGGTAACTCCAGAGGCGCTATCAAGCCACACGAGTACCATGACTGACACGGCAGGCATGTAATTTGGAATGGTTTGAAAATCTCAGCGGCCAGCTACACACGGTGCCGTTTATTCACCGATCATGGGCATTTCAGCCAAGTCGGAAAAAAGTGATAGCCAATGCTAAATGAGCAGATCTGTGCAAGATGCGCAAACTGAAATCGGGTTTCAACGACGTCTATGACTAACAATGAAAAGGTCGGAATACTGTTACCACGCGTGACCACTGATGACAGAACTCGTTATTGAACGGAACTCGATACAGATTGCCAACCGCAGCAAATGGAAACCGTGCAAGACAGCCAAGACCAATGAATACAACGCTTCATAGTCCTCTGCATGGCTCGGAACATTCATTTTGCCACTAAAAGATTAAATACAGCTTCTATGATTCATTGGTCGTTTAGCCTGACCTGCAGTTGTCTTTCAACCATCGGCGAATGAGCTTCACTCTTTTTCACCCGCAGCTTCAGTCTAGTCTCAAAGTCACCAATCGCTCTTTCCGCTACTCAGCACCCTAAACACTGAACAAACTTCCATCACTCACTCAGATTACCATTTTCCTCCGCTACATTCTCCAGTTGTCCTCCATTCTCTGGACCTGTTGTTGGCTTAATTGTCTCATTTGGTGTTCAACTTTCGTCTCAAAGCTCACCTTTTCTCCAGGTCCTTTCCTCCATAGCTTTTACCATTCTCCTAGCACGACTTCATGGATATTTAACCATATCCGGTGTTGGTACGTCTTTGATGGAGTTTAGTTTGGTTCAGTGCGGCAGATTAAGCTGGCTTTGCTAGCTTTTAGGCGCACTAGCTATAATATAGTTTTACAGCCGTGGAACATTCTGCCGCATAACGTCACATTGGTACCGTCACTGCATGTTTTCAGGAAACGCCTGAAGAACCATCTTTTCGATCGTTCTTTCACCTAATCTCCTCTAGTGGCCGCGCAGTGACTTCATCATTTCGGATACTATAATCGCTCGTTTCCCTTACTTCACTTACATGTCTTACCGTGCAAGACAGCCAAGAACAAGATTCATGCATAGACAGTGAAGTGCATGTAGTGCAGTCCGTAGCCACGAAGCAAATCCCCTTTACGGTGCTTTCAGTCGGCGAGGGTTATGCCCAACCAGAGTTGTCAGTGGGTCTATTTTCATCGAGTCAGCCCAACCCAACCCACCGAATAAC
>Ga0056115_1000545_pt1 | contig 16920 bp, 15 predicted proteins | sample WorMetOlspDAHAB1_FD_77007 | JGI IMG/M metagenome (GOLD analysis project Ga0056115, IMG submission 77007) | Marine gutless worms symbiont microbial communities from Max Planck institute for Marine Microbiology, Germany - Olavius sp. DAHAB.1 ...
AGGTATCGTTGAAGCCGCCCGTTCCCAGTCGACCTCGGAACGCGCGACCGCGACGACGCAGTTCGACGAGCTCGGCAAGCAGATCTATCAGCTGGTTGAGGACGCCTCCTATCAGGGTCTGAATCTGCTGAACAACACCAGTTCCAAGCTGGAAGTGTCGTTCTCGACACGGACGGCGTCGGAACTGGAAGTCTCCGGCTTCGCGCTGAACGCGACCAACGTGACCACGGCGACCCTGTCGACGCGTGTCTTCTCGGTTGCCTCCTTCAGCGGCTCCGGGGCGTTCCTGTTCTCGAACTTCGGTGCGACGGCCAGTTTCACCTCGTTCGGGGCGAACAACTCTTTGGTCAGTCGGTCGGCCACGGTGGTGACAATCCTGGACAACGCTGTCTCGCGGCTTCGTTCGCAGGCGGCCAAGCTGGGTACCAACGTCGCCATCCTGGAAACCCGCCTGGACTTCACGAAGTCCTACGTGAACACCATCGCAGGCGGTTCCGACAAACTGACGTTGGCGGACCTCAACGAGGAGGGTGCCAACCTCATCGCGTTGCAGACGCGACAGCAGCTGGGTATCCAGTCGTTGTCAATTGCCGGTCAGCAGCAGCAGGCCATCCTGGCGCTGATCCAGTAATAAACCAGTCGCGACAACGCGAGAACCTTGGGCCCCCGCTGCGCGGGGGCCCTTCTTCTTTACGCCATCTTAACCAAAGACGTTAACGATTCGCCGGTCAATTTCCTGCGGCCCGCCCGCCTTGCGTCGTCGAGACCGTCCAAGCATCGGGGAGACGGTCGAAGGCGCGCCACCATAGGGCGTAACACCTTGTTATGGCACGGGAAATGCATATCACACTTGAGCCGCGGCAAAAGCCGATCGGCTCGAAGACGAGGCGAGAACGTGTCGAAGACAATGCCAGAACAGCAGTCCTCCCCGAAAGCAGCCGACGATCCGCGGGTTGTGGAGACGCTGTCGGCCGCCCTCACGGCGATCGAGGAAGGCGACTTCGCCACGGCGGTCGCGGCGGTCGAGACGGTCCTGACGAAGGTGCCCGAACATGGCCCGGCGCTGCACATTCTGGGCCTGGTTGCGATCCGGATGAACGAACCCGGCCGCGCAATCGAACTGTTCAGGGCCGCGCACGGGATCGATCCGGACTGCCGGGAGCATTGCGATGCTTTGGCGATCATGTACGCCAAGGTCGGCAATCTTCAGGAGAGTCTGTACCACGGCAAACTGGCGACCGCGCTGACCCCGAATGACAGCTACCCTGGGCTTCTGCCGGATTGGCTGGGAAGCTTCGAGGCGAATTTTACGGACATCGAGGAATCGCCGCTGATCACGGCCGGCGAGGCCCTGATGCGGGCCGGGCAATTCATGGACGCGGCCCACCACTTTCGCAATGCAGCCGAACTGGACACGAAAAACGCACGTGCCTGGCGCGGGCTCGGCAATGCGCTGTTCCGCGCCAACCGGCCGATCGACGCCGACGTTGCTTTCCAGGCCCTGGTCTCGCTGAGCCCTGATGGACCTGACGATCTCTCGTCCATGGCGCGCAACCTGACGCGGATGGGAGCATTCCAGGAAGCGCGCGAAACGCACACCAACGCCGTGACCCTGGCCGAAACGCGCCACGATCTTTATTCGGCAATGCTGCAGGACCGGCGTTTCGATCCGGCCTTCGATGCCGCCGCAATTGCGCAGGCGGAAACAGCCTGGGGCGAAGTCTTCGGCCTTGAGGCCATGCCGGCCGCCCCGCGGCCGCCGGAAAGCAAACCCAGGAAACTGCGGCTGGGCCTGGTCTCCGGACGTTTCCGCAACGGAACCGACCTGGATTTGTTCCTGGCCATGCTGCGGCACGCGGCGGCCTCCAGCGTCAGCGTTCATTGCTACAACAACAACGCGTTCAACGATGTGGCGACGCGCCGGCTGCAGGGCTATGTCGAGGGTTGGGTCGACATCCGCGAGGTGGACGACGAGACCGCGGCGACGATCATCCGCAACGACCGCATCGACGTATTGCTGGATCTGGACGGTCACGAGGAGGACGGGCGGCCCCGCCTGTTTTCGCTGCGACCGGCCGTCACCGCGTTCAGGCTTTGGGGGCTGCCCGGCGCGGCCGATGCCCAGGGCTTCGACGGAGTGCTCGGCGACAGCGTGACCTATGACAAGACCGTCAAGAACGCGCTGCGAATCGACGGCGGATTGCTGCCGCTGCCGGAGAGCCACGCACCGGCGCCCGACGGGGCGCGTTCGGACGCGGCGTTCTGCTTCGGGACGCTGGCGACGCGGGCGCAGTTGAACGAAGACGTGGTCGATGCCTGGGTGAAGATCCTGACTAAGTCCGGTGCGACCCTGCTGCTTAATCCTGACTGGCTTGGCGGCGCGGAGATTGCGGCGGACCTCAAGCGATCCTTCACCGCACGGGGCTGTGACGACAACGTCCAAATTCAAGAGCTCAGCAAAGACCGCGACGGCGACACGGCGCGCTATTTCGAAATGGTGGACGCCGTGCTGGAGCCGTTTCCGATGCCAAGCCTGGCGCGGCTGTGGGATGCGTTTCGCCATTGCAAACCGACGCTGTGCCTGATGTCGGACCTGCCGGAGTCGCGGATCGTCCCGGGTCTGCTGACCCAGGCCGGCCTCGCCGACCTGGTCGCCGAAGACGCCGCCGGCTATATCGCGGCGGCCGTGGCGGTCGCCCGGGACGGGGATCGGCTGCAGTCCGGTCGCGATCGGCTCGCGCACGGGCTGGACGGCGGGATTGGACACCTGACGCCGAAGGCGCGGCTGGATGCCTTGGCCGACGCGCTGATCGCCCACTACAGGAGCGTCGTATGACCGAGCAGCTGTCCTTCTCGCCGACGCCCGACAGCGCCGATGAGTCGGGTCTGGACACGGCCTTGTTCGAACAGAACCTGCGGGCTTTCGAAGAGCATCTTCCCGCCTATGCCGCGATGATGCGCGACCTGCATGCGCGTGGAACCGTCTCGAAGGTGGTCGGGTCCGAGGCCGGCGGCGACTTGAACATCGATCTGGGACATGACCTGCTTTACGGCGAGGATGCCCCGACATTCGCCAGCAAGCAGGTCGATCGCTATCTGGAGAAGCCGACCCGTTTTCGAAGCGCGCGGTACACCCCGCCCAGCGAACCGGCTCTGGCCACGGAGCATCTGATCAAGAACGTGGCCGAACAGACGGGAACGGATCTGTCAACGCTTCACGGCGACCCCGACCCGGGCGGCGGCTACATGATCGTCTACGGTGTCGGGCTGGGGTGCCACATCGATGCATTGGTCGATGCGCTGGAATTCAGAAGCCTGGTCCTGCTGGAGCAGTACGAGGAGTTCATCTACCACTCCATGTTCTTCCAGGACTGGGGGCGCTGGTTCAAGGAAATGCATGCCCGAAAGGGCCATGTGATTCTGTTGCTGGGCAGCGAACCGGACACCATGGCCAACACGCTGTACAGCACGCTGCGCAAACAGCAGTTCGGCCTGGTCGACGGGTCCTACCTGATCAAACACTACAAGTCCTATTTCGTCGAAGAGACGGATGCGCTGTTCAAGGAAAAGACCCCCGTCCTCGGCGCAAGCCCGGGCTTCTACGAAGACGAGCGGACGATGCTCAACAACTGCTTCTGGAATCTGAAGCGGTACGGCTCGTATTTGTTCTTCGACCGGCCGCGACTGGTGAAGAACTGCCCGGTTTTCGTTATCGGTTCGGGACCGTCGGCCGACCAGGCGATCGATCTGATCAAGGAAAACCGGGACAGGGCGGTTCTGATCACCTGCGGGACCGCGCTTGAGGTGATGTTGCGCAACGGCATCAAGCCGGACTTCCACGCAGAGCTTGAAAACACGCCGGGACCGCTCGACATCATCTCTCGGATTGCCGAGGAGCACGATCTCAGCGGCATTACCTTGTTCGCATCGACCACGGTGCATCCGGACGTGCCGGCGCTGTTCGACCGGCGGATCTTCTTCTTCCGGGACACGACCTGCTCGACCCAGTTCTTTGCAGGGCCGGGCGAAGAGGTTTTCCTGGCGACCACGACCGTCACCAACACAGGCTGCAGGCTTGGTCTCGGGCTCGGGTTCCGCGAGCTTTATATGTTCGGAACGGACCTTGGAACGCGGACCCCCGGCGAGCATCACTCGAAGAAATCGATCTATTACACGGACGAGAACTTCCTGACCGAGAACCCCGCCCATCTTGCGCAAACCAAGTTTCCGCTGAAGATCCCCGGTAACCTGGGCGGAGAAGTCTGGACGCACCATTCGTTCCTGCTCAGCCGCACGTTTTTCACGATGCTGTTCCCCGCCTATCCCGCCTCCAAGGTGTACAATTGCAGCGACGGGGCGGTGATCCCCGGCGCGATCCCGAAGCTGGCGCATACGGTCGAAATTGCGGCCACACCGGATGACAAGCGCAGGGCGCTGGACACCGCGTTTAAGGAACTGAGGGAGATCGAAACCGGCTATGCGATCGATCCGGTTGCGATCGGATTGCTGCGGGACGCAACCCAGAGCTGGTACGCCCAGTTGAAGGATGCCGTCCGCCGGTACCAGGCGGGCGAAGACGACGTCTACGATCTCTACGACACGGTTGTCAGCCTGATGCCGCCGGAAGGGGCGGAAGCGATCCCCAACACGCTCTACCAGATGAATGTCGGCAGCGTGATGATCGGGTTTCAGTTCCTGTGGAACGTGGTGCGCCGGCTTCCGGAAGACCGGCGCGGCGAGTTCCGACGCGTCTTCTGCGACCTGTACCGGGAATGCCTGCAGAGCATCGAGAACGACGCCGTGGACTTCATGAACGAGTTGATCGACGCGGCATAACACCGAAGGCGGGACGAACGGGTATGAACATCTTCGGAAAGAACCCGGACGACAGCGTGATTGTCGTGGCGGAGATCGGCGTCAACCACGAGGGCAATCCCAACGCGGCCCATAAGATGCTGGAACTGGCTGCCGCGGCCGGCGCGGACGCGGCCAAGTTCCAGACCTATACGCCTGAACGGTACGTGGCCACCGACGACGCCGAACGGCTGGCGCGGGTGACCCGTTTCGCGCTTTCCGAGGAAGATCTGCGGGCCCTGGCCAAACACGCGGCCGAGCTGGGCATCGGGTTCTTCTCCAGCGCGCTGACCGAGGATGTCGTGCCGCTGTTGGCCGAACTGGGCCCGGCGATCAAGATCGCCAGCGGCGACATCACTTTCGAGCCGGTGATCAGGGCGGCCGCGGCGACCGGGCGCATCGTCATCCTGTCGACGGGCGCCGCCACCGAAGCCGAAGTGGACCGCGCGGTTCAGTGGGTCGCCGATGAGATCGGCAGCGACCTGCTGGCGGACAGACTGGTGCTGTTGCACTGCGTGTCGGCCTACCCGACGCCGTTCGAACAGGCGAACCTGAACGCCATCCCCTACATGGCGGCGCGGTACCAGCCGGTGAATGTCGGTTATTCGAACCATGTGCAAGGTCCGGAAGCGGTGATTGCCGCGGTCGCCCTGGGCGCCGACCTGGTGGAGGTCCATTTCACCGACTGCAACCGGGGCCGCGAGTTCCGCGACCATGCGCTGTCGGCGGATCCGGACGACATGCGGTATCTGACGGGCATTCTGCCCGGCATCCGCGCGGCGCGCGGCGCTTACGCAAAAAACCGTCAGGCCTGCGAAGGCGAAACGGTCGATGCGATCCGCAAGGGCCTGATCGCCGCCCGCGACCTGCCGGCCGGCACGGTGCTGCAGGCGTCCGACCTGGCCTATGCCCGGCCCGGCACCGAATACCCGTGCGGCGAGCTGGCGCTGGCGCTCGGCAAGACGCTGGACGCGGGCCTGGCGAAGGGCGCGCTCATCCGGCGCGCCAACCTGATGGAGAAGGTGGGGATCTGATGTGCGGTATTGCCGGTGCGATCACGCCGGCGCCCCTGGACGATGTGCGCCTGGAACGAACGTTGGCCGCCATGCGGCGGCGCGGGCCCGACGGTGAGGGCGCTCACCGGGCCCGATTGGGCGACAGCCACCTGACACTGTTGCATTCCCGCCTGGCGATCGTCGACCTGGACGACCGGTCCCGCCAGCCCTACCGCGCCGACGACTGCGTGCTGGTCTTCAACGGCGAGATCTACAACTACCTGGAACTGACCGAGGAACTGAAGGCTCTGGGCCATGCGTTCCGGACCACCGGGGACACCGAGGTCATCGTCAAGGCGTACCGCCAGTGGGGCCCGGATGCCGTCGACCGGTTCGAAGGCATGTGGGCCTTCGCGCTTTACGACTTGCGCGCCGAACAGCTTTTCATCAGCCGCGACAGGTTCGGCGAAAAGCCGCTGTTCGTCTGGGAGACCGGCGGCGCGCTTTATTTCGGGTCGGAGGTCAAGTTCCTGGCGACCCTGCGCGGCGACAAGCCCGCGGTCAACGCCGACCAGGTCCGCCGCTACTTGGTTCAGGGCTACAAGGCGCTGTACAAACGGCCGCAGACCTTCTTTTGCGACGTGCAGGAGTTTCCTGCGGGTTGCAACGCGATCCTGACCGGTTCAGGGTCGCTGGCGCCGCGCCGCTATTGGGAGCTGCAGCACGCGCCGGCGCCGATGTCCTTCGACGATGCGCTCGCCGGCGCGCGGGCCCATGTCGCGCGTGCGATCGAGCTCAGGCTGCGGGCCGACGTGCCCGTCGCGGTCCGGCTTTCCGGCGGGATCGATTCCAACGTGATCTGCGGCATGGCGGTGCGCGAGCTGGGGGTGGAAACCACCAGCTTCTCGCTGGTCGAGGACGACGAGCGCTACGACGAGACGGGAAACATCCTGAAATCCGTCGCCTATCACGACATGCCCCATCACCTGGTGCGGATCCCGCAGGCCGGCTTCCTGGATCGCCTGCAGGACATGGTCGCCTATTTCGACGCGCCGGTCTTCACCATCTCCTACTACCTGCACTGGCTGGTGTCGCAGGCGATCCACCGGGCGGGGCTGAAGGTCTCGCTGGGCGGCACCGGGGCCGACGAGCTGTTCTCGGGTTACTACGATCACTACCTGTTCTGGCTGGCGGAGATGCTCGCGCTGAACGGCAGCCAGAATTTCGATGCGCTGGTCCGGGACTGGCGGGGCAGCTACGGGCAGTTCGTGCGCAACCCCTATCTCCAGGACCCCCTGGCCTTCGTGAAGCAACCGGCCATGCGCGACCACATCTTCCTGCGCGCGGACGAGTTCGCCGACTATCTGTGCGACGATTTCGACGAGCCTTTCGCCGAGGAGCGGTTCTGCGATGCGCCGATGCGCAACCGCATGCTGAACGAGGTTTTGCGCGAGACGGTGCCGCCGATGCTGCACGACGACGACCTGAACGCGATGTACCACTCGGTGGAGAACCGGGCGCCCTATCTGGACAGGGGCCTGGCGGAGTTCCTGTTCTCGGTCCCGTCGGAGCACCTGATCCATGACGGCCTGCCCAAGTTCCTGCTCCGGGCCTGCGGCGACGGCATCGCGCCCGACGAGATCATGCGCAACCCGCGCAAGCAAGGCATCAACGCGCCGATCACCAGCTTCGTGGATTTCGCCGATCGGCAAGTGAAGGACCGGATGCTGGCGGACGGCCCGCTGTTCGATCTGGTACGCCGCGACAAGGTCGCGGAGCTTCTGGACTCCGACATCCGGCTGAACAGCGAGTCCAAGTTCCTGTTCTACCTGGTTTCGGCCAAGCTGTTCCTCGAAGCCCAGGAGGCTTTTGCCCCATGAACTACTGCACCTCCTGCATCCTGCCCGACACCCGTCCCGGCATTGTCCTGAACGACGACGGCGTCTGCACCGCCTGCGTCGGCCACTGGGACAAGGAACACCGCATCGACTGGGAGGCGCGGGCGGGCGCCTTCGCCACCGTCGCCGACTGGGCGCGCAAGGCGTCGTCCGGTTACGACTGCATCGTCCCCGTCAGCGGCGGCAAGGACAGCTGGCACCAGGTCCTCAAGGCGAAGGAGTACGGCCTCAACGTGCTGGGCGTCACCTGGCGGACGCCCGCCCGAACCGAGACCGGACAAGACAATCTCGATGCGATGATCGAACGGCTAGGCATCGACCATATCGACTACACCATCAACCCCGACGTCGAGCGCCGCTTCATGAAGGCCGCGTACGAGCGCCTGGGCGCGATCGGTCTGCCCATGCACATGGCGCTGTTCGCCATCCCGATCCAGCTGTCGGTGCAGCTTCGGATTCCGCTGATCATCTGGGGCGAGAACGTCCAACTGGAATACGGCGGCAACGAGGTGGAGCGACTGGCGACCACGCTGGACCGGGAATGGCTTTCCAAGCATGGCTGCCTGCAATCGACCAACGCGTCGGACTGGCTGGGCGCGGAGGGCCTGACGGCCGAGGAACTGACGCCCTACCGCTTTCCGGACGATCCCGATTTCGAAGTTAAGTCATTGTTTTTAGGCGCTTTCTTCAAGTGGAATTCTTACGAGAACGCGCGCCTTGCCGAGGCGCACGGCTTCGCCTACCAGGCCGACGACCTGAAGACCGGGACCTGGGACTTCGCCGACATCGACTGTCATTTCATCTCGCTGCATCACCTGACGAAATGGCACAAGTTCGGCTTTACCCGCGCCTTCGACAATCTTTCGGTCCAGATCCGCTATGGCATGACCACGCGGGACAAGGCGATCGAAACCATGCGGCAGATCGGGTTTCAGACCCCGGCTGACGACATCAAACGTTTCTGCGCATTCCAGGACCTGCCGGAGTCATGGTTCTGGCAGACCGCGGAAACGTTCCGCAACGAGCGCATCTGGAAGCGCGACGGCAATGTTTGGAAGATTCCCGGTTTCCTGATCGAAGACTGGGACTGGAGGGCCAGCCCATGACCATGCACGAGAAACCCCGGCGGGACATGTTCTGCCCCTCCGGCGACTGGCAGCACCTGGCGACCTTCACGTCGGCGCCTGAAGGCGAGACGGATTTCGGCATCGACCCCTATCACCGGTCGTTGTGGCAGAGCGCCGATACCGGTCACATCGTCAACCGGCACAGCATGAACCTGACCGCGTTCTATCAAAGCGACTACTGGAGCAAGACCTACCCCGCCGGGCCCAAGCCGGTCTTCGACAAGATCATGGCCCTGCCCGACGGGCGTTCGGACAACAAGGTCCGGGTGGCGCGGATCGAGGCGTTCTGGCGGGACGCCGCGCCGGATGCGCCGAGGACGCTGTTGGACATCGGGTCCGGGCTCGCCGTGTTCCCGGCCGGGATGCAGGCCCAGGGCTGGCAGTCGACCGTCCTGGATCCGGACCCGCGGGCGATCGACCATGCCGTCGCCAACGCCGGCGTCCAGGGCCTGGCGGCCGACTTCCTGACCACCCATCCCGGGCACCGGTTCGGTCTGGTCAGCCTGAACAAGGTTCTGGAACATGTCCGCGAGCCGGTCAGCATGTTGTGGCGGGTCCACAACTGCCTTGCGCCCGGCGGCGTCGTCTATGTGGAAGTCCCGGACGGCGAGGTGGCGATCCAGCACGGCCCAGACCGGGAGGAGTTCTTTATCGAACACTTTTGCGCCTTTTCCTTCGTTTCTCTGGCGCTGCTGGTGCATCAGGCCGGCTTTTCTGCACGCCTGATCGAACGCGTCGTCGAACCCAGCGGCAAATACACCCTGCGCGCCTTCCTGGTGACTCCTTGACCGAGATCATGCGAGCAGGTGCGGTTGCGGTCGCCCGTCAGCCCTTCGAAGAGGCGCTGCTGGAAAGACCGGTCTGGCGCGTGAGTATCGACGGTGCGGTGCAGTCCGAGGATGTCGCCGCGCTGGCGGTCTCGTTGCGTCTGGACGGAATCGGACTTGCGATGTGCCGCCTTCCCGAGGGCGACCCCGCGATCCCGCTGCTTGCGGCGGCGGGGTTCCGCCCGGTGGAGGCGCTGCTCACCTTCGAAGGGCCGCTGTCCGACGATGCCGAGATGCCCGCGGGCGTCCGGGCGGCGTCGGAAGCCGATGTGACGGATTGCCGCGCAATTGCCGCCACTGCCTTCTGTTTCGACCGGTTTCACACCGACCCGGCGATCGACGACGGTGCGGCCGACGCGCTGAAGGCGCAATGGATCGAAAACGATCTGCGCGGCCGGGCGGACGCCGTCCTGGTCGCCGAGACCGACGGTGCGCTTGCCGGCTTCAATGCATGCCTGATGTCAGGGGAGACGGCCGTGATCGACCTGATCGCCGTGAAACCGGCGGCGCAGGCCAGGGGTATCGGCCGCGCCCTGGTGGCGGGCGCGTTGGCCCACTATGGCGGCCGCGCCCGCACCCTGCGGGTGGGGACGCAAGAAACCAACCATGCATCGCGGCGGCTTTACGAGGCTTTCGGACTGCAGGTCGTTGCCCGGGCGGTGACGCTGCACTGGACGCCGGGCCCGTCGGGGCCGATCGGTGAAGCGAATGAACAGGCGAAGGAGCCGGGACAGTGAGTGCAGTTGATGCGGGTGTCGGACAATCGATGCTGAACGATTCGCTTCACCGTGCCGCCGAGGCGACCGAAGCAAACGACTGGATGTCGGCGAAGGCCTGCTACAGGGAAGCGTTGAAGTTCGCCCCGAAGCAGCCGAAGATTCTCAACAAATTCGGCGAAGTCTGCGTTCTTCTCGGCCACACACAGGAGGCGCATGCCGCTTTCAACACAGTTCTTGGCCTGCCTCGAAACGCAATGGAGGAGATCGACTACCAAATCGCTGTCAAGGGCACCATTGTGGTGTTGGTCATGCTTGGCCAACTGGACAGGGTCGCGGGACTCCTGGCCGACAAAACCATCGGCCGGGATCTGGATGTTCCTTTGACCCGGTTTCTCCTGTTGGCGCTGGGGCGAACGGGCAATTTCGACCGGCTTGCGTCCTGCTTTGCGCCTGCGATGCGAATCAAGACGATACCGATGAACCCGGGGGAGTTGGGGGCCGCACTGGTCGTGACGGACCACGTCAAAGACGGCCTTCGCTACCTTGAAATGTGGCTGAGCTCCAATCCGGGCGACCTTAACGCGCTGGTCCAGTATGTTCGTACCTTGGCCTGTTCTGGCTTGTTTCCGGCCCGCGACCAGGTGCAGGCGCGCTTCGACGCACTGGGCTTCATACCGGAGCTGGCGCTCTACCGGGGCTACCAGTTGGCGCGCTACTACGATATGCGCGACGACCTTGCCCTGTTCGAGACGGAAGACGACCCGGGCGTCTGGCACGAACGTGTGAATCTTCATCCGGGGGTGACAGGTCTGTCCCGAATGGAGTTCAGGCCAGACGCAATCGCCCGGAACCGCGGGACGTTCAAGACCCCGGAAATATCCGTCAATGCGTTGCGCAACGGCGTGGCCGGTGTGCGCGAGCTTGTGCGGACGTGGCGGGCTGAGGGCCGCTTCGACGTCCAACTGGCCAATATCGCCGCCGTCAGGGACCGCTTCGGCGGGGCAGCGCAGGACCCGGTTCAGATTCTGTCGACCGGTCGGTGCGGTACCCGGTCTTTGTTCAGCCTGTGCCAACGCTCCAGCTCTGTGCTGCCGTTCCACTCCTTCGAGTTGACGACCTTGCCGATCGACCGGAATCACCTGCTGTTCCGTATGATGACCGGGCACCTGGACAAGAAGTCCATTGCGGCGTTGGCCGAGCACTATCTGCAGTCCCGGACCGCGGAACTCATATACGCCTACCGGACAGGCCGGACGCCGGTGATCATCAGCCACTGGGATACGGTGTTTGCGCCGTTTGTGGCCGAGATGTTCCCAGAGTCGCGGTTTCTGTTTCTGTGGCGGGACGAAATGGCGGTCTTCAAGTCGATCTACGGAAAGAACCAGTGGCAGAGCAGTCAGCTCATGCCGCTGCAGCACGACCCGGCCTTTCCCAATGGCCGCTTCGTCTGCCAGGAGGATCCCAGTCTCGATATCGAGTCGCAGATATCCTGGTACCTGCAGGTGACCCGGGCATTCGCCGAGGCGTTCCTGGCGGATATCGCACCTGGGCGCGGCCTGTCGCTGCTCTCGGAGACGTTTTTTGCCGGCGCGCAGGAGACGCTGGAGCAACTGCAGACGGTTCTGCCCCTGACCGACATCGATCCGCAGGCATTCGCGGAGCACCTAAAGACACCACAGAATGCCAAGGAGACTGCACAACAGGTCGATCCGGAAGATCTTCAGCGCCGGGCGGAACGGGTGCCGGAGCTGGTAGATCAACTCGCCCGGACGGGCGCGTTCTCAGGCGATACGTGACGCAGAGGCGGACGGGAAGCACAATGACAGCACACAAAACACAGCAACCCCCGGCGCCGACCGCCGACCGCGCCGACCTCGCCAATGCCATCGCGACGGCCCGGGAGTTGGCGCGGGTGGCGGAACGCGCGCTCGCCGACGGCGACCTGGCGGCCGCCCGGCGCGGCTACGAGGAAGCGCTGGAGGCGCTGCCGAACAATGCGGAGCTTCTGGTCAAGCTGGGCGCCGTTTGCCTCCAGATGGGCCTGGCGTTGCCGGCGGAGCGGGCCTATTCGATCGTCCTGCGCTCCAAGCAGTCGGACATCCATCCCGCCGTTTTTTCGGCGGCGTTCCAAGGCCTGTTGCAGACCAATGCGCTCAGCGGCCAGCACGAGCGGAACGCCGAGATGCTGGTTCGCAACAGCGGTGCGCTTTTGCAGGACCAATCCTTCTTGGATGTTTTGGCGCTGGCCCTGTTGTTTACAGGCAACCTGCGTGCTCTCGCCGATTGTGCAGACGCATTCCTCGCCTGCAACCCGCTGCCTCATCAGCTGCCCCAGCTTGCCCTGGCTCTGATCCGGGCGGGCCGGGAACGGCGCGGGCTGGATGTGATGGCCGCCGTGGCACGGTCGCAGCCCGGCGACCCGGGGATCATCGCGCTGTTGGTGCGCGCCATGGCCGCGGCCGGCAAGCTTCCCAGCGTGGAGGCCGCGCAGACCTGGCTGAAGGACAGAGCCAAGCTGGACCCGGCGCCGGTCTTCACCCACTACCAGTTCGCCCGTTATGCGGATGTCTCAGAGACGCTGGAGATCCTGGGCCGGGAGACCGACTTCCCGGTGCACCACGACTATCACCGGCCGGTCCCGGTGTCCTCGGGCCGGTCTCGCTTTGCCTATGGCCGGGCCTACGACCGGCCGGACCCGGACCGCTGGGTCGCCCCGACGATCGACCCTGCGGTCGTCGCCCGGTCCCTGACGGACCTGCGGGGCATGGTGCGCGACCTGAAGGACGCGGGCGCCTTCGAGATCCAGCTTCGCAACATCGCCGCGGCCCGGCAGCGCTTCGCGCCCGAGGCGGGCGATCCGGTGCAGGTCCTGTCGACCGGCCGGTGCGGCACCCGCGCGCTTTATTACCTGCTGCGCCCGATGGAGACGGTTCTGCCCTTTCATTCGGCCCAGTTCGCCACGATAGCGGCCGACCGCAACCACCTCCTGTACCGCCTGCTGACCGGCACGCTGGATCGGGACGCGGTGGCCGAGATCGCACTGACCTATCTGCAGACCCGGACGGCGGAGCTGATCCACGCCTATGCCCGCGGCCGCACGCCCATCCTGGTGACCCACTGGGACACCATCTTCGGCGCGGTCAACGCCGAGCTTTTCCCGGAGATGCGGTTCCTTTACCTGCACCGCGCGCCGGGGCCGGTGTTCAAGTCGATCTTCGGCAAGAACCAGTGGCAGAACAGCCAGCTCATGCACCTCGTCTACGACCGGACCTTCCCGGACGGCGATTTCGTCTGCCGGATCCAGCAGGACCTGTCGATGGAACAGCGGGTCTCCTGGTATCTCCACGTCACCCGGGTGCTGGCCCGCGGCCTGCTGGCCGACCTGGAACCGGGGCGCGGCCGCGAGCTGGCCTCGGAGAAGATGTTCGCCGCCTCCGACGAGGCCTTCGAGACCCTGGCCGACTTGATCCCCGGCTGGGCCATGGACAAGGCCGCGTTCGCCGCCCATTTCGGCCAGCGGCGGAATGCCAAGGAGGACCTGCTGCAGGTGGATGAGGACGAGCTGGAGGACCGGGCCTCCCGGGTGCCGGCGCGGCTGGAGGAGCAGGGGCGGTTTTGAGGCGGGCGTCGCTACGCCGGCGCGGCAGAGGCCGAAGACAGCAGCTGGGTGCCGCGGTAAATCACTTCGACCGCCGTTCCGCCGCCGACCGCCAGCAGGGTCAGGACGCCCTTTCTTGGACTCTTCGAACCGCTTCAGGATGGTGTTCGACACCGGTTTCAGCACGGGCCCGAAGAGCTTCATCAAAAGCAACGCCGAGACGAACCCGATATGGAGCAGCGTCGGCATATTGGGGCCCAGCAGAGCCATGAAGGAATTGAAGATCATCAATCCTGACATGGCATTCTGCCAAAGGGCCCAGTAGTCCTGTTCAAGGAACTCCTCATACGTTGGGGAACGTAATTCTTCGTCTGTCAGAAACGGCTGCTGCGATACGGCGTCCAGCGCAAAAGCTTGCATGACAAGCAGGAGATCCTCCAGCATCCCCAGCGGATCTGATCGAATGGCCTCGTCGGGGGCCAGGCAGCATCCCGTGATGGCCAGCAGAATGGTCGCCTGGATCAGCACCGCCAGACAGAGATCGATCACAAGGATCAATACTATTGTCGGGAGTTTCGTCGTTGCGTGGATCGAGGCGATGAGGCGCAGCGTGACCGCCCAGGAGACATATCCCAAGACCGCTGCGATGCCGAATATGGCGAGCATCGACTGCCACGGGTTTTCCATCAGAGCGAGAACGAACGCCGGAACCTGCACCTCCGCAAGGAGGCTGCTGACCATTACCGCGTAAGCAATTGGAAAGATCGTCGCGACGCCCGAAAACAGGGCTGCAGCCATGAAAAACCGGACGGTGACGACCCGTCGGCCGACCAGGACCGACAGGGCTCGCACGGCATCGGACGCGCCTGCGATGAGGACATGCAGGAAGTCGGTTTCGTCGAGCTCCTTCCACCATGCTCCGGCTTGCGCCCGCATCTTCTGGCGTTTGGCTTCCCCCAGCAGCCAGTCCGCAAAGACCAGCGCCACGACGACCACGGCGCCCAGGTATTCCCACACTTCGATGGTGACGATCATCGGGGACGCGATTCCTGGATGGGACCGCAAACAGCTTGCCGAGCGCTGGGGCGAAAGGCAACTGGGGGAGGGATTCGGCCGCTACCTGGAGCGGTTTATGGCGCTGTTCTCCAAGGAGCGGCGTGACCAGGTCAGGTGGTGATTCAGGTCTTGCGGAGAAAGGCGCCTTGATCTTGTTGTGTCGCTTGCACGTTGGCGAGCAAGTACAACTCCTCACCGGTTTTCTTCACATCGCCAAGCATATAGCGCGCGGCATCCGCGAGTTTTCTGTCGAATGTGTCTTTTGCGAGTGCATACCTCAACGTGACCATGTGGCCGTACGCTGCTACGACTCGGTGTGCGAGATCGGGATCAAACAGACCCAGGTCGCCAGACCTGGATTCGTAGACGTCATTGAACTCGCGCGCGCCATAGCCGGCGATGCCCTCATCCAAGCTGATCACTTCGTGTTTGGACAAGGCGTGGTCGACATTGTCGAGTTGATTCTCAAGCCGAGTAACGTTGTGCGCGATTTCCGCAGAGAGTGCGGCTGCCAGAGAGAGCCTTTGTTCTGTCCTGTGCAGTTCCTGCCGCGTGCGTTCCATCGAAGCGTTGAAGACTGTCGCGCCAGCGAGCGCAAGAAAGCCAACAACCGAACCGATTAGTGCGCCTTGCCCGGGCTTGATGGTGTCCCAGAGCACAGCGACCACCACAACACCAACAAGCACGGCGACACAAACAAGCCCGGCAATTGTCCAGGCGAGTGTCGAGGAGTTCATTTCTTGGTTCACACCTCACACGGTGCCGAACGAAGCACTAATCTTCAACCCCTCACCCTATTGGAGGCCGCATGACCCAGGACGCCGTCCCGATCACCCTGGACGACCGGCTGGAGTTTCGGGACCGGCATCGCGCCGACATGCCTCGGCGTGGCGTATAAGAGGTAAGGGAGGGGGACGAGCTGCGGTTCATTTGGATGCAGTCGGGCAGGCTGGGATTTTCGGTGGTTACGGCCAACGTCAAACCGGTACGGTGATCGATCCGGTGATCGCCTAAGTCTTCGCCGAGGCCGGCGAGATGCTGGGCGAGGACATGCTAGCCTGCGAGGGCGGCGGGGCGCTGCCGTCTGCCGTCGCGGCGAAGCTGCAACTGGCACAGCTGGATGCGGATCCGGAGCACCGGAAAGCGTTGCTGAACAGGGGGCACCCTGGGCACCAGTTGGCGCTGGAGCGGCGGGGGCGGTTGTTTAAGCTGGCTTACGGGGAGTGAGGAGACCTGGACCCATTTGTCCAGATACATCTAAATATGTGAAGAGGTGAATCACTGGTAAAATCCGCTCCATGAAGAGCTCAACTGAATTCCAAGAGATTGGGCACTGCGGCGGGACGTTCAAGATCCATGTCAAGACGGATGAGCTGGGAAATCGCGCATTTAGCATCGGCTGGGAGATGTCATCTCCAATGCCGGGTGGTTTGGTTGGTGTTCAGGTTACATTCGATGGTCAAATCCTAGGGCTTACAGCACTTGGTTGGCAGCCTAGTAAGGAAAACGGGCCTCCTCAGGAATCCAACAGCTTCACTGTACTTGTTGGCTCAGACAAGCTTGGCATGTTTGGCCACCAGTGTCGGAACTGCGGCTGCTATTGGCGTTCGGAGAGTACGCCCGTTTTCTGGAACACTACATGCGCCAAGTGCGGTCTTAGCGCACCGTCACTGGAGTTCCCCCGGTTTGATGGACAGTTATGAGCTTACAGACTCCAGTCGCCCACGGGCGTTCTTTTCGTAGTTGATGGGGGACTGGTAGCCGAGCGCCGAATGACGCCGGCCGGGGTTGTACCAGCCCTCGATGAACTGGAAGACGGCCATGCGGGCCTCGGCCTTGGTCCGGA
>Ga0056115_1000546_pt1 | contig 16913 bp, 13 predicted proteins | sample WorMetOlspDAHAB1_FD_77007 | JGI IMG/M metagenome (GOLD analysis project Ga0056115, IMG submission 77007) | Marine gutless worms symbiont microbial communities from Max Planck institute for Marine Microbiology, Germany - Olavius sp. DAHAB.1 ...
ACAATGAGTGACACATATCAGCATCCAATCACAGCGCATTAGTGTCAGTGGCCATCCGTCCCTCCCTCCCCCGTAGGCCGTCACATTCGTCTCATACCGGGCACAACGGAAACGATTGTAAACTGTTAACGTCGAGAACTCGAGTTTCATTTGGGGTGGCAGTGGCGAAGGAGGAGATTGCAGTCGGCGTTAATGAGATGCCTGTTGACGGCTTTGATCTATAGGATATAGGTCAGATGCAGCATACATGTTACAAACTGTACATAAAATGCATGCGCACGAAAGCAAAACAGAAAAAGAATAGGCCAATACATCATACAGCTGAATTTTCAACCAGCCAGTTGAATTGGCTGGTTGGGGCCACCTTGTTTCCCGACTGAGGGTGATATGAGTATGACGAAATTGGGGTTAGCCTGTTGTGTTTATTGTGTTTAGTTGTTTCGGTTTATTGAGTTGTATTGAGTTGTGTATTTTTTGGTTGTTTGGTTTTGTTTGTTAGTACTTTATCCAAGTGATTGGCTGGAAAGACTTACTTTTGTGATATCTTTCATGTCGAAGGGTTTCCTCTTCAAAGACCAAATTGAAGAGTTATTTATTGTAATGGTTTACTCTGTGTATTCCCTTACACATAACATTGTCAACTTTCTTGTTAATTTCACTTTTTTAAACCATATAGCCCACTTGTGCTGAAAGTGCCTTTAAACCCCAATCAGTCGATCAGTCTGGGCACTGGTGTTGTTGTAGAGTGGCTGTGGTGGGTAATGTCGACGCCGGCAAGAGTACGCTGCTCGGCGTTCTCACGCACGCCGAGCTCGACAACGGACGAGGCTATGCGCGCCAGAAACTTTTCCGGCACAAGCACGAGATGGAGTCCGGAAGGACAAGCAGCGTCGGAAACGACATCCTGGGCTTCGACAGTTGTGGCGCCATTGTGAACAAGCCCGAGCACGGAAGCCTCGACTGGGTCAAGATTTGCGAGAAGGCTAGCAAGGTATTGACTGTGACTTTTTGTGTTGAGTGTTTTCACTGCTGATAGAATTTGTCACTTCTTGATTCTCGGACATGGGAAAAACCAGGACTTAGGCAGTAGCATACGATACAGTGACAATCGAAAGTGCATAGATACTTGTGTGTTAGTGGTGACTAACCAACCATAAGCTAAATCTAATTGTGACCATTAGAACAATAACCCTACTGCCAAGCAGCATCCCTTAATAAGCAGTCGATTAAATATTGTAACATGTCTTGCGTTTCCCGAGAAATTAATTCAAGGCATTGTTTATACTACTATCCGTTGTATTGTACCCCAGCCTAGGCACTGTGGACCAATCGGCTTTGCGGTGTCTGGACCTGTCCATTGGAACTTGCTTCCTAAATTTTATATGATCCTGCCATGACAGTAGGACAATTCTGCCATAGACTGAACATGTTACTGTTCCATCAGGCCTTCAGATAAGACTTGATTGCATATTCGTAACTGCTTAGGTCGTACTTCACTATTACATATATTTCATTTTCATGTATTGATATTGTAAATTCTTGTTAATTTCATTCTTAATTTTTTGTAAAACACAGCTCTCTGTATAGTGAGTAGTTGCTTAACGGCACATCAGCACAAAATGGGCAAAAAAGTGCCAAACTCTCTGTATAACTATGGACCTGTCATTCACCGTTCACTTTCTGTGGGTCACAGTGTTGTTCACAGAAGTTCTGCAGTCAGTACATTACTTGCATTTCTTCTAGTTTTGAAAGACATTTTTTGTAATAATTAATGTATGTATGCACTCTGCAGGTGGTGACGTTTATAGATTTGGCTGGCCACGAAAAATACCTGAAAACAACAGTGTTTGGTATGACTGGCCATGCACCAGATTTCAGTATGCTGATGGTAAGTTTTGCCGTATTATTGTTTTTCTGTTTGGAATGCATACTTGTTGATGTTGTGTTTGTGTTGTTTGCGCTGTGTTTTGTTCTTATGCCATTACAGTGTTACTTGAAGTGCTACAGTAATTGGCGGCGTAGCTCGGTGGTGGATGTCGGTCTTGGGCAGGCGGACTTTCCCTGCCCCGCACCCGAATAAAGGTGACCACTTTGTGGGTAAACTGTCTGCTGTGGTTCAGCCAACTATGACAACTCGGTCAGTCATCCCTCGGGGTGTCGGTAATTGAGTAGTAATCCGTGGATTACGGGGATGGAGACCATTAAAACGGCAGACTATGGCTACGTGCTGCTGTATGGCTACCGACAACTGTCTGTGAGCTGTGGCCTAGGCTGAACGATGGCCTGTCTGGGATGCACAGTGCCACTGAGGCAGCAAATGCAGCTATTAAGTAAATATTACCCTTTTTCCCAAATTGGGCATTAGCTCCCGTCATTGGCTTCAGTGAGAAGTGCCTGGCGTCACTTATGTTGCGCAGTTCATCTCTACTGTGTTTCGAACGAAGGAGCTGCAGACACAAGATGTAATTCACTCTGCTTGTCGGTTTGCATTTCTGTCGGCTTACAGCTGTGAAAGAAATCATTTGTACTTACCGGTACTTTTAAAGTGAATGCACCGTGTGTCAAACATTAGATTTTGAATTTCCAGTTGATCTGTGTCGTCGTTGATAAAGTAATAACTTGACGATTTGTAAGGAACTATAATGCTGCGGGGATCACTGCGAGGGTGCCTGACAGCATTCATACATGCTTCATCTGTAGATGTCAGTAACTATAGGAATTCGTTTCCCCGGAATGGGCCACCCACCTCGTTTCCTGACCGAGGGTCGTAGGAGAATGACCAAATCAGGATTAGCTTTTGTTTATTGTGTTTATCGTGTTTAGTTGTTTAGGTTTATTGAGTTTTCTCGAGTTGTGTAAATTTTTCTTTGTCGTTTGGTTTTGTTTACTCTCGTGATATCTTTCGTGTCGCAGGGTTTCCCCTTCAAAGACCAGATTGAAGAGTCATTTATTGTTGTGGTTTATTGCTTGTATTCCCAACATGTAACGTTGTCAACTTTCTCGTTAATTTCACTTTTTTAACTGCATCCTACTTATCAAAGGCACTATGCTGAAAGTACTGTTAAACCCTAAGCAGTCAGTCAGCTTTATGGGAATTCAGAAACAGGTTGGTCTTGAGGTGGCTCTCGAGTGCGGAGTTTTTTTGTCGTCGTGCGTTCCAGATCGGAGCAAATGCAGGCGTTGTCGGCATGACGAAGGAGCACCTCGGCTTGGCTCTGGCTCTCGGTGTGCCGGTCTTTGTTGTCGTGACCAAGATCGACATGTGCCCGCCGAACATTCTGCAAGAGACGCTTCAGATGCTGCACAAGATACTCAAGTCGCCCGGCTGCCGAAAGATGCCAGTGCTTGTTCAGACGGTCGACGACGTCGTCGTGTCCGCGATGAACTTCACATCAGAACGGTTAAATATTCGTTTATTTATTTATAAACTGATTTATAAAGTGCCATTAGGTCGTAACTTCAGAGGCGCCGTTTCGTCCCAGAGATCGCCGAAACCATCTCTGGTACTCGTTGCACCTACCCATGGAGGGATGGCCAGGCTGAGTGGGCCTGAGTGGCCTGGAGAAATACCGGCATGGTAGACCCGTAGAGGTCGTCACCAATCCCAGTACTAACCAGACTCGACGTAGCTTAACTTCATTGATGTGACGAATGCCATTACTGCTATGCCAAACCAATCCAAAATTTGTCGCTATCCAAACTTTCCATTTGTCTGTTGAAAAACACACAAGTCAAACACCACTATGATAGTGCTACATATAATGAAAGCCAAAAGCCTTAAACAGATATTTATCAGTATGGTTTCAGCATCTGTTTCTGCCAATTAAATTGTTGGTCCATCTGTTTATACCCAATAATTTTGTAATCCTATATATTTTGAGCTGCTTAGTTTCTCTCGGGGAAGCAGAGGGGCATAAACACTTACTTGACAGTGTGGTGCTGTCACCGTGTGGAAGATGTTTCCCGATAAAGCGATAACTTCTGTGTGTATTTTGAATTCTATGCGCATTTTATGTGTACATTTGATTGCTGTATTGTTTGTGTAAACTTGCTTCATTTATGTTCAATGAATGCAAAAATGTCGAAACTGACAATTATCCACACGCTGATCTTTCCGCCGTGCACCTCTGCTGTTCACTGTTGCACAGTACTTTGATTCAGCCAAGTGCTTGGCTGGAAAGACTTACTCGTGATATCTTTCGTGTTGAACGTTTTCCTCAACAAAGACCAGATTGAAGAGTCATTTATTGTAATGGTATATTGTATTATATGCATTGTCGAACACCTAAAATTGTCAGCTTTCTCATTAATTTCACTTTTTAACTGCAACAACAGCATACTCTTAAAGGCACAATATAGCCTTATTTTGCTGAAAGTGCCGTTAAACCCCAATCAGTCAATCAACCAACGAAGATTGGTATCTTTTATGTACTGTTTTGCTGCGACAGGATGTGCCCGATATTCCAAGTGTCGAATGTTACTGGCGAAAACCTGAGCCTGCTGCGCATGTTTCTCAATCTGTTGTCGACACGAATGCCGTGCGACTATTCTGCACCGGCCGAGTTTCAGATCGACGAAACTTTCGCTGTTCCGGTTTGTATGTTCTCTGGCAAGGAAAGCATTTGGCAGCTCAATGTGATATGAAATGCGTGGTGTGCACAAAATAAAAGCAGATAAATGTCAATGTCAGTGTGTAGGTTTGTAGAGCGCATTGTCGGAAATCTCCCCAGGCTCTTGATGCTCTGGGTGTTCTTGTACCACAAAAATATCTAGCAGGCGCCTGAAAGTAGCTTCGGTGGAGTTTGGATTGCAGAAAATCTTTTGCCTTGTTGACTCCATTGTCATTACATTTATAGTGTGCCCATTGCACAACAGGTGCATCCGTATGTCATGTTTGTCGATCATGTAATGCAGTGGTTTTCAATTGAAATGTTCTATGAGCACCAGCCAGGGGTTCTGCTGGTTGCCAGTAAAAATATAAATATAACGGCCGAAAGTGGTGTTTCTGTCCACTTGCAATAGGACAAAATCTTATGTTGTTGCATGGGGTTCTTCGAGCAATCTAAATGCTCCGAAGGTTCCATTTCGGTTAAAAAAAATTGAAAAATGCTGTTGTATTGTGTGTAAATAGATAGGTGATAAAGGCTTAGGTGAAAAGATGACTTTTTAGTGTGTGGTCTGAAATATTTTGTGTGCAAGGTGAGTTCCTGCTTTAATTGCCGACCTTTGCATGCAGCTAAGGCAATAAAAAGCCATGGTGCATAGCATAAAACAGTTATCAGCGACAAAGAACTTCAGATGTTTTCGGATATATGTAATATGAGAATCAGTACCAGCGGATCTGTGACTTGAATTAAATCAAGTTGTTTTGGTGGAAATAATTTGCGAAACTTCCACGTTTTAGGCCATTATGTTTCGGGTTCTTGTAAATAGATAGAAGTTGTCAGAAATGCTGCATTTTTATTTTTTTTTATTTTGATGTTATGTTCATTTTACTCCTTTTCCTCCCTTTACACATTTTACGTTGTTTAGCACAATGCCGTGCCTTTTAGGAGTCGCTATAAAAATCGGTATTCGTTAATTATTAAACCCTTTGCCATTTGTTGGTAGGGGGTTGGAACAGTGGTGTCGGGCACCACCTTGAGAGGTCACATCAAGCTCGGTGATACGCTGCTGCTCGGCCCTGACTCAACCGGCCAATTTCAGTCCATCGTCATCAAGAGCATTCATCGGAAACGTATGCCAGTGCGTGAAGTGAAGGCTGGGCAGACGGCATCGTTTGCTCTGAAGAAGGTTATTTCCTGTTTTCTTAATTTATTTTATATATTGTTATATTAGGCATTGATACTCATTCTGGCAGTGATAATGCATTAATTTCTTCCTATTCATTGACGTACTCGCCAGAACATTGCCGGTTTATAGTGATGTAGAAGTAAGCAAATTGGTTTATCGTAATAACTTTCTTAGATTACAGCGGTAATAAATTAGGACTTGAATGTTTGATCAGTCAAAGTGGTCATTCGTCCAGTTAGCAGTCATGCACAGGATAGGGATAGTTGTCTGGCTGAGACCAGCATTCTAGTTAATATGTTTGCACCACCTTCTGTGTACCTTGCATCTAATAAACTGTTAACATAGGGACGTGATCTTGATGTAAAAAATTTATCAGCGTATTTTTACGCATATTTGTGTGACGCCAGTTTAAGCGTTCTCAGCTGCGGAAAGGCATGGTGATGGTTCACCCGTTGGTGGAGCCAAAAGCGTGCTGGGAATTTGAGGGTGACATTCTGATTCTGCATCACCCGACTACCATCAGCGTTAAATACCAGGCAATGGGTAAATGTCTCTCTTCTTCGAGTTCGTTCGTAGCATCGGTTTTGTGTGTTTTGGAATTGGTATTGCGTGCTTTTGTCGTTTTTAATTGTGCACATGTCTGACTGTCGGTTCCGATGTAAGTGTAAGCGATTGTCTGCAAAGCCTGGTCTCGAAATTGATCTGCTACGTGTCAAATGGGCTTTTGAACTGTACTCCTGTTTGTACACTGCCCACAAAGAATTGTAACTTAATGGTTAAGATGACACTGTCACTGCCCTAGGGTTGATTGTTCCTTGCCAAATCTGTGTAATAAGTTGCTGCCTATGAGTTGTTGCCTATGCCTTTGAGCTTATGAATGGTTCAAGTAATACCTTTCATGTAATTGATATTGTATCCATTATAATAATGGTAATAATAATAATTATAAAGATTTATATCACACTGTGTTGTTTACAGATGCGAGGGAAGGTTGGTGGGGTGCCAATGGCAATGTGCAGGCTAGGCTAACTGGTGTGTAAAAGGGTGAGTTTTTAACTGAGATATCTGCCTCTGGTTGCTTTCACAGGGAATACCTGGAAAGTGGCTGTTTTGGATTTATTTTTGTTTCTAAGTTTCTGCTGTGTATTCTGTGTGTGCCAAGTCCATGTTGGGAGCGTACGACAGACAGCAACCATCGTATCGATGTCGAAAGAGCATCTTCGTACCGGCGACAAGGCAGTCGTGCGGTTCCGCTTCATCAAAAACCCCGAATACCTCCGCCCGGACATCCGGCTGGTTTTCCGCGAGGGGCGGACCAAGGCCGTCGGGACGGTGACGCAGATTATTCCGTACGCTGGCGTCACGGCCGGCGGCTCTCGTCAGGCGAGGAGCAACGTGTCAGCGTCGGGGGCCACCAAGCGCGAGGCGGGGCAGGGCTCCGGTCTGGGTGCCGTCGGTGGTTCGGCGCATCCGCCGTCGAAGCCGCAGAATGAGCCGCAGAAGCCGAGCAAGCGGAACCGGAGAGGGCGTGGTCAGAAAGGGGATCCGGGGCTGGCGGTGGGCGGAGCCGCTGGCGCTGTGGGTGGAGCCAAAGCAGGTGCCGCAGTTGCTGCGGTGCGGACTGGCAGCACGGTCGTTGACAGTATGTCGTCAGCAGAGCTGATGAAACGGAAAGAAACGGTTCCGGAAACGTAGACCATTTCTCCGATATTTTGATCGAGAAATCACATAAAAATAGCAAAAGTTGAAAGGCATGCTGCTACTGTATCGCCTACACCCTTTCCATGTCAGTCACCAGTTTCATACTGTATTTTTGTCCAAATTGCGATACATATATTCTACTACCGATACATGACAAAACTGGTGTAGTAGCTGGATGGTGCAAAATAGGATTTTATGTCACTCAGCCAGACAATGTGGTGTTTGTTACGCTGTGAGCATGCAGATTGAAGCATTTTAAGCTTTTTCAGAGTGTTATTTGCAGGTCTGGCCCCAGGCCTGCTACATCAAACTGTTCATTTTTTTAATTCTATCATTGTCCACGAAAGAATAAAGTTGTAGTTTAATTAATTAATTTCTCATACTGGTACTGATAGTAAAACTCACTAGTGGATTTTCTTCATCCTAAAGGCTTCATAGTCATCCACATACTGACCGTCCAAGTACTCTGGACGCTAGGCCTCTCAGCAGTTGACTCCATTCCTGGCTGTTAAGTTTCTCATCTGGGCTTGTGATTGATCTGTGATGAAGACTGCTGCACTGTAGCGTAGCAGGTGTGTTGGTAAGAACGTGGATTGATTTTCGACATAAGATATTAAATTACAGTTTATTTTATTTATATTAGGGCATTTAGCTAGTTTTTTGTGTGTGGAAAATTGGCAGTTTTTTAATTAACTGTCCAGTCTTTTGGATAGACAAGTTACTTGGAAATACAGTATGCTGTTGTTGAGATCTTGGCAGCATTGGCTTGGTTGAATGTTGATGACACTGCAAGGTCATTCGTTGTTAGCCAGTTAATGTTTATTATTATATTTTATTATTGTATTATGTGTTAATTCTAACATTTCAGTTACTGTTTTAAAGTATTCTGCGTTTATTGATTTCCAGTTGGCAGTTTTGTGCTTCCCAGTGTTATGCGTTCTTGATTTTAGAAACCCTTTATCGTGGTGTGCATTCATTGTGCGTAGATTTAGTATTAAACAACGACTTAATTGCGTTTACTAAGTTCGAAAATGCACATGCCAAAATAAATATGTTTAAAAACTGACAACTTAGAAACTTTTTTTAAAAAAAGAATTGCTCACGAAGATTAAAGACCAGTGCTGTTTAATGGCAGTAAAAATCGCAAATGTGTAAATTGAAGCTGATATTCTCAATTGAAAGCTACTGCTGAGCGGCATTTGTGATCGATTGCATAAGCTGTATTGCGTTAGTGCTGCGTGACGTTGGTTTGCAGTGTTAAGTAGTGTGGTGATGGTTGCGTTGGCATGCATGCCGTGAGTTGAACGATGTTTCGTCTGGAGAATATGTGGAATGCTTCGGAGAATTTGTAGCGAAATAAAAGCGTCTACGAAGCCGGATTTGATAGTTCTGTTTCAGTCGCTCCGTGTGCGAATTGCAACCCCAGAACGCGACGTCACAAGCTGTCTTTATCTGTACGTGTCAAACTCCATCGAAGACAAACAAATTTACAGAGAGACACGTCCGTTTGTTTGTTTGTTGTGTTCGTGTCTTAGATGGAGTTTGACACTGAAGCCTAACGAGAGAAATATTATTGCCGAAATGTTTGTTGTAGTTCAACCGTCTTTTCGTCCATTTTCATGTATGATAAAGGGGAACAGAGGCCCCAATAATAGTCGCATTAGGTCGTAGACCTGCTTCAAATACTGTTTATAATGGGACTGGGTTCTTAACGGGTGATTTAACGCTGTATATGTGCAACAGAAAATTCACATGCGGTAAAAGTGTTTGCCATTGTAGTTCTCTATGGGTTTAACAAAATGCGCGCAAGCTGCATGGTGTTACTTATACCCCGCCCGCCCGTACACCGCTAGCCGACTTTTTTGAGAATTTCGGATGGATTACATTACACTTTACGCAGATAGTGCGCGGTAAAGCCTTAAAATTAGTGGAATTTTCAACTTTTGGCTTAAATTCGGTTAATCAGTCAAACATTCATGTAATCCATCAGAAATTCTTGAAAAATTCGGCTGACGGGGCTAGGCCGGGCGGATAGGGTATAATGATGGTTTCAGGACACCGTCATCGGGCTTTCTCCGTTGCGGGTTCGATGGAATGGAACTCCCACACTCCCTCTGGGACTTTGCTCGGAGTACTGACAGCTTCAGATCGGCTCTGAAGACTCATCTCTTCTCAGCGCTAATGGATAAGTAGCGCACAGAGGCACTGCGTGATGCGCCATACGAATACAATACTACTCTACTGCTACTGTCAGGAAACGATTTTGTCCAGTCCCCTTTTCTTTCCCTTTCTCATTTCCACTTTCCCTCCATGTCCCATCCCCGTCCGTCAGAAGTAGGCCCCCTATTACTCTTCCTTACATTCCCTTCCCTTCTCCCCTCACTATTCCTGTATCATCTCCCTTTCCCGTAAAAGTAGGCCCCTGAAATCCAGCTAGGGGGTCTAAGCAGCGGGGTCTGGTGCGGAGACCCAGCGAAAATCGAATTCAGTGCATTTAGCTTCAAAATGTGTCATCTGGTGGCAGCTATATACGCTGTCGGTTTTTATGTAGGCCTATGCAGTTAAGAAATAGGCCTATAGTTTGCCCTGCCAATCCCGCAAGCCCCATACTTGCCCATTACGTTCCCGCGCCCCTGACTACTACACTGTATGACACCAGCTTGCCCATGCACCGCCTGAGGTATATGTGGACTTGGTCCGGATTTATATCGGGATGTCCTTAGATAGTGATCACCTAGCTCTGTTTACCTTTATACGGCTGCAGTTCCTGGAACCATCATTAGTTTGGCCTGCGTCCGATCGAGCTTCATTTACCGGATGATTCAACGATGGCGTGACGTCTGGCGCCTACTTCTCGGGCAGTGCAGTGTAAAGTGCATTGTGCTCTTCTTGATAGCAGCTAATTGGCTTAGAACGGAAGAAGACAAAAACCCTTTTCCAACTCGTGGTCCCGGCACTCACTCAAGGATTTATTTACCCCCAATAGTGGGCGAACACTTCCCCACTAACAGTGATCGAACACGCCTCCCATAGTCCAGTCCCAATGTACCGTACGATTAGCTAAATATTTTGAGCAGGCGTTTATTTACACCCCCGTATTGGGATGAATCCCCCAATCGACTCCATCCCAAACCTGGCTTTTCGATCCCTCGATCGGCGCTTTTGGTGCCTGCCTACTACCAAGTGGCGTACCCTCCGAAAATCTGCGAACATCCGTAACAAAAATATGCTATAAAACCAAGTTGTCATATGTATGCCCGGGCACCTGTAGATCTCACGGTGAGCTGAGGCTGTGTGTACGGTAGTGCGTTGCCACTAACTCCCCAAGATCATCGTTTACGAATCAATTCAACCATCGATACGGCGTTACCAATGTGACAGTATCGCAAGAGACAGTTCCAACGGTCAAACATTAGCAAAAGAACGGGGCAGCATGTGGTCAGTCGTCAGCTTTCGACCGGGGAATCAGCGTTTTGTGGGCATTAAACCATCAAGCGCAAGCCGCATACAAGGACTGCATTTGAAGGAATAGATGTCTCGCAGGAGCCTGACGGAGTCCACCATTTCGATGGTGTATTCCCCGGCCGGAGAGCTACAACGGGGTTAAACTGACCCCCGGGCCATTTTGGGACGTCGTGCAGAGGTCAGCCAGCTTCTGGAGCGGGTTGTCCCAGCCACCCCCTCCCCCCCGCCGACAAATGCAGCCCTGCAAAGAAATGAAACATCGATCACCTCTTAAACGGTGAAATATTTCGTCCACTGCGTCTACCAGCTGACACAGTGCAGGTTGGTAAGGTAAAGAAACGCTGAACACCAATTCCTTGGCCATCAGCCCTGCGGGCACCAGCCGAAGCTGCTAGACCATGGTAACGCTGGAACCAAATGAGTCATGCTTGGTGACAGAGGCACGTGTGCGTGAGCGGCTTGTCCAGGGCGGTAATCGACAGCGCAGAGGGTGAGATCCGAACCCGGGACCTGCTGATCGCTGTATCCACTACGCGCTATTGAGCGACAGTGCCAACCCGTGAAGACGGTGCTGACGAGGAGCGGTGGTCATGTCTTTTTAGTGCGCAGGAGCCAGATTTACAACGAATCACAAGTTTCTCCTTAGTGTGCAGGTCTCTATAGAAAACGTGCAGTTCGCGGTGGATTTGCGCAGTCGCAAAATTTTGAACAGTTAAATGCCGAATTTGCGTCAATTACACGATTAGCACGATTTTCAGCGACAGGTGCAGTACCGTGCGTTCGGGCGGAAGGGCGAGGGTAAACAGGTTGCGCTGTTCTAAAAACTTCCTTTTACGACGCCATCCATCGCGCCGCTGATTCAACGCTAGACGGGCGTGGTGATGTTTGCGTGGTGCAGCTGGTGTTGCTGCTCGCGCCAGTTCGTCAGCCCCTTCTCGGCGTCGGCCGCCGAGCCCCGGCCGTCGTCGACCGTCGCCGCCGCCGTGGTCGACGTTCGGCCCTCGTTGTTGTCGGTGTCCTGGATGTCGATGCCGCGCTGCAGGTACAGCGAGATGTTGTTGACGGCGGCAACCATTGCGCACATGAAGGAAGCGCCGGCGAAGAAGAACGCCCAGCCGTAGCGATAGGTGAATGACACGCCGGCGGACGACGACGACGGCGCCTTCTTGCGGTGCGACACCTCATCGTTGACCGCCGAGATGTAGAAGATGACGCCGACCGCCAAAGACAGCGCTGCACTCGTAACCAGCAATTGCACACTAAATAGCAATTGGCTTGTTGTGCATGGGGTGACGGTGACGTCAATCGTAACCGCGGCGCCATGTTGGAGGTATACCATCACGTATACCATGTTGCAGCAGCAAGACTTATAGTAAATAAAACTTATTCATGTTTGCAAACCGTTGCGCGCGTGCGTGCGTGCGTGTGTGTGTGTGTGTGTGTGTGTGTGTGTATTTTTAAACAAATCGAACAAACTTGGCGCGCAAGACTTTTCAGATTTTCGCATTGCATTGTAAATTGATGTTCAAATTCAGTGTACTTCCAACATGGCGGCGTGGCTTTAAGCTCAGTTCAATGAAGTCACTTCATCCCATGCATGTCCAGTAAAATACGTTTGGGAAAATGTAGGCTTCTGTGAGAGAGGACACCTGTCGTTGTTTTGGTGACAGCTCCCTCCCCAAACTCTTATATTATATGGCCGCATATGAGATGTGATGTTGGTCTGGAGGTAGTGGAATATCAACAGAACTGTCTTTCTGTATTGTGCATATTAATGTGTACTGGTGTATTATTATAGTGCAGCGAAACAACACGAACAATTCTAACAGATCGGTTGATATGATTATTTCGCTCTCTCTAAGTTTGGAGCAACGTGAACATAAACCGGACACAGTTCGCAATATTATTGACTGAAATATGTGTGGCCAACGTTTGCGACATTCTAATGCACGAAACATGCTGCAGACATCGTCTCAATTCATCGGTCTGTGATCAATAAGAAACTGAGGCAGTTATAAACGGTACTCGAGGGAAAGCGCCCAGCTTCTGTAACGCCTTCTGGCAAACAACATAGGCCTATAGCGCATTTGCCGCTATATAAATATCCTTAATAATAATAATAATAATGATAATAATGTGTGTGCAAATGAGCCTTTATTTCAGCATACGTCATCAAGATTGTCTATCAAAGTTTTAGTAGGCCTGCAATAGGGAAAATAGAGTTGGTTCCATTTAGTTTTAGCCCACCCAGTGACTTAACAAAGCAATTAAACGGGCTAAATTAGAGTGCTATAAAAACAGAAAAATCGGCAAGCAATAACCGACAATACGATGGCCTATAGAGTTTCATTGATTTCCATATTTTCTCCTTTTTTTTCTTTTTTCAGTCACGAATTTAGCATATACATTGATTTTACCCTTATCGCAGCTTAAAACACAGCAACTGATTACGTCACAATTTAGGTCACACATAGAGTATTGAATACAAACATACATGTATAATGTTGATTTTATATACTCACAACTGACGAAAAAATGTAGCCCAACTGACGGTTTTAACACGATGACGATTCTTGATAGTGGCTTACTTTTTTGGGGCCACCCTGTATGTATGATCGAATTCTGACCTTTGCCGTATAGGCCTAGGCCTAAACGTGACGTCGCGCCGCTAACGTCTGCCGCTCCCGTTCGGCCGGTAATTACCGTTTATTCTCATGCAGCGTTACAGCCGTCTATTTGCAGTTCCGTCACGTCGCGGACGCATCACGACACAGACCCATACATACATGCAAAAACGCGGCGTGAAAGCGGGAGCGAGAGAAGCCGGCGCGACACCGACCGACCGACCGGCGTAAAGCACTGTACAGCGGCTCTGTGTTGCAGAGACAATGCTGGCTGGCGCACACTGTCGGTGGCCGCTGTCCGCCCATCTAATGGAACGTCGGTGTTCGCCGCCGGCGGCTAGTCCTAACGAGACGGGAGCGTCGCTGATGCATCAAGCGAGTCACGTTGTCGTAAAAAGACGCCGCCTCTCGACGCCGTATACTCAATGCCGAATCGGTGGCGGACACAGGGGGTCGTTGACCGGGTGCCATATCCCCCCCCCCGAATAAGAGCTGCCGTGGAGATATGATTTCAATTTCCATACTGTCTTCCGAAATGGGGCGCTAATGCTACAGTGTAGAATTTAGAGGGGGCCGAGCCAGCTCCGCCCCCCTCCCCCGGACTGACGCCGTCACTCATGGTACTCCTAATACATGTATGTTACAACGATCGGTACTGTATTCTGGCGACACCTCCGCCAGTTTATCTTTTCAAACGCGTAAAGCAAGGTACTCAGAGTATTCAAAATGATTGCCGCTAGTGGCTTTCTGACAGCTATAGAGTGCACCGAATTCGTTTTCGGCCGGCGATCCGTTCCGGACCCCCACTGGGACAGTTTACAGCGCTCCCACAGACCTCCAAAGCTATAGCTGATTCAAGGGGATCTACTTCTAAGGGGGTGTGGCAGGGGAGGGAGAGGGGAAAAGGGAGGAAAACGAGAAAGGAAAGGAAGGGAAAGGGAGGGGGAGGGACCGGCTCCCTTGCGCAAATTCCTGGATCCGCCCCTGAGGATAAGCAACAGAAGATGATATGTTCAAAGCCACTGCTAAACATCGATTGCTCCTTTGGTGACTCTGCACCTACATTGTCGTGGTGGTCTGACTGCAGAGGAATAGGTCCCAGAAAGTTTTATTTGTTTTTCGCGAAAACCACTACAAGTCTACGGTACACAGCTTTGGGCACAGGCTACACAGTGCACACTTACTGCAGTATTACTCAGCCTTCTATACCCTCCGTGTGTCTGTAAAATGAGTGTCAACCTTATGTCTAAGTAATAATACAGAATGGCGATGGGTGAATGTTCGGCCTATAGCAGCCTCCAGAGGACGAGTTTGTACCTACGCCTACGAGTTGTCAGCAACCTGGCACTGACCGACTTTCACTCAGAGGACCCGAGTGAATTCTCGCATGTGGCTTTGCACTATGATAGCATGATAGAGTGATAGCGCTATAAAGTGACACTGATTCCGGCATCAAGTCACGCTAAAATACGTTTCATTTTAACGACTCTGTTCCATACCGCCTGACTCTCTTTCCAGCGCCTCCTAAGCTCTGCTAGTGGCACTAAATAAATTCGATTAGCAATGCACATCTGAAGAAAATCAATTAATTCACCAGCAGAAGTAGGGGACGGAGACAAAACATATTCCATTCCATCCATTTATTTTAACTCAGACCAGGAAGATCCGTACACATACACGTTTGTGTATGTGTCCGACCTTACCCTTCAGCAGTTCCGCCGGGCGTTAAAGACGTATTTGTTTGATTGACTGAGACTCCAGCACTTAGTGACTTTTGTTTGTAGTAACAAATGCTCTTACTTACTTACTTACTTACTTACGTACACACAAACTATAAACGAGAAAAATAAAATGAAAACATGTACAGTAATCAAAACACACGCAACCTTTTAAAACTAACGTAACTACCATCACATATGAATACGCCGAACCAACTTAACAAGAGCACCGACGCTCCACTTCAAAAATTGGGGGCGGGGCACGTCCCCCTGTCCATCCTGTTATCAAATCGACTCCAGCGACCACACTCAACGCTGCAAATGTAAATCAAGACGTATGTGTACGCGGCCGTTAATCGTGTGGGACGTGTGCCGTTGCTGTTGCGGACAACAGCTCAAGAAGCGAATTGGCGTGTAATCGACGGCGATCAATACCAACATTGTAACGGCGGCGGCGGACGGGGCGTGCGCCCGAGTGCCGCCGCACAGCGCGTCGCCGGCGCCTCCGTCTCGTCGGCGACACCGACAGCGGAAATACGGGGCGACGAAGACACTCGTCTCAAATTCTCCTCACGCGCATGCTCCTCCTGTCTCGCAATCCCCCCCGCGCATTTTCCCGCGTCTTTCAGTCCCGAGCAAAAAATGCCACGTGTTAACGTGTCATTTTCAATGCATTTTTGCACACGTTCCACGCGCGCATTCACGGATTTTCCGAAGGGGCCGATCGAGGCAGGGATCTGAGGACGGAAGTTTCCGGTGAACTCTAGAGGCAAAGCCCCGGCGGGGGCATGAGTCCCCCTCCCCCCAGAAGCTAGAGAAAAAAGTGTTAAACAAATGTACACGTGCTAACTTACTCATATAGACAATTTCGGATTTAATGGGGGAAAGCAGAACTGACATACAGGCCGGGCCGTTAGGTTGCTGGGAATGATGGCGGAGCCAGCAAAACGGGGACCGCGTAGAATGAAGACCCAACTGTTCGACATCGCATACAATGAACACTGACTATCCGCCTCCAATTCGCTTGCAATAGAAAAGATATATGGCGCTATAGAACTAAGTTTGACAGATATATAAATTGATTTATTGACTGCAGGTGGGATGAGAGCGATTGACGGTATTCTGTCCACAGGAGTACACGCCGCCATGTTGGAGGTACGCCGTGTTAGCAGAGTAACGTTATAAACTATACGAATGCCGCAAACTGCTGCGTGTGGAATTACACACCAGTCGGCATGCTCTGTCTGCGAATAACCTTAGAGTAAGAATTTTCACAGATTCCCGCACTTTAACTCGTTCCGTTGCTCGATTACATGTAAAATTATATGTTGTAATGTTACAACGATGCCTACAACATGGCCTACAATGACGCCACAACACCTCATGCACAGTAGGGGTCTGTTTGTTTCAATCACCCCCGGCGACGCAAAATGCGTCAAGGAAATCCTCGGGGCACAAAAATAGGTAAGTTAAGGGGAAAAATTTGTTTCAATGGAAAATAAACATATTAAACCGATTAAACAGTCAAACAAATGTGTTGATGTTTATGTTCAAAATGCTCTAAAACTCACCTGCAAGCATCTTTAATTCCAAAATTTTCTCAGGGGTGATG
>Ga0056115_1000548_pt1 | contig 16908 bp, 17 predicted proteins | sample WorMetOlspDAHAB1_FD_77007 | JGI IMG/M metagenome (GOLD analysis project Ga0056115, IMG submission 77007) | Marine gutless worms symbiont microbial communities from Max Planck institute for Marine Microbiology, Germany - Olavius sp. DAHAB.1 ...
CCGAAGCCCAGGCAGGCGGACCCGACCAGGGCAAGCGCCATGCCGCCGACGAAGGTCCGGGTCGGACGCTGGCCCCATATCACCCAGATCGCCAGCGTGACGATAAGCGGCGCCATGTTGGCGAACAGCGTCGCATTGGCGATGGTGGTGTTCAGGATGGAGAGGTGCCAGAAGGCCAGGTCGCCCGAGAAGAAGGCCCCCGCGCCCATCAGCAGAAACACCTCCCGCAGGGTTCTCGGCCCCCTGGCCGGCCCCTGACGGCCGCCCAGGCGCATCCACAGCCACAGGGCCGGCAACGCCAGGAAGGGGCGATAGAACGCCGTCGCGAACGGCCCCAGCTCGGAAACACGGACGAAGATCGGCGAAGCCCCCACCGCCACGGCGCCCAGGAAGAGGGCCGCAAGGGCAAGGGCGTCGGGATTGCGGGCGTTGAAGTCGGATCCGGGAAGGCCCATATCCGGCGGTGTAACCCGCCGCGCAGCCCCCTTGCAATGACGTGCTTCACCGGCGGCCTTCATCGGCTGTATAGTGCCGCCAATGGCTACGAGTTCCGCAATTCTCGCAGAGTCGGCCGGCCTGCTGGGCCCCGACGATCCGCCCCCTTATCGCGTTCTGAATCCTGGTGGGACCAGCCACGCCGTCCTGATCTGCGACCACGCGTCGAACCGGATCCCGAAGGCGCTGGGCGACCTCGGGCTGGAGCCGGCAAACCGCGGCCGGCATATCGCCTACGACATCGGCGCCGCTGCGGTAACGGAGAGCCTCAGCGCCCGTCTGGATGCGGTCGCCCTGTTCTGCAGCTATTCGCGCCTTGTGATCGACCCGAACCGGCCGACGGGCGATCTGACCTCGATCCGCGAGATCAGCGACGGGACGATCGTGCCCGGCAATCGGGGTTTGTCGCCCCGTGACATCGACGCGCGGACGAAGGAGATCTTTCAGCCCTATCATCGCTCGATCGCCGCGGTCATCGGAGAGCGGCGCCGCGAAAGCGTGCCTGCGCTGATTTCGGTCCACAGTTTCACCCACTTCATGGGCGGACGGGAACGGCCCTGGCATATCGGCGTTCTCAGCAACCGCGATCGGCGTATTGCCGAACCGTTGCTGGATTGGCTCGGGGCTCACAGCCAGGCGCGCCTGGGCGACAACAAACCCTATTCGGGCATGGACCCCTACGGCTACAGCATTGAATCCCATGCGCTGCCGGCCGGCCTGCCCAACGTCCTGTTGGAGATCCGCCAGGATTTGATCCGCGATCATGCCGGCCAGGCCGAATGGGCGGCCATCATCGGCGACGCGCTGGAGGCCGTGCTGGCCGATCCTGCAACCCAGACGCTGTTCGGGTGATCCGATGACGGGGCCGATGCAGAAATTCACAATCGGGATCGAAGAGGAGTACCACCTGGTTGATCCTCGGACCCGCGAACTGGCGACCGGCGTGCAACCGGTCATTATCGAGGACTGCCTCGCCGAATTGGGCCCGGATGTGGGCAACGTGGTTCCGGAATTCCTGACCAGCCAGATCGAGGTCGGGACGGCCGTGTGCCGGTCGATCGCAGAGGCGCGCGAGAAGCTATCCGCGCTGCGGCTGGCGGTCGCCAGGGCGGCGCGCCAACACGGCGCCGAACCGATGGCGGCCTCCACCCATCCCATCGCGGACTGGCGCAAGGCGACCCATACCGACAAGGAACGGTACAACGTCCTGGCCCAGGATCTGCAGGACGTTGCGCGGCGCCTTCTGATCTGCGGCATGCACGTGCATGTGGGAATCGAGGACAATGATCTCAGGATCGACCTGTTGAACCAGGTGGCCTACTTCCTGCCGCATCTGCTGGCGCTGACCACCTCCTCGCCGTTCTGGCGCGGCAACAACACGGGTCTGATGAGCTACCGGCTGGCGGTGTTCGACGAACTGCCGCGGACCGGTCTGCCGGAACGGTTCGAAAGCTGGGGCGAATACGAACGCCACGTGGCCGTGATGGTCAACGCAGATCTGTTCGAGGATGCGACCAAACTGTGGTGGGACATCCGGCCGCATACGCGGTTTCCCACCCTGGAAATGCGGATCTGCGATATCGGCACCCGCATCGACGACACCCTGACGGTTGCCGCGCTCTATGCCTGCATTATCTCGATGCTGCGGCGGCTGCGGCGCAACAATCAGCGTTGGCGGCAATACAGCAACATGCTGATTCAGGAGAATCGCTGGCTGGCGCAGCGTTACGGCTATTCCAAGGGGCTGGTGGATTTCGGCATTGGCCGTCTGGTGCCGTACGAGGAGCTTCTAGATGAAATCCTGGACCTGATCCGGGAGGATGCCGAAGCGCTGGACTGCGTCGCGGAGGTGGAGAATGCCCGCGACATCTTGCGGCGGGGCACCAGCGCTCACCGGCAGATAGAAACGTTCGACAAGGCGCGCGCGCAAGGCGCGGAAGACAAAGAGGCCCTGCAAGCGGTGGTCGATTACCTGATCGAAGAGACCATGCGCGGGATTGAGGATGCCGGCGCGCCGGCGGCGGCGGAAAGCCGGCGGCCGAAGAACAGAAAGGAGAGCACATAGATGTCCGATACACCGGAAATCGACTCGCAGACCCGGACCGAACTGGAGGCGGCGGCGTTTCGCACCCTGGTCCAGCATCTGCGCGAACGGACTGACGTTCAGAACATCGATCTTATGAACCTTTCCGGTTTCTGCCGGAACTGTCTGTCCAAGTGGTACCGCGCCGCGGCCGAAGACCGCGGCCTCGACCTCAGCTACGACCAGGCGCGGGAAATCGTCTACGGAATGCCCTACGACGACTGGAAGGCGCAGTACCAGACCGAGGCGACGCCGCAGCAGATGGCGGCGTACAAAGAGACGCACAAACACTAGTCAGGTTCCACACCACAGATTGTCTTGCGGCGGGCGGGCCGTTATGGTCGCGCCCGTTTTCCCGACGGCTCATCCATAACGCAAAGGTAGACATCCATGCCCACTGTCGGCGGCATCACCGGCGAACGCCTGCGTTCCCTGATCGAACGAATCGAAAGACTGGAAGAAGAGAAAAAGGCGCTCAGCGACGATATCAGGGAGGTCTATGCGGAGGCCAAGGCGGAGGGATTCGATGCCAAGACGATGCGGCAGGTCATCCGGCTCCGGAAAATGGAGAGCAACGACCGCCAGGAGCAGGAGGCCCTGCTGGAGACCTACCTGTCGGCGCTGGGCATGCGCTAGCAGCCAGCCGGCGGCATTCGGTTAAGGATTCCGCCGCCGGGCGTTTTCGACGCGCTGATTGGTTTGCAAATTGCGACGCGGTGTCAGTTCGCTCAACTGGGCGTAGCTGCGCTTGTCCGTGTAGGCCCGCATCCGTTCACGGGTGATCCCGTGGAAGAAGGCGCGGGCCTTGCCGGCGATTTCACGGGGGTCGTCGCCCCGGGTGCAGCCGATAATATCATATAGATTACAATCGTTTATAACGATCAACAGGGCCTTGGCCAGATCTTCCCGCTTGTTTTCGTCCTGGATGTCGGTCATCGCGCCGACCATCCGGCCGATCATCCTGATCCCGTCTTCCGCCTGTTTTGTACCGCCCATTGCCTCGCGCCTCGCTCGGTCCGGTGTCGCCGGAGCCAGACGATGCAAAATGCTTGCCAGGACGCCGTCGGGCCTGTGGCGAGGCAAGGCGCTGTTTTGGATTGATTGGTTAACGGGTGAACGGGCCGCGTCCGTCGGCCAGGGGCCTGCCGCCGGCCTCAGGTGGGCCGCCGCCGCCTATTGGAAGCGGCTTTTCGCTTCCTCTGCATCCGGGCGTTCGGCCGCCTCGCGCAGGTTCTCGATGGTGATCTCGGTCCCGTCTATCAGAACGTCCACGTCCCAGTCGACGTCCAGGCCCATATCCGTCAGCAGGATCGCAAGCCAATGTTCCAGCTTGTGGGGTCTTGCGGTCGACACGTATTCGTACCGGCGGACCCCCGGCTTTCTGGAAATCAGGTTGACGCCCTCCACGCCCCGGAACTCCTCGGACATCGTGTCCAGGATCGCACGGGCCTCGCGGCTGTCGAAGTGCACCAGGGTAACCGTGTAGGGGGTCGGTAAGCCGAAGTCCGCTCCGGCCGCGTCCTGGCTGGCCACCGCGGCCTGGTGAAGGTGATCCAGCTTCTCGGCCAGGACCAGCCCAAGCGTCGTGGCGATGCTGCGGGCCTTTTCGCCGACCACCTCCGACACGCAGACCACGTCCCGGCCGCACCCTGCGGGAGCGTCGTATTCCGCCCTTGGCAGTTCGTAGGTGCCCAGGAAGGCATTCGTCACGGTGTCGTAGATCTCGCCGCCGATGCGGGTCATGACCATGGTTTTGTAGCCCTTGTCCAGGGTCGCGGCATGGATGCGGAACAGGACCAGGGCCCGGACCCGCGTGTTCGCCTGGCCGCTTTCCGACATCAGCTTGGCGGCCTGGATCAGCTCGGTTTTCGGCCGCCGGTCGCGCACCTTCCAGTCCAGCTGGGCGGCGACGGCCTCCTCGTCGACCACGCGAAAGCCGTATTGCAGCATGCCTGCTTTCAGTTCCGCCAGCACGCGCTTGAAAATGTCGCTGCTGCGCTTGACCGAGGCGGGGTCCTCGTCCTCGCCGGCCACCAGAACGGGAATGGCGCTGTTTCCGGCCTGTGCGTGGGCCGGGGCAGCAGTCAACAGGAAGACGCCGGACAGGACCCAAAGCATGAGTGTCGATCTGTCTATCATGCCGTTCGCCTCCCCCGAGCTGCCTTGCGCCTGCCGGTCTTCTTCAACCTATGGCCGGGATACGGCCCTTCTTGCCCTACCGTGCCGCATCGGCACGGTAGTCCGCAATCGCCGATTCATGCCCCGTTTCGGTCGGCGGGCTGGAAACCTGCCGGATTGGCTACAGACCTGCCGTTCCATGCGTTACCATGTTGCCCAACCGATGCCGCGGATCTGGGCTAGTCTTGGTTCAGGATCGGCAGTCTAGGAGTATCGGGCGGGTTGGCTGTGCTGTCGGTCACAGTGAAGGGACGGCCAACCCGGTAAGAATGGGCGCAGGATCCGTGATGACGGGCGGGCTGCGACCGTGAGGGGAGGGATTATTGGCAAGCCAGCGGCATGCCGGGCTAGGACGTGTGGGCCGGTTCGCAATCGGGATTGCGACGGCGGTGGCGCTGCTGGCCGCCTGGCCTGTCGGGCAGGCGGGCGCGGACAGCCTGGCCTGTCGGGCAGGCGGGCGCGGACAGCCTGATCCTCTACGGCGGCGTCGGCCATGTGAAGGGCGCCTGGCAGCCCCGAACCCAGGAGATCCTGACCGCACGGTCGGGCGGCCTGGCCCAGATGCGCCGGGATCTGGGCGTCACCCTGGAAACTCACGCCAGGGCCACGCGTTTTGCATGGTCGGACCAGCCCGTTGCCGTCACGTCCGAGGACGTGGTGAAGGCGATCCGGGCCAAGGACCCCGATTGGAGCGGCCCACTTCCGACGATCGCCGACATTCTTGACCATTTCGATGCCGTTTATGCGCTGGTCGTGGTGCCCACCTACGAGGCCGGCTTCGTGGCCAGCGGCGGATCCTCCGCGGATGCGGTCGATCTCTGGGATTTCATGGTGTGGACCAGCGCCGTTCTGGTGGAGCTTGGAACCGGGGAAGTGAAACTCGCCGCCACCGCGCTGGACGAGGAACTGATCCGGGTGGACGCAGGGCAGGCCGCGGGCGGCGACGACAACCGCCGGATTAAGGATCTGATCGCGCTGTCGGGCCGCAAGGCCATCGAAAGCCTGGCCGGTTTCACCGCCGATCGTGGACCGGCGGACGATTTTCCAATGATGTTCACCGGAACCATCGTTGCCGATCCCGAGGCCAGGCGCCTGTTTCGCTATGGCAAGGCGGAAACGGAGAAACGCAAGAACGTCTGCACCATGCCCTCGGAATGCGCCAACGAGGACTGCGGGCGCTTGATTGCGCTGGTGGCGAATGCGGTTGCCCAGAACCTGACCCAGCGTGGGGTCCCGGTCCTGCCGCCGATCAACCTCAACGCCTGGGGCGAGCGGGCCGAAGATCGCGTGGCGCTCAATCTGTCGCTGCCGCGGGGCGCGTCGCATTTCGAAGACGAACTGTCGATCGCCGTCGGCGCCGATTCGGCGGACAAGAAACTTGTGCCGGTGGTCGCCAAGCTGCGGTTCTCCGACGGCGAGGGGGGAAGTCGCCTGTTGAGGTCCCGGGAATACCTGGCCGTCACACAGATCTACGGGTTCGAAACCGATCCCGACGATTGCGCCACCCTGATCGGCCGCTCCGCGACAACCGCCTCGGTCAGCCAGGCGCGGGACAAGATCGTCAAGGACGCGCCCGACCAGAGCGCGCTGCAGCGCGCGCGGCTGCTGGGCCGGCTGTACGACGCTTTCGCTAAGGTGGACTACGATGCCCTGCTCTAGGTGGATGGTCGCCGTGCCGGTCGCGCTGGCGTTGACTGCCGGGGGCGTCGCCGAGGCCGCCATTAAGACCTATTCCGGCGTCGGCCATGCAAGCATGGACGGCGGCCAGCAGGCCTGCTTCGAAGCCGCCGCGCTGAACGGCAGGCAGGCCGCGGTCCGCAGCGCCGTCCAGGACGTGGCAGGAGGGACTTTTCGGCCTTCACGCCACGGTCCACTGGTGCAGCGCGCCGAAGAATTCGTCAGAAAGGCGAAAACGTCCGGAAAGAAGGTCGGCGCCGACGGCCGTTGCGAGGTCTCCGTCAAGGCGCGCATCGATCTTGGCAGGCTGGAACGCGCGCTCAACAGCCTGTCGGGCGACGGCGCCGTCATCGCCGTGATCGTGCGGTACCTGGTTGGCGGCGTGGTTGCCGACGATGCCGGCGTCAACGAACTGGAGGCAACCAACATCGCCATGCGTCACTTGCAGGATTATGGCTGCCGCACGGTTTCCCTGCATGAGCACTATCGGGTCTTCTCGCGCCAATTGAAGCCGCAATGGCAGGCGGTGGCCGGCGACGGCAGTGCCCGGAAGGAACCGGAGACCGAATCCGATGCCGAGGCGATCGCGCGGATCAAGCGCGACCTTGCCGAACGTCTGTCGGCGTCGGGCGACGATCCCATGGCGGGTGAGGATCTGGAATTGATCCTGATGGGCGAAGTGGATGTCTCCGATGCCGGGCGCGACCCCGACAGCGAGCGGTTCCTGGCGAATGCCCAGATCGCGATGTCCGTGCACCGCTTGTCCACGTTGGAGCAGTACGAAACGACAACTCTTACTTTGCGCGGGCAGGGAACAAACACGGCGTCGGCTGCCAACGGCGCCTTGCACGCAGCGATTCTGAGAGCGGTCGCCGACCTTAACAGCCAGTCGGAGACCGAGACGACCAAATCGGTCTGTGAGAAGTCTTTGGCCGGCTAGGGCTTGGGCACGAAGAACGAAAGAACAGAGTAGTGGAGGAAGAATGATGACAAATACATCAGGTCGAGTGGCAGGCGCGAACGCAGCGGGACGCAAGACGGCATTAGCAGTGGCCGCCGCAGCCACACTGGCGCTGACGGGGTGCCAGACGCTGCAAGAAGGTCTGGAGAGTTTCCAGAGTGGCGTGGTCGACGCCACCATCGATTACCACATCCAGCCGACGGTCATTGCCATGGCCGAGGAGTATTGCGTCGCGATGGACATTGTCCTTGAACAGACCGGGCTGTTGAAGAGCGGGTATGGCGGACCGTTCATGGAGGCTGCGCTGACCGAACTGATGCGGGCCGCCCTGGAGGACGACGTGCCCGCGATGTACTGCACGCTGAATGTCGTCAGCGCGGCGGCTGTCACCGAACGGGCGTTGAACATGATGGTCGCGGAAATCGGCCGCGGTTTCGTGGCCGCCTACGATGGCCTTGAGATGAAGGACGACGACGTGCTGCAGACGTTGCTTGCGGTGCAACAGCTCGAGGCCGAAGGCTCGGGCGCCTCTGCAGGCGACAGCGTGGTCGTCACGATCCGGCAGCTCGACGAGGTGTCCGCCGCCCTGAAAGCGCGCATCGACGAGCGTATCGAGGCGGGCGGTCTGTCCCAGGAAGCGAAGGACAAGCTTGTCCAGGCTGCCGGACATCTCCGCAACGCATCCTACTATCGCGGCAAGGCGCTGGTCGGCGCCTGGGTTATCTATCGGGAACTGAGCAGGGGCGGCATCGAGGCGCTGGTGGTGGATGCGCTGCAGGCGGCCGGCCATGGCGACGACCTCACGTCGATGAAGGTCGTCATGACCGGCGGGCTGACCCTGGCGCGCGGCACCGGCGATTCCCTTGCGCTCACCGGCAGGTTGCGCGATCTGGCCGACCGGGAGGAGTTCGACGTGGCCCTGGAGGAGCTCAAGAACCCCGATCCGGCCGGCGAGGACAGCCTTGCGACCTACGCCAAGCAGGAAGAACAGCAGGCGGCCGATCTCGGCCTGCCCACGCTTGAGGAGACGCCGTCGGCGAGCTGAACCGGGCTATCGCCGGGATGATTGCGCCTCCACAAGCCGCCAGGTCTGCAAAGGCGAGGGGAGCGCTTCCAGCGCGCTAGCGATCTCCGCATAGAGCGCCCGGGTCCATTCCGGCCCGGCCGCGGGCGGTGGCCCGGTCGCGAAATCGACCGGGCTGATGATCACTGACGTGCCGGCCGTGCCCGCGTCGGCCACCGCCACATAGACCTCTTCGATCGCTTGGCGGGATAGGGCCAGGCAGCCGCGGGTGGCCCGCGTGGGGCCGTGGATCATAATGTCGCCGCCCAGATCGCGCCGTCCGTCCCGGTCGGCCATAAGCCGGTCGAAATCGTTCGGATATCCCACCTGCACCGACAGGTAGACGGCGGAATTGGGGTTGAGATAGCCGACCGGATAGATGCCCTCCGGCACCTGGCCGTCCCCCTCCGCCAGTTTCGGCCCCGGCTTGCCGGAACTGCCGACGATCCGGTAGTCGCGCACGTAACGCAGGTGGCCTCCGGCCGGGGCGGCGTAGAGACGCAGGAGACGTTCCCGCTTGAACACCGCCAGGACAAGCCGGTCCGGCGGATAGGCAAGACCGGCGCGCCGGAAATAGGGCGCGAGACGCGCCCGCGCCGGAGCGGCGATATGAGCAAGCCGGGTTTCGGTGCTGTGCGGCGCGTGCGGTTGCCAGATCAGTGCGGCGAACAAGGCGCCGCCGGGTATCAGGGCGGCGACGAGAAAAGCGAAGAGAGCGGCGAGCAGGCGGGGCATTGCACGCACGTTTGCAGACCCGTATGGCGGAATTGCGGCAACCGGCACCCGCGACTAAAGTCGCAGCCCGACCTGCGCAAGGCTGGAGTCTGCCAATGGACATCTATCACATCTGGTTCAACCTGAAGCCGGGCGTCCGCGACACCGAATTCAACGACGCGCTGGCCGGTTACATGGAACACCTCCGGTCCGAGGGCCTGGTGGAGTCCCATCGCCTGATGCGGCGCAAACTTGGGCTGGGGCCGCCGGGGCTGGGCGAGTTCCACCTGATGATCGAGACCCGCGACATGGCGCAGCTGGAGACCGCGTTCTCGCATGTCGCAAGCCGCGCGGAGCCGGCGGAAGCGGCGCATCACGGCGTCAACCGGCTGGTCGCCGGCGTCACGTTCGGGCTCTACCGCGATTTTCCGGATTCAGTGCGCGTCGAGGGGCAGGAACGATTCTGAAGGGACTGGGTGGTGGCCGATGACGGCTTTGTGCCAGGAACGGCCTATAGTGCTCCGGCTTTACACGGGAATTCGAAAGAAGAGGCACGGGGAGCGGAGGCAATAACTCTTAACAATAATCATCTATTGAGTCGCCGCCCTCCCAAGGCAAACCTTGAATCAATGTGAATTGCTTCTCTGCACCCTCTGGCGTGAAGAAGGTGCCGCGACTCTCATGGACCAATTTGCCGTTCTCATACGTCACCTTTGCTAGAGACCACGGTTTGATCGCCTCTCCTTCATGCGCCCCTAGAACGAACAGCTCTGTTCGGTTGTTAGACAAGGCCGCCTGAACGACCTTCGTATGACCAAAGCGAGTGATGGCGAACACCGCGTCCACTTCAAGGCCGTCGAAGTACGCTTCGAGCGGCTTCTCGCGGCCGGATTGTGGAGAGAATGGGAATTCAGCGGGCACTCGCCAGTTTCGCTGTACAGCGCCCGGGGTTTTTGACGCCACCAGGAATTCTCCTCTCTCTTCTTTTTGATCGACTTGCGGCCCGAATATCCAATCACTGAGGGTGCCGCCGTTTGAAGGCTTGTCAGATTCCGCCCAAGTAAGGAGGCGCTTGAGGCTGTATTCAGCTTCGGCCGGCGTGACCGCCCGCATCCATTCGAAATCCTTGGTTAATGTTCCGGTGCGGGGATTGCCGGGATCCGCGAGAAAGTTCTCGATGCTGCCGTAGTGGTACTTCACCCGTCTTGCCGTTATAGGATTCATCAAGATATTCTCCAGCCGGGTTACCCAACGAAGATTCTCGGGTCTGTTGTTCCGACGGTTAGTGTCTATGTGATCAACAACGTGCTGTTTTGTTGGTGCAACACCTTGAAAAGCTGTTGCTACGATCTGGTGGACCCTATGGGTGTTAATCATCATATAGCCAGAGATCGCGCTCGGCGTTCCGAAGGTCCATACTCCATCGAGACGGCGTTTTCTTTTTCCCTGTCTGCTAAGCCTGTAAACAGCGCCATTATCTCGAACCAGATACTCATCACCTCTATAGACAGCCGTAACCTCTCGATCGTACTGCTCAAGTAAGCTCATTCCTTCCGTCATAGCGCTAACTCCTTTCAATTGACCGCTTGATTGGTGATGGGATACCAATCAGCCGTTACGCCAATTTCATAGAAAGGGCGTTACACCTTCAAGAAGGTCATTTGATGGAAAAAGCGTTACATGGCGAGAACGGGCAATTCTTCACATTGAGGCAAGGGAAGCTGCATCGTTTCATAGTGGGAGATATCGATTGGTTGTTAGCCGCCGCAAATGACGCTCCTCACTTAGAGGACAAAAAAAAGAACGGCATGACTATCAGATACAAGAATGGTGTTCCCGCCCTGGAGATATTGCCGGATGAGATGTTCTGCTACTGGGTGAAGCATTACATGGAGTGGATCATTGCTCATGGCGTGACGGAAGAGATGATCAACGACCTAAATGCGCTTCTATCAGATGTTCGCTATATTCATGTCTTATCGATTTCAAAGAGGGGGGAGGCGTATTGGCAATCAAATATCGCCGATATGCAACGGGGCTCAACTCCGCCAGAGGTCGCGGCATATGCGCTGTCACATCACTTGGCAGCGGGGGGGCTTACAGGCTTAAAACGTTGTGAACAATCGGATTGCAAAAAGTTCTTTGTTGGTCGGCCCAATGCGAAATGGTGTTCAAAATCCTGCGGTGCAAAACATCGAGTTAGAAAGAAGAGAAGACGAGACCGAGGGTAATGTCCGCTTCGGGTCAGCAGGAGACTCTGGCTGTCACCGGAAGGAACGTCGGTGTTTGCCCTGATCGACAAACATCGTGCCCTCAACATCGGTGGACAGGCGTACTTGCAGCTCCGGATCGAGAGACGAACGCCCAGCTGCGCCAAGCGCCCTGAGGCCGCCGAATGGGATCATTTCTCGATCGTCAACCGTGGTCGGGGATGCCTTTGTACGCTTCCGCGCCCCACAGTTCCTTGACACGCTGGTTGCGTCCGCAGGACCAGCGGTAGTAGCGATACCGCAACTCGCTCTTTTTGTAGTAGTCCTGATGATACTCCTCGGCCGGGAAGAACGGACCGGCTTCGGTGATCTCTGTTACGATTGGCATGCGGAGCGATTCCGCCGCCGCTTTTTTGGATGCCTCCGCCAAACGTCGCTCCTCGTCGTTGCTGACGAAGACCCCGGTCCTGTAGGAGTCACCGCGGTCGCAGAACTGCCCGCCCGGATCGGTGGGGTCGACCGAGCGCCAGAATGCGGTGAGCAAGTCCGCGTAACTCACTTTGCTCGGATCGTACGTGATCTGGACGGCCTCAAAATGTCCGGTTCCCCCTGCGGTGACCCGCTCATATGTCGGGTTAAAGACGGTGCCCCCGGTGTAGCCCGAGACCGTCTTCAACACACCGGGAATGCGGTCAAAATCGGATTCGACGCACCAGAAGCAACCGCCTGCGAAGATCGCGGTTTTGCTTTCCTCCGCGTGCAGACCGCCATTGAGCAACCCGAGGAGAACCCCCGTTACAATGCCGACGAGCCTTTTTGCCATGTCACTCCTCCGACCTTACCCCAGATCATATGATCTCGGCCGGTGTCCTTCACAGCACAACATCGGTCACAATTTCGTTGCATTTGGCCGCGGGCTCCTTGCCGCCAACGCATAACCTTGGTGGCTGAAATCCATTCGTGACACGGACAGCAATCAAGCCATCGAGGCAAAGCGAATTGAGACGGAGCCTGGTCCACACCGAGCATCCATTGAGTCCGCTGTGGGTCAATGCGGACATGCGCTCCTAGGACCGCGACGCCCGCTGTTGGACGCATCTCAGAAATCCCTAATCCCGCCAATGGTGGCAGGCCAGGCTGTGGGTCGGGCCGGCCTCTTCCATCTCTGGCGTTTCCTTGGCGCAGACCTCGCTTGCCACCGGACAGCGGGTGCGAAAGACGCAGCCCGTCGGCGGGTTCAGCGGGCTCGGCAGGTCGCCTGTTAGGGAAATCCGCTGTTTGTCCCGTTCCAGGGCCGGGTCGGGGATCGGGACTGCTGAAATCAACGCCTTGGTATAGGGGTGGCGCGGCGCCCGGTAGAGTGAGTCCCGGTCGGCGATCTCCATCATCTTGCCCAAGTAGAGAACCATGATCCGGGTGCTGATGTGCCGGACGACAGACAGGTCATGGCTGATGAACATCAGGGTCAAGCCGAATTCCTTCTGCAGCCGCATCAGCAGGTTTACGATCTGCGCCTGGATCGACACGTCCAGCGCCGATACCGGCTCGTCGCAGACGATCAGGCGCGGGTTCAGCAGCATCGCCCGGGCCACGCCGATGCGCTGGCACTGCCCGCCGGAGAATTCGTGCGGATAACGGTTGATCATCTGGGGCAGCAGGCCGACCTTCGCCATCATATCCTTGACCCGCGCCTTTACGTCCTTCTTCGTTAGGCCCGGGGTGTGGGTCAACAGCGGCTCGGCGATGATGTCGCCGACGGTCATTCGCGGATTAAGGCTGGCCAGCGGGTCCTGGAAGATGATCTGCATCTCCGCCCGTTTCGGGCGGAGCTCGTCTTCCGAGCGCGAGACCAGATCTTCGCCCAGCCAGACCACCTGGCCGGCGGTCGGCGGGATCAGCTGCAGGACGGCCCGTCCGAGGGTGGATTTGCCGCAGCCGGACTCGCCCACGATCCCCAGGGTCTCGCCCGGCATCAGGTCGAAACTGACGCCGTCCACCGCCTTCAGCGGCGTGAATTGACCGACCAGCAGGCCGCCGGTGCGGATCGGGAAATGCACCTTCAGATCGCGCACCGACAGAATGGGTTCGGTCATACCGCCAGCTCCGCAATGTCGTCGCGCAGGCAGGATTTGGCGCGCTCCGGCGCGATCGGCCTCAGCGGCGGCAGTTCGGTGGCGCACGTCTCCTGCGCGAAACCGCAGCGGGCGCGAAAGGCGCAGCCGGTCGGCAGGTTCTGCAGGTTCGGCGGCTGGCCGGGAATGGTCGGCAGTTCCGATGCGCCTGCCTCGTCCAGGCGCGGCATCGAATGCAGCAGGCCCAGGGTGTAGGGGTGGGCCGGGTGATTGAAGATGTCGTCGACCGGCGCGCGTTCGACGATGCGGCCGCCATACATGACCATCACCCGGTCGCACAGGCCCGCAACGACGCCCAGGTCATGGGTGATGATGACGATGGCGGTGTCCAGGTCGCGTTTCAGGTCCGCCATCAGGTCCAGGATCTGGGCCTGCACGGTGACGTCCAGCGCCGTGGTCGGTTCGTCCGCGATCAACAGGTCGGGCTGGCACAACAGCGCCATCGCGATCATCACGCGCTGGCGCATGCCGCCCGAAAACTCGTGCGGATACATGTCGAACCGTTTTTTGGCCTCGGGAATACCGACCATGTCCAGCATCTCGATGCCCCGGCGGCGGGCGTCGGCCTGGGAGGTGCCCTGGTGCTCCATCAGCACCTCGGTGAGCTGGCGCGACACCCGCAGGAACGGGTTGAGCGAGGTCATGGGGTCCTGAAAGATCATCGAGATCTTGACCCCGCGCACCTTGTTCATTTGGGCGACGGGCATGCCGATCAGTTCCTGGCCCTTGAAGCGCGCGCTGCCGGTCGCCCGGCCGTTTTTCGCCAGAAGGCCCATGATGGACAGGAACAGCTGCGACTTGCCCGAGCCGCTCTCGCCGACCACGCCGACGCTTTCGCCGGCGGCGATCTTGAAGTTCACGTCGCTGACCGCTTCGACCTCGCCGTCAGGGGTGTAGAACCGCGTGTCCAGATCCTGGACGTTGAGGATCGAGTCCATTCCCTAGCGGTCCTTCGGGTCCAGCGCGTCGCGCAACCCGTCGCCGATGAAGTTGAAGCAGAACAGCGTCGCGCCCAGGAAAAGCGCGGGGAAGATCAACAGCCAGGGGGCCTCTTCCATCTGGCGCGCGCCTTCGGAGATCAGCACGCCCCAGCTTGTCAGCGGCTCCTGGACGCCCAGGCCCAGGAAGGACAGGAAGCTTTCGGTGAGAATCACCTGCGGGATCGTCAGCGTCACATAGACGATCACGGGCCCCAGCACGTTGGGAATGACGTGTTTACGCAGGATGTTGAACGTGGAAACGCCCGACGCGTGCGCCGCTTCGATGAATTCCTTCTGGCGGACCGACAGGGTCTGCCCGCGCACGATCCGGGCCATCGTCAGCCACTCAACCGCGCCCAAAGCGACGAAGATCAGGAAGATGTTTCGCCCGAACACCACCATCAGGATGATGACGAAAAACATGAAGGGCAGGGAATACATGATGTCGACGATGGCCATCATGATCTGGTCGGTCCGCCCGCCGGCGTAACCGGCAACGGCGCCGTAGGTCACCCCGATCAACAGGCTGACGCCGGTCGCGACGATTCCCACCATCAAGGACACCCGGGCGCCGTAGAGCGTGCGCACGAACAGATCGCGTCCGTTCGGGTCGGTCCCGAACCAGTGTGACTGTTCGAAATTGGGCGGTGCGGTGATGAAATCCCAATAGATCTCGTCGTAGGCATGCGGACTGAGGTAGGGCGCCAGAATCGCCATCAGCGCGATCACCGACAGGATCACCATCGAGACCACCGCCGCCTTGTTGCGCAGCAGGCGGGTCAGCGCATCCTGCCAAAGGCTGCGGCCCTCGACCTCGGCGACCGGCGCCAGCGCGTCGGAATCGGCGGTCAGGTGGACGGCCATCAGTCGTACCTCACCTTCGGATCAAGCAGGCTGTAGATCAGATCGACGATCAGGTTCAGGACGATGATCAGGGTGGCGTAGAAGATCACCACGCCCATGACCAGGGTGTAATCGCGGTTCAAGGCGCCCTGGACGAAGTACCGGCCCAGGCCGGGAATATCGAAGATGGATTCGATCACCACCGACCCGGTCACGACCGCGGCTGTTGCGGGCCCCAGGTAGCTGGCCACCGGCAACAGGGCGCCGCGCAACGCATGGCGCGCGACGACGATCTTCTCGCGCAGGCCCTTCGCCCGGGCCGTGCGGATGTAATTGGAATTCAACACCTCGATCATCGAGCCGCGGGTCAGGCGCGAGATGTAGGCGATCTGCGGCAGGGCAAGGGCGACCACCGGCAGCACGATGTGCTGCAGACTGCCGCCGCCCCAGCCGGCGACGGGTAGCAGGCTGAGATAGACGCCCAGGATCAGCGTCAGCAACGGCGCCATGACGAAATTGGGAATCGCAATCCCGGTCATGGCAAACCCCATGACCGTGTAGTCCACCCAGGAATTCTGGCGCAGGGCCGCCATGGTTCCGCAAAATGTCCCGATCAGCACCGCCAGCACGATCGCGGTCCCCCCGACTTTCAGCGAAGCGGGAAAGCCGATCATGATCAGCTCGGTGACGGTGAAGTCCTGGTACTTGAAGGAGGGGCCGAAGTCGCCCTGGACCGCGTCGCCCAGATAATGGAGGTATTGCATCCACAGGGGCTGGTCCAGGTTGTAGGCGGCCAGCAGGTTTTTTTCGATCGGGGCCGGCAGCGCGCGCTCGAGATCGAAGGGACCGCCGGGGGCCGCGCGCATCATGAAGAATGCGACGGTCACGATAATGAACATGGTCGGCACCGCGCCCAGCAGGCGTCGGAGTGCGTAGGACAGCATCGCCTCAATCCCCCGATAGGCGATTAGAGCACCAGAAAAAGAGACGCGGCAACCGGATTATCGTTCCGGTTGCCGCGCAACTGTCGATTGATCAGTCTTTCAGGGACAGCCAGCGGCTGCGATGGATGTCCTTGGCGTTGTCGGCCCATCCTTCGACCCGGTCCGACACCAGGTTCTTCGAGACATAGTAATAGATCGGAATGTTCGCCTGGGCGTCCATGGCGACGCGTTCCGCCTGCGCCAACAGGCCGGCCCGCTTGTCCAGATCGGTGGTCCGCGCGGCTTCTTCCATCAGACCGTCGAAGTCGGCGTTGGAAAAGTTGCCGTAGTTCATCGGACCGGTCTTGGTCTCCAGCAGGTAGAGGAAGTTCTGCGGATCGTCGTAGTCCGCAATCCAGCCGGCGCGGGCGATCTGGAAGTCGCCTTCCTGCAGGTCATTGTAGTGGACCTTGACTTCGGAGTTGAACAGTTCGGCCTGGACGCCGAGCTTCTTCCACATCGAGCTGACCGCAATGGCAATGCGCTTGTGGTTTTCCGAGGTGTTGTAACGCAGGGTGAATTTCAGCGGATTGTCCGGACCGTAACCGGCTTCGGCCAGCAGATCGCGGGCCTTCGCAATGCGATCGTC